>QWCL01002071.1_pt1 | contig 11719 bp, 10 predicted proteins | sample 1972551 | NCBI WGS metagenome assembly QWCL01 (sample SAMN09866709, study PRJNA288562) | Human oral metagenome isolate term2_saliva, whole genome shotgun sequencing... | isolation source: mouth | host: Homo sapiens | place: USA: California
CATGGGGGCTTCTCGCCCCCAAACCCCTCGGTGTTTTCAGGTATAGATTATTAAGCTACACCAGCACTTGGGATTGCAGTTCTATGTTGAACTTGCGAAGTTACTCATCATTTATAACGTTTTATAAACTTTGTTGTTTTAATTTCTAATTCAACGTCGCTTTTAATAATATATTATTCAGTACCTAAATTATTTTTTCTAAATTTAAGACGACAACTATCTATATCATTTTTCATGTGATTAGGGGTGATATTTTATATTTCTGTGCGACATCTGCCACACTTAAAGGATTCCTTTAGCTTTAATAACAAAAATAGTATTTGGGTTACTTACAATTATATTTAATGTCTCTTTGATTCCTTTAGATCCTTTTGTTATTCGAGTAATATTGTAATCGGATAATAGTTCATCTAAATAGGTCAACCCAAGTATTGGATCAAGAATAAATCCATACAATGTAGGATTAATTTTCACTAACCCTATCGGGTTTTGGTTGATGTATTTGGCTATTTCAGTATCGTAATATCTGAGTCTGTTGTTGTGGAGGCATATCTCATCATCGTCACACTGACCTAACTGACAGAAAGAAATGGAATTACAGACACCCTTACAGTTACGATATTGTACAATGAGTGGCGGAGGTGTAGCTTACAGATTCCTGATAACTCATTTGTGACAAACGATTTGTGTATAAATTGCTAATGGAAATCGCAAACTATCTCTGTCGCTCCACGCCGCAACAGTGCGTGACTCCTATTGCATTGTTGTAATAATCCCCTATACTCTCCATCTCTTTGTGTGACATTTCGTCAGAGACCTAAACGTATACATATCATTATCACTCCATAATTCTGAAGAGCCTTTTACGTATCTTATTTCAACAAATAGAGGAACATCCCATTGTTTTCTTTCAATCTCTTGAATAGTTCATCAAGAACTTAGCTCGACGCTGTTATTAATATTCTTAAATCTATGAACGAGACCAACTGTTGTCTGGTTCGACATTACCCACGCTGATATTTTCAGCAGAGAAAGTCATTATGATGATCATCGGTGCCTCATTGTTTACGTCATGAGTTTCTTTGAAATGAACAATGTAAGTATTCTTGTGCTATTTCATTTGAAACAGTTTTATATACAAGCTGTTACGTTGGCTACTCCTCTATGGTTATTTCATTGCCCTCCCAATGCACCATATCATAGGGATAATACGGATTATCCTTCAGATCGGAGTCGTCGATGTTCATTATCTTTGCAACAGCTGCAACCTCCCACGCCCAATAGCCTCGGTAACAGTTCTTTTTCAAATGACTATTATACCAAGGTGCATTTTTGTTTAGGTTATACCATTTCCCTATATAGTCTTCAAGTACTTTCTTTGCTTCTTGTGCATCTGATATCTGTGTTAACTTGAAAAGTCCTTTGTACAACTTAGGGAAAGTAAGCTTATCTGCATACGCTTGTTTCTCATCTTCTTTCAATCGAGAGTTCAGTATAAACCAAAGTAACTGGTCAGGAGTCCAGTCTGCTGGCTTTGCCTGCTCGTCCATTCGCTGAACATAATCAGCTAACTGTTTAAAGTTTTCATTTGAAATGTTCAATAAAAAACCTAATGCTACTCTATTTAAGATATCAAAATACATTGGCTCATTCGATTCAAAACCAAGTAAAAAAGATTGTAATGATACTATATATGTTTCCCGTAAATCCTTAATTTTAACTCCCAATGAATATGTTATTTTTAGTAGATTCATATAGCTATCTGCTATTGCATAATAAATATATGAATTAGAATCATTCTGATTACCTTTTGAAATAATCTCGTTGCGTTGCTTTATTACTTCTTTTTCTTCGGATAGTAACTTTTCAAAATGATTCTTATTCTTTATTTTATCCCTGATAGGTTTATCTTGTTCCTGCTTAGAACGATTAAAGAAAAAATTAAATAATCTCATAATTTATTTTATTTATAACGATTTAAACAACATCTGCCATATAGGTTACTATTCAATCTACACTGGTTTTATGTCATTGGATTGCAGAATTCAATATGCTAATTGTGTTTCTGTGCTATATAATTACATTTTATGATAAGAAGACATAGAAAAAAAGAACCAAATACAAAGATAAATTAAATTAACGATTGGAATAATTCTTAAAGTTCCATTAAGTCTTGTCTCATTTTCTTCTTGGAGAATTCACTTCTTGTATAAACTTTTTGTCCTTTACTTCAACTAAATTTATTTTATAGATGCCAATAACATAAAAATATATCAACAATAAGCCTCTTCACTGATTTCTTATTTTCAGATGGTGTTGTTTAGCTCTTGGGATGGTAAGGAAACTTAACTCCTCGTTGCTCAAGTCTGCGTTTTACTTCCTGAGCCATCTTTCCGTTCTGAGAATCAAGGTCAAACCCTTCATCATAATAATCCTGTACAGCAGAGGCTACATTAAAATCAGGATCCTCACTTGCCATAGGATCTGCTCCTAGACTTAAAAGAAATAAAACCATATCCCAATCATAAGCAGACGCTTCTCCACAAATGAGGGATGTCCCAGTAAGACTAAAGTTTAGGTTGGCACCATGATCAACTAAATATTTGATCTTTTCTTTTCCTTGGAGTTTATCATCTGCAGAACTACTAACAGGGTTTATATAGGTCGTATCGTTTACATTAGCACCATATTTTATTAAGAGTTTCATATATTTGATATCATAAGCAGGATACCCAGAATATTCAAGGCAAGCCCCTGTGTTTTGCTCATCATTCTGTCCTTTCTTATGCAAATATGGATCTGTAAAGAATTTGCTATGTATATTAGGATTTGCACCATTTTTCAACAACAATTCCATCGTGTCGTAATTCATCGTTAACATGGCATAATAAAGGTAAGTCATGCCGCCCCTACCGATGCGATTCAGATCAAAACCATTATCAATCATAGATTGTATAGAATGAAGATCGCCATCATAGATAGCAGTCGCCATCTTTAATTCTTCACCTGTCGTGAAATACAACTGTGGTTCAGGAGCTTTTATTTTATATGATTTCTTAAACATAGAGCTACAGCTTGTTAGTAACATCAAAATTAGAATTGTAATAATCTGTTTTTTCATAAATTACCTAAGAAATATTTATATATCACGAATTCTCTATCATTGTGAATTCAACCAGATAGTGCAAATTTATAATATATTTTTAAGGTACTTGCATTTTGGAGCTTGAAAATTTATGTTCACTTTTGAATTTCTGGTTATTTTCTTCTGTATAGTCACAACCATCTTGCTATTGAGGTCATCGAGGTACACTGTAACTCTAATCCTATATCTTCCCTTAGTAGAATCATTCTTTGTTAATTTTATAAGAATATCAACGAATATCAGTTCCTTGTTAGCCTTACAGTACACATTCGTAACAATGTTGGAGAAGTTTAACCACAACTATTATGATAGAAGTGATGTACCCAGTCCCTCCCATAAGTATTTATAAAGACACATCCACCTTCAGGACTATTTCTTATTTTCAGATGGTGTTGTATAGCTATTGGGATGGTAAGGAAACTTAACTCCTCGTTGCTCAAGTCTACGTTTTACTTCCTGGGCCATCTTTCCGTTCTGAGAATCAAGGTCAAACCCTTCATCATAATAATCCTGTACAGCAGAGGCTACATTAAAATCAGGATCTATATCACTCATAGGATTTGCTCCTAAATTTAATAAGAAGAGAACCATACCCCAATTATAGATAGAAGCCTGACTTCCAATGATAGAAACTCCAGATATACAATAGTTTATGTCTGCACCATGTTCTACTAGATATTTATTTTTTTCTTTACTTTGAGAATTGTCATGACATGAAGCTTCTAATGGCGTGATACCGATAGTATCATTTACATTCGCACCATATTCTATAAGAAGTTTCATGTATTTAATTTCATAGTATGGATCTCCTGAGGTTTCAAGGCAGACACCTAATTCTTTTTCTTCACTATAACCTTCCTTTTGGTATCCAGGTTTACTATAAAAATTATTGACAATATTAGGGTTAGCACCATTCTCTAATAATAATTTCATAATATCATACTCTTTCCTCATCAATGCAAAGTACAAATAAGTCATACCACCTTCACTCAGCTTGTTAATATCAACACCTTCTTTTATTAGTAATCGTACAGAGTCAAGATTATTGTTATAAATAGCTGAAGCCATCTCTAACTCTATTCCCTTCGAGAAATAATCTGTTGGAAGAGGGCCATTCGCTCTCTTTTCGTTAATCATAAAGCTACAACTTGTTAGAAATATGGATATAAAAAATAAGATAATATGCCTCATCATAATGAAAGATTAGATTAGTATTGTTGATGTTTTCTTTTTATGTATTTCAAATTACCTTTCTTATTCTACATAAAATAAAGGTGGGTTATGTCCATCTAATATTAAGCTTTTTCCGTTAAATGTGTAGACAAGACATTTTAACGTATATAAGCTATAATGAGAAAAGAATTTGCATGTTATTTCTAGACAACGTACGATATCCAGTTAGTTGGAAACTACCAAACCATATTTTAGAAGGTGTCCATTTCTATCTTAACAAATGTACAACTATAACCATTTAACGAACGAGCCTAATAATTTGAATTAGTCAACAAACTTTATATTGTGTTAGCCCTTGACATAGGTGGGATAATGTCATACAAAACTTGCCCCGTATTTTATTCTCCTATAAAATTAAAAATACCATTACCATCTTGAGGATGATTATCATAAAATACCATCGCCCTATCATCAGATTCATTAACACCCTGTTTAAAGACATGGATCTTTGTTTTTTTTAATTTATATTTCTTGGCACCCACTTCCAAATAGATATCGAACCAATTATTATATTTACTTATTTGAATGATAAGTTTTCCAGCTTGAGTAGGATTGTTACCATAAACCTCCACAAATGCTTTTTTCATTTCTTCTTCATCAAAATAAAAATGCCCAGTATAAAGCATACCATCTGTAATCCATTGGAACTCCATCTTATTTGGTCTTGAAGGCTGTTCGAAATAACCTGGGTCATCATGATTCAGAATCTCGCCATTAGCAAAGTTAATCACGAATTGTCCCTTGCGTAGCTCTGTCTGTTTGTTCTCAAATTGTATGTCAAATTGATAATTAAAACGTTGTGCATAGAATGCCCATATCTTGTCATACTCAGAGCCGTGTTCGTTAAAGAAAGAATTCTCATTTTCATCAGAACAAAGACTGTCAACTGTTTGGAAAGCATTATAAAACCCTTCACAGAATTCTTTAAGTGTCATGTGCGTTTCTTCTCCCCTTAATGAATCGCAAATAAGTACCCTTCTTAAATTTCCTATCCCCAAGTATAGCCATAGATGTCCTTCTGGAAGAATTGTTATATTAAACTCGTTAAAGTCCATATTACTTTCTCTCCAGTGGCTATAAAATCCTTCCCTAAAGGCTTTTAGAAGTTTGTTTTGTATTTGTTGGGAGAATTTAATATTTGCCCTATAAATCTTTTTATCTGCTATTGATACCCACACCATGTCTATACCCTTGGGAATACTGATTTCGCCTTGAGGTGGATTTACTGAAAAAGGTGTTGCTGTAACATTACCGAGACCCGCCATAGCAGTTTCATCAAAAACATCTACCGTTTCCTCTCCTTTATCTCCATAAAAAGCCTTTGCATATTTTAATTCTGAGCTATAATGTACTGGGGATGATACATAAAAATCCCAACTAAACTTTGTTTTCATATTATTTCCGTTTGATAAACCTTTACATGACAGTATTGTTACGCAAAAGACCAAAATAAATACTACTGGATAAATCTTCTTCATATTCTTATTCTTTAGCTATATCCACATTGGTACTGCTTTTAATATATAAATTATCTAGTGATGTAATTGTAGTGACTCCATACGTTTCGTAAATTGAGTCTTCTCATATTTTAGTTTTAATTGACTTCATAACTAAAGTTTCCCACCCTAATAAATAGATAGAAAAATAACAGTTTGTCGAATTTTCTTTGTAAATTAGTAATCGCAAAACAACTGATTTTAAAGACAAGACAACAAAACACACGAATGAGTGATGATTAATTTCAGCTTTTTGGAAAGTTTGGCCTCGGTCAACTGTTACTTCGCCTGTCATTGGAAAAACATGATGAGGTTTCGGCTTCGGAATTGATCCTTTCTCTTTGCCTTTTCCGCATTGTGAGTGAGAGCATCCACAGTATATGCAAGCATAAGATATATGAGCTTTCAAATCATAGTAAGAACCGTTTTTATCGAATGATGATTCGCCCCTAGATGGATTGGAGACGATTGATGAACCGCTTTACCCTGCGTTATATGTGCCTTTTGCGTAAGTATGCGAAGCTCCTCAATCTGATACCACGACATGTTTCATTATAGATGATACTGTGCTTGAGAAGAGTGGTGTGAGAATGGAGGGTATCAGTCGTGTTTACGACCATGTAAAAGGCAGCTGTGTATTGGACTACATACTGCTATCTACGAGATAGCTTATCTCATTGTCCGTTATCATACAAATGCTTTTATTTTTCGGATAATCTGTTGGTTTTCTTATCCCATTTTAGAAATTCAACGATAACATCCCCATTTTTTTTAGATAGAGTAATCATATAGACTATTCTACCGTCTATGTTGTCTTCGGATATAGTTCCAAGTTCGTTATTACAGAATTCAATCTCCTTAACGGTAAGATCAAATGCATCAGTATGTTCTTCGTCATAATTTAAGAAATAAGAAGTACAGGATGTTTTTTTATAAAATTTCATTCCTGCAATAATCTTGTGATCCCCCTTACTTTTTAAATTACGGGCTTTCATATTATAGAAAGAAATCATCTGGGACTTAAGTTCTCCTATGGAATCTGAACAGTTAGATACTAAGATATCATAATAATATTGTCCATTAATAATTGTAGTCCTTCGCTTTATCTCTGTAAATTCAACTTTCCTACTACAGTTTTCAGAAAGTATCAAAAATAAACAGAGAATAAGAAATTGTGCAGTACTTTTACTTTTCATACATAAATCACTAAAGTTCCCCACCCTAATAAATAGATAGAAAAATAACAGTTTGTCGAATTTTCTTTGTAAATTAGTAATCGCAAAACAACTGATTTTAAAGACAAGACAACAAAACTTTCATTGGAAAAACAGGCTCTATAACGAATCGTGTGGGTAATCCTGTTTTAAGCTCCCCTGTTATGGAATAGACCATATACTTAAAGTTTTCTGTATTTACGAATCTCCTTACCTCCTTTTAACAAGTTGCTTCTGATAGGCCTAAGGCCTGTATAAATATCTCGATACTATTCATAAAACAAAGGTAATATTTTTATCTGAGTTTTCTATAATTACCCACACGATTCGTTATAGAGCCAAAATATATTTACAACTGTTTAACTTTAGCTTCTGAGAATAATCATAAAAGTGGAACTTCGAAAGAAAAGTTTAACCCGTATGCAATAAGTGTGTTGTAAAACATTATAAGAAAAGACGCTTAATTGGAGTCCATTTTAAATTTAGTTGAGCTTCAAATTAAGCACCTTTTGGTATTTAAGTAAAATGCAATTAGGACAGAGGTTAGCAGTAGATTTGTTCTATGTAGTGATAGTGTCTATTCATATTTGAAACATCGTGCATCATAGTCGTTTGTATGGACCATACAATGCACTATGACAAAATTGGCCGTCCTACACATCAGCGTGTGCGTCATAATGGTCAAACGCTGTATGACAAGTCATATACTTGGGGGGATAATCTTTGCCTTCTACGAAAGTTTGACACAATAAACGGTAGAAATATTCGTTACGATTATGATACCTTCGGCTCTCTGTCTGGGGCTATGTATGGTGATGGCAGCCGTCAGTGGCGCAACCCGGACCTGATGGGTAACGTGTATGATAGTCCCGACCGTACGGACAGGAGTTATGGTCGTGGTGGACAGCTACGTGAGGACAAGAAGTGGCGGTATTATTATGACAGCCATGGCAATCTGGTGCTGAAGACCATGCGCAGGATGGAGCCATCGCATAATGCGGAGGCACGGGATGAGTTCCTTCAATGGCAGAGCGGTGATTATGCCTATACGTGGCAAGCCAATGGTATGCTTAGGAGTGTAACACGGCCAGACGGCAAGAACGTTACGTTCAAGTATGACGCTTTAGGCAGACGCATTGAGAAGGTCTTTGACGGACGAGTATATCGCTACCTCTGGGATGGTGATGTCATCCTGCACGAGTGGGACTATGCCGAGGCTGACCGTCTGAAGACGGTTGTTACCGAGGTTGGTGAGGTCACACTTGACAGGCCTGAACCAGTTGAGAATCTCAACACATGGGTTTACGACAGTGATATCCCTACAGCCAAGATTGTTGATGACACGCATTACAGCATCATCAGCGACCACATCGGTCGTCCTGTCCAGGCATACGATGATAATGGTAATATCGTCTGGCAGACAGACTATGACATCTATGGTAACCTCCGCAACCTTCACGGCTGCGGGCAGTTCATTCCTTTCCGCCAGTTAGGACAATACGAGGACGAGGAGACTGGACTGTATTACACAGGTTCCGCTATTATGACCCGAATACAGGAACATATATCAGTCAGGCCCCGATAGGATTAGCAGGAAATAACCCAACACTGTATGGGTATGTGGGGGATTGTAATAAATGGACTGACATGTTTGGGTTAGATATGCTAGCATTGCCAGCTCCTACTGGGAAAAATCCTTGGGAAAGTGGAGAAATAGTATCTACTACTATACCTAAAGGAGGCTTAGATATAGAAATGGCTATGTCTCCAGGACAAACGAGACCAGGAGGATGGGCAACAACAGATAAAATTACGGATGTTGATTTTGTAAGAAATAAATTAGCTGTTACTCCTGAATTTAAGCCAAAAATATCACATGTTCAAAAGTTTCATATTCCAGAAGGAGAAAGATTTCAAATAGGCACAGTTCGTCCTCAAACTGATAATGGAATAATATACGAGGGTGGAGGAAATCAAATTCAAATTTTAATTTTCGAGCACAGGGCTAAGTTAGAGCCAATTGGTAAACCAAGAAAAATTATTTATATATAAATAATGAGAAAGATAAAAAACTTCATGGTTGATTATGGAGATACTTCAAAAGTGAAAAAGGAAACATTTACAGTACTAGACACCTTGCCTTGTGCTATAACATGGTTTTATAATGGTACAAATCATAGAATAGAGTATCAAGACAAACTGATTCCATTAATGTTAAAAACAAATCAATATATTGCAATTGTCCAAGCACCATACAGTAAAGTATACAACAAGGCTTATATTATTAATGGAAATGGTGAGGTAATCTGGGATTTAAAAGATATTTTAAAAGGAAAAAGAAATATAGATAAACCTTTATTTTATGATGTTTATTATATAAATGATTCACTCTATTTTTTTGTTGTCGTTTCAAATACCGACTATAGGTTTGAATTTAATCCCTATACAGGTGAAGTTAGTGATTTTATAGAATCAAGATAATACTATAATATTCAAAACAAGAAGTTATAATAGTAACTAAAATGCAAATAAAGATGCTTGCAAATGCAGAAATAAATAATTAGGAGTTATATAAGGACATAATCGAAAAAGCAAATAAGTTTGAGAAAAAATTCAATGAGCAGAAAGTGGAGAATAAAAAATGAAAGGAAAGAAATGTCACTAGATAAAACTATTCGAGAAAATTTGGAAGGCAATTACTTAACAATTCATGTAGAGAATTTTGAGGAAGGTGTGGAGTATGCTGCCAAGATTAAAATCCAACAAATACTCCTAATCGGTACTTTAACAAACGAAAACGTTATTGATTTCAACGCATTTAATAAGCTATCTAAATCATTACGTATAATATCTTTTATTCAAGATATTGGTAATGTCATCAATTTAGAATCAATTTATAATTTAAAGGAGTTGAGGGAAATTACCTTCCAAGATAAACAGAAGTTCGAACTGGACATTTCAAGATTTCCAAAGCTTGAGCACTTTGGAGGAGAATATTGGAAAGGACTCATTAATATTGGAAAGGCTTATACGCTTACAAGCATGGTAATTCGAAAATACCCTTACCCCGATTTGGAAAATGTATCTAATTTGCGAAATCTTGAAATATTACATATTTATAGTTCACAAATTCAGAGTTTGAATGGTGTAGAAAGACTTTCAATTAGAGAGCTTTGTCTTGCTAGGAATAATAAACTTGAAGATATACATCAAATCAATGAAGTATCTAGTTTAGAAAGTTTACAGATTGAAGGATGTAAGAGACTTGAAAATTTCTCGGTTCTCAAAGGTAACACACATATAAAGGATTTATTCATTGACAAACTGGACTCGATTGATTTTGTGGAATCCATGCCTCATCTGAAGAAAATAAACTTTTGGAATTGTAAGGACGGAAATATGGCCCCATTATTAAAGTCCCAATCATTAGAAGTAGTAAACTTCTATCCAAATAAGAAACATTATACCCATACTCTTAAAGAAATAGAAGAAATACGGCAAAATAGGAATGGATCTTCCAGAAATTGGAGTGATAAATACATAAAATAAGAAAAGAAACTGCAGTAAATATTGGCTCATCCGCAATTTAGCGTGATGAGTTTTGCACATTGAGAATCTCCAGATTCTTAGGCCTGGTATCATTACCTCCCAAGTTATTCTACGAAAGTTCTCACTACTTTAAGATGCTGAGATTTCCCACTACCCGACTCTCCTTTTGTAACAATAAAATCATATACGAAAAATAAAGATGCTTATTTAACCTGCAAACAAGCCTTAATTAGGATACAGCCAAGGCCTAACTGTATGCTTAAAGGGCGTTGTCTTGAACATAACTAAGCGCTGTTAACTCCACCGTTTGTAATAGGCTAACAATCTGATGGTTGCACATCTGGATTTTATGGAGTCTTTCATGGCAGAAAGATTACTTTTCGGTAATCTATGTAAAGATATTTCTTACCGATACTATTCGCATTTACTAATTGAATGTGCACTCCACAGACAAACAAATACTGCGGTTTACTTAAATGGTAGGAAGACGGACTATCCATAAATAGAATGACATATTAAAAGATGATATAATGCCACATGGGAATAAGACTGGTATGGACTATACTATACAACTATCTACAAAGAACTACGAATTACGCTAATTGCACGAAGACAGAGGGGACAGAATGAACAACGCTTTAAATGTTCTCATACAGAATGACATAATGACAGGAAGAGACTGAAAGCTCTGAACAATTGGAGATTTTAATATTCTCAGACAGAAGGACATAATGACATAGAGTGACTGAAAGCTCTGAACGATTGGAGATTTTAATATTCTCAGACAGAAGGATATAATGACATAGAGTGACTGAAAGCTCTGAACAATTGGAGATTTTAATATCCTCAGACAGAATGACATAATGACATGGAGTGACCGAAAACTCTTACATAGACAGAAGGACATAATGACAAAGAGTGGATAAGGGGCAGAATGAAGATGGCTTTGAATGTGTATAAGATATTAAACCTTTGTTATTTAATGTTGTATCAATTGCTTTTATGAAATTATATGATTACTTTTGACAACGAAAATGACAACAGATTGCAAATCTTCCTCTTCTTCCAAAGAGCAAGACTGT
>QWCL01001498.1_pt1 | contig 11707 bp, 11 predicted proteins | sample 1972551 | NCBI WGS metagenome assembly QWCL01 (sample SAMN09866709, study PRJNA288562) | Human oral metagenome isolate term2_saliva, whole genome shotgun sequencing... | isolation source: mouth | host: Homo sapiens | place: USA: California
GGAAATTCAGGAAAGAAGAGGGAAAGGGGTTTTGTTGTTTTTGTACAACTTTAGGTAGGTGAATTGTCTGATTTTGCCCTAAATTAATGACACAAGATTGATTTTTCGGCATGATTAACTACTAGGAAGCAGGCACTTCATGATTGTTTGAAGGCATCGAGTATTGACAGTTTGCCTTGCGCTTCTTTATAGTGCAACCTGATATATCCGATTTGCCGCTGTTTTGATACTGCGGCCTGTATATTGGTACTTTGCAGCGGTTGCTTTCCTAGTCCGCCGCATAACAATTTGATGAGGGAATAAAATGACCAAACAGCTGAAATTAAGCGCATTGTTCGTTGCCTTGGTTGCCTCTGGCACCGCAATGGCCAGCGAAGCGCATACCAAACACGGTTACACCGTAAGCAGCCAATCTCAAGAAATCGTCCGTAACAACTACGGCGAATGCTGGAAAAACAGCTACTTCGACAAAGCTACCCAAGGCCGTGTTGAATGTGGTGATGGCCCAACGCCTGAGCAACGAAAGCGTACAAACCGTACGTGTTGAAGGTCATACCGACTTCATGGGTTCTGAACAATACAACCAAGCTCTGTCTGAGCGTCGTGCCAACGTAGTTGCTAACTACTTGGTAGGCCGTGGCGTTGCTTCTAGCAAAATCTCTGCAGTAGGTCTGGGCGAATCTCAAGCTCAAATGACTGCTACTTGTGAAGCTGAAGTTGCTAAACTGGGCAAAAAAGTTTCTAAAGCTAAGAAACGTGCTGCTCTTATCGCTTGTATCGAACCTGACCGTCGCGTTGATGTTAAAATCCGCAGCGTTGTTACTCGTCAAGTTGCTCCGGGTCAAACTATCGAAGGTCAAGGCGAATTGCCTGCTACTGATGAAGGTTGGATCCCAGCTCCTTACAATGGCGTTCACGGTTACGCTAAACCTTAATCGGTTTTTGAAAAATGCCCTGCATATTGCAGGGCATTTTTTTATGGTTTATATTTGAAGAGTCGGGGAATTCATGATTCAAAATAAAAGGCCGTCTGAAAGACTTATTTTCAGACGGCCTTTTATTAAGACAGATTAGTTTGGCTTGGGCCATTTCCATACGCAAATAGCGGCGAGTATTGTACAAATCAAAAAGATGGTACTGGATAAGCCGTGCCAAACGCCGAATGTTCCACCTACTAGGGACAGCAGCCAGTTATCCAGTCCGTACTTGTGTGCCTCGATAACCGGCGTAACCAAAAGATGATTACAGGCTAAGAGTAGCCAAAGTACCAAGATCCACCAAGATAGTGAGGCCAGCTGTTTTCTGAAAAAGGCATAGGCTGGGCCAAAAATAACTAAGCCACATAGTGCTGTAATGGCAAACAAAATGCCGGCAATTTCTCCTGCCTGCATTTTAGGTAAAAGACGGAATAGGATAGGTGCAGTAACATAGCCTGCTGTCAGCTGCATACCAAGCCACATGGCGGCAGCGGTTTGGATAATTTTGTACAGTAGATTCATTATGCTTCTCCTGGGAATATTTTATTTTCTTTAATTATGGTGTTTTTAGGTACAACAAAAGGCCGTCTGAAAATGTTTTCAGACGGCCTTTTGTTTATTTAAATATATTGCACGGCAATGATGTCATATTCACGCACGCCGCCGGGTGCTTGAACTTCTGCAACGTCGCCTTCTTCTTTGCCGATCAGGGCTCGGGCAATGGGGGAGCCAACGTAGATTTTGCGTTCTTTGATGTCTGCTTCATCTTCACCGACGATTTGGTAGGTAACTTGTTCTTCAGTTTCCAAATCTTCCAGTGTCACAGTTGTGCCGAATACGATTTTTCCTTCTGCATGGATTTCGGCAGGGTTGATGATGTGGGCCATAGAGAGTTTGTGTTCCAACTCGGCGATGCGGCCTTCGATAAAGCCTTGACGCTCTTTGGCGGCTTCGTATTCTGCGTTTTCAGACAAGTCGCCGTGCGAACGTGCTTCGGCGATGGCTTCAATGACTTCTGGACGTGCTACGCTTTTGAGGTGTTGAAGTTCTTGTTTCAACAATTCTGCACCACGGACGGTCAAAGGGATTTTTTGCATTGAGTTCTCCATGAAAGCATGATGATGCTTTTAAAATTTTATCCGGCCACGCGCGGTAGCCGGATTGGAAATAAAAATACAAGCCGCCAAAGCTTGGCGGCTTGATGAATAAATAAGTAATGCCTGTATTCTACCAAATTCTGCCGAAACCGCAATGATTAAAACGGATTTTCAGTAAAGTGTTGTTTTCTGTCTATTTTGTTTTTTCAGACGGCCTGAAAACTAAATATTGAAGTATTTCAAAGCCGCATCGGAAAAACGGTTTCTTAAATGAATGTTTTTGATTAAAATGTCTGATACTAATTCGTAATAATTAGTCTGCTTTAACTATATAAAGAGAATATATGGAAACAAAACCAACTTCCCAAAATGAACAACAGGCTAACCGCCGTTATTTGACTGTTTGGCGATGGCATTTTTATGCCGGACTTTTGGTTGCGCGTCGGCTCAGGCTGAAGCTGCTAGACAGTTTGTGAATCCGGAAACTGCCTCTGTGGTGCAATATATTGCGCCGCGCACAGATGATATGGTTGCCGTATTCCGCGTAAACAATGACGATAAAGCCACTATGGTTGCTGTTGATCCCTATACAGCAAAAGTTGTGAATACGATGCCGCGCGGGCAAGGCTGGTATCACACGATGGATGAAATTCACGGCGATATTATGCTAGGGGCGACAGGTGACTACCTGTTGGAAACCGCTGCATCGCTAACCATCATCATGATTGTGACCGGTATTTATTTGTGGTGGGCGAAACAGCGCAGCCTGAAATCCATGCTTGTGCCGAAAGCAGGCAAAGGACGCACATGGTGGCGTAGCATGCACGGCGCATTCGGCTCTTGGGTTTCTTTGATTTTATTGCTGTTCTGTCTGTCAGGTATTGCTTGGGCAGGTATTTGGGGTGGTAAAGTGGTTCAGGCGTGGAGCCAATTTCCTGCGGGTAAATGGGGCGTGGAGCCTAATCCAGTATCTTCCGTACCAACCCATGGTGATGTGCTGAACGACGGTAAATCCAAAGAAGTGCCGTGGATTTTGGAGCTGACGCCTATGCCGGTTTCTGGTACGACAATGGGCGAAAACGGTATTAATCCAAGCGAACCGATGACGTTGGAGACGGTTGACCGCTTTGCACGCGAAATTGGCTTTAAAGGTCGCTATCAGCTTAATTTGCCTAAGGGTGAGACCGGTGTATGGACGCTGTCGCAAGACTCAATGAGCTACGATATGATTAGTCCGACTGCGGATCGTACGGTACACATTGATCAATACAGTGGCAAAATCCTGGCTGATATTCATTTCGATGATTACAACTGGTTTGGTAAATTCATGGCGGCAAGCATTGCTTTGCATATGGGTACACTGGGCTGGTGGAGCGTATTGGCAAATGTCTTGTTCTGTCTGGCGATTATCTTTATCTGCGTTAGCGGCTGTGTGATGTGGTGGAAACGCCGTCCTTCAGAAGCACGTGGTTTGGTTCCTCCTGCACAGAAAATCAAATTGCTGGTATGGTGGGCAATGGCTGTGCCACTTTTGATTTTGGCTGTGATTTTCCCAACAGCCATTGCCGCAATCGCTGTTATTTGGATTTTGGATACACTGTTGTTGTCGCGTATCCCGGTATTGGCAAGATGGTTTAAATAACCGTCCGATGTGATTAAAGGCCGTCTGAATCTTTTGTTTCAGACGGCCTTTTTTATAAAGGTTAAAAGAGGTAGGTAAGTTACGATTCTGTTTAAGTTTATATGTAAAATGGAGATTGTGGTTGGCTTGCAGGATTGTGTAAGAAAGACGAGGAGATCTTGTATAAAAACAAAAAACCCACTTCATTGAAGTGGGTTTTTGATGAAGGCTATTAACCTTTGCGAGCAGGCAATTTTTCTTTAATGCGAGCTGCTTTACCGGTCAGGCCGCGCAAGTAGTACAGTTTGGCGCGACGTACGTCACCACGGCGTTTAACTTCGATTTTTTCTACGGTAGGAGAGTACAGTTGGAAAGTACGTTCTACACCTTCGCCGCTAGAGATTTTGCGAACGATGAAGTTGCTGTTCAGGCCACGGTTGCGGCGAGCGATAACAACACCTTCGTATGCTTGCAGACGGCTGCGAGAACCCTCAACTACGCGTACAGATACGACAACGGTGTCGCCTGGAGCGAATTCAGGGATTTCTTTGTTCAAGCGAGCGATTTCTTCTTGCTCTAATTGTTGAATCAAGTTCATTTGTTTTTCCTAAGTTATGATTGGATTTCCTGTTGCTCTTGCAAGATTTCTTTTAAGAGGCGGGATTCCTTTGGGATTAAACTGCGCTTTTCCAATAAATCAGGTCGGCGCTCTAAAGTGCGTTGTAGAGATTGTTTCAATCGCCACTCGGCAATCAAGCCATGATTTCCTGAGCGTAAGACATCGGGAACGATCATGCCTTGGAATTCTACGGGTTTGGTGTAATGAGGACAGTCTAAAAGGCCGTCTGAAAACGAGTCTTGTTCAGCTGACTGTATATCGCCCAATACGCCCGGAACCAATCTTAAGACGGCATCCATCAACATCATGGCGGGTAATTCGCCACCCGAGACGACAAAGTCGCCAATGCTGATTTCTTCGTCCACACTGCTTTGCAGCAGTCTTTCATCTATGCCTTCATAGCGTCCGCATAGAAGAATAAGATGGGGCAGTTCGGCAAGTTCTGCGGCCTTTTTATGTGTCAGCGGCTGACCTTGCGGACTGAGATAAATTACTTTGGCAGGTTTTTGCGAGTTTGCTTTGGCTTCTTCAATTGCCGCTTGAAGTGGCGGCGCCATCATAATCATTCCCGGACCACCTCCGAAAGGGCGATCATCGATATAGCCAAGTTTGTTCTCGGCAAATTTTCGGGGATTGATGGCTTGAAACTGCCAAAGATTTTGTTTTCTTGCTCTGCCTGTAACGCCGTATTCGACAATACTGTCGAACATCTCTGGGAAAATGGTGATGGCTTGAATCAGCATCAGTAGTCCAAACCCCAGTCGGCAATAATGGTTTTGTTGTCGGTATCGACAGATTCGATATAGTTGGAGACAAAGGGAATCAGAATTTGTCCGTGTTCGCCTTTAATCATCAAAACATCGTTTGCACCGGTTTCCATCAGGTTGCTGACTTTGCCGAGGACAATGTTTTCTTTATTGATGACGGTCATGCCGACTAAATCTGCCCAGTAGTATTCGTCTTCCTCAGTAGGGGCGAATGACTCTCTGGGGATTTCGATGGTATAGCCGCGCAAGGCAAATACTTGATCGCGATCGTCTATACCTTCAAATTTGACCTGAAGTTCGCCATTGACAATTTTACCTGCCTCAAGCACAACATTCAGGGTTTTGCCATCCTTGCACAACTGCCACTCGGGGTAGTCCAGCAGGCTGTCGGTATATTCGGTATTGGCGGCAATTTTAAGCCAGCCTTTAATGCCGAATACGCCTTTGATGTAGCCCATGGCTACCCGTTTTTGAGTGTCTGTCATGGTCGTTTTAGCTGATTAAGCAGCGATTTTTTGCTCTTTAATCAGTTTGGCAACTGCGTCGCTAACTTTCGCGCCTTGAGCAACCCAGTGGTTGATGCGGTCTGCGTCAAAACGTACGCGTTCTTGTTTTTCGTTGGCAACGGGGTTGTAGAAACCTACGCGCTCGATGAAGCGGCCGTCACGACGGTTGCGAGAGTCAGTTACGACTACGTTGAAGAAAGGGCGGTGTTTTGAGCCGCCGCGAGCCAAACGGATAACTACCATTTTGAGTCCTTTTGAAAAATGCGGATATATAGAAACCGCTAATTTTAGGATATTTCACACGGGTTATGCAAGTTTTTATTTGTTTTTGTTGCTGTTTTGCCATTCGTTTAAATCGAGGCTGGCTTGATATAGGCCGCGGTCGGTTTCCGACGGGGTAACGGTAAATCCTGATTTTTCAGCGAGTTTGAGCATCGGTGTGTTTTCTTTGAGGATTTCCGCATTCATGGTTTGGTAACCTTGTTGTGTGGCAGTTTGGATAATGAGGCTCATCATTTTGCCGGCCAAGCCGGTTTTGCGCGTTTCAGGTGCTAAAGTAATGCCGAACTCGCACTCATTACGATTGATGCGGCTGTAACGGCTGACTGCGACGATACGGCCGTCTGAAGCGAAGGCTGCCCACGCGCATTCGGTATGGAAATCGGGACGGGTCAGCCGTGCGAGTGTGGGCAGCGGTAACTCGTTGGTATGGGTCATGAAGCGAGTATAGCGGTCGGTCGCGGGTAATTGGCGGACAAATTTTTGTTTGGCTTCGGCATCTTCAGGCTCTAGTGCACGGATGTGCAGCGTGTTGCCGTCGGGCAGGGTAAAGGTATCGGTTTGGCTCGGATAGGGTGCGAGTACGTTTTGTATCTCGGGCGTTTCGGTTTTAGGGTGCAGCAGTTCGGAAGCGGCTTCGCCGGTGTTGCGTAGGAATTCGGCTGCGGCCGGATTTTTTTGTTGGAGGTAGGCGGCGGCACTTTGCATTTTAGCAGCGGCCTGTTCTAAGGTTTGGACGGCTTTTTTAGGAATTTTGGTTGTTGGTGCGGCTGGTTTTTCCACGATTTCGGGAATGATGGTGCTGCTGTATTGGCTACCATTGTAGCTGAGGATAATGTCGCCGATATGCTGGTTGTTGTGGATAAGCGTGTTTAGGGAATGCAGGAATTGATTGAGAACGGAAGTGTTATCAAGTTCTGCAAATTGGCTTAAACGCTGGATATCGAGCGTGGTGAAGGGCGGTAATGCGGCTTGGGTTTGGCCGTTGTAATGGGCGGTCAGGATATTGCCGTAAATGGCATAGCGGCTGAATCGGAATTGGACGGCATTGTGTTTTTGGGTTTGGCACGGAGGCAGGTATAGGGCTTCCGCAATCAGTTCGGTTTGGCCGGACGCAATGGCTTTATCGATACTTTTGCTTTTAGGTGTTTTCAGACGGCCTGTTTTTACTGGGGCAGGGGTATTTTGCACCTGTTGCAAATAGGCGGTTTGATTGCGGAAATAAAGTGTCAGCAAGGCTTCTTCCGGCGTGTTAAACCGAGTCAGGCCGTCTGAAAAACGATAGCTGACGAGAATGGGCTTGCTGGTTTTTTGTGCCAAATTATCCAGAGTTTGATGAATGCTGTACGCATCCGGCGTATCTGGCGAAATAATGCCGAGCAGGGCTTGAGTATGCGGATTTTGTAATTGTTCGAGCGCCAAGCGGTGGATGCGTGCAGGCGTGGGGTTGCTGCCGATGCAGCCTTGTCGGATGGACGGTACATCGGTTGGGAGGTCGAGGGTCAATTCGCAGGCATCGGCGGTGCTGCGCAGCCATTCTATCGGCGTATCGGACAAAATAGTGGGATGGGTAATGACGGGAATGCCGGAAAGATGGGCTTTTAAGGCTGCTTCGAGTTTGTTGATATTGAATACCGGCAGGAAGTTGCAATGGCGTGCGAGGCTATGTAGGACGGCTTTGTCTGTGTCGTCGGTGTAGTGTGTGGACAACAGGATAAGCGGAGTGTGGCGTGTAAAGTGGCGGATGGCACTGAACAGCTCGCGTTGGTTTTCGGCCGGATTGTAGTGGATAACGGCAACTTTGGTATGGCGGTTGTGGCCGAAGCGGTTGAGCCAGTCGGCGGATGTGGTGGGGCTTAGGTCATAATTGAGGCTGATGTGGCGCGATACACCTTGCTGCAGTGTGTTCAGCAGGTGGTTGATGTTGCGGCTGACGGTGCTGTGGCCGGTCAGTAAGGCAATATGGCCGGCGGGATAGTCGGTTTGGGTGCCGATGTTGAGGTTGAGCGAGGGGAGTTGGATGCCTGCGCTGTTGCATACGGTGATGTTCAATTCGTCGTCGTGATATTTTTGAATAATGGAACGGGCGTTTTTGCAGGATTCGGGCGGCAGGTTTTCCCAATCTTGAATCAGGATGATGTGGCGCAGGTCTTTTTTACGGCAGGCTTTGAACAGCGAGTCGTAATGGTCGGGCGGGATAACGGCAACAACCAAATCGGCTTGTCCCGGAATTTTACTGAGGCTGGAGTAGGAGGGAATGCCAGCGACACTGCTGTGTCGAAGATTGACGGGAGTGATTTTGCCTTGATATGAGGAACCGAGCAGGTGGCTGAAAATGCGTTCGCCAAGGCTGTGCGGACGTTCGCTGGCGCCGACGAGAATGATGTGTTCAGGCATGAAGAAGTAGCCGGTTTGGACGGTTGCACTCATGATGGTTCCTTATTTGTGTTTTTGGCCGTCTGAAAAGTTTCAGACGGCCTTATTTCTAGACTTCTTTTTTGTCTCCGGCTTTCTTTTTGGGAAGGATAAAACGCATCCTCAGGCCGTTGGGTTTGACATTTTCAGCAATGATTTTACCGCAGTGCTGTTCCATAATATGCTGCGTCAAGGCAAGCCCTAAACCTGTACCGGGCTTGTGCGCACTGGAGTCGGCGCGATAAAAGGCAGTGAAAATATGCGGAAGCTGCATTTCATCTACGCCAGGCCCGTTGTCGGTAACATCGATAATCCAGTTTTTGCCGTCTTGTCCGATATGGGTTTGAATGGTGCTGCCTTCCGGACTGTAATTGATGGCATTGCGGATAACGTTGTCAAAGGCGCGGTATAGATAGCCTTCGTTGGCGCTGACTACGGCATTTTCGGGGATTTTTGGATCAATGCTCAGGGTAACGCTTTGGTTGTTTTGGTGGGCAATGCTTTGGTTGTCCTCAATCAAGTTGGTCAGGAAAGGAACGAGTTTGAGGTTTTCTTTTTCCAAAGGAATATTGGAAGTCTCTAGGCGGGAGAGGGTCAATAATTCACCTACCAAAGTATCCATGCGCACCAATTCGCCTTCAAGCCGCTTGAGATATTGCTCTTGTTTTTGCGGCTGAGATTGAATCAGGCCGACAATCGCTTGCATACGTGCCAGCGGCGAACGCATTTCATGAGAAACGTGGTGCAGCAGGTGGCGCTCTTTGGCAACAAGTTTTTCAAGTTTCTCGGCCATTTTGTCGAACTGCACGGCAAGGTGGGACAATTCGTCGTCACGGTCGTCAACTTGTTGGGAAATACGGGTTTCGAGTTCGCCGTTGGCTACTCTGTCCATGCCGCCACCAAGAATTTTGATGGGCTTGGTAATGTTGTTGGCAAGGATGTATGCCATCAGCAGGCCGACGATGATGATGAAAGACAGAATGATAAATTCGTGCCAAATAGGCGAAAGCGGCAAGCCGGGAATGAAGAGCGGACTAGGGAGACGTTGGGCCTGATGGTTGTCCCAGCCTTTAATGAAGAAGAGGTATTCTTCGCCAAAACGGTCGTATTCGATGTGTGCCAAATCAGATTCGGGATTGTTGATGGCAAAGATGCGGGCGCGTTCAATGGACAGGCTATCGATATTGCGGCCTAAAATATCTTTTTTATCGTCGCCGGTAATCACATAAACGGCATTGGAAACCGGATTGTTTTTCCATTCGGAAAGAATTTCACGCGCACCGCTGTCTCCGCGCGAGTTAAACGCGGAGATGATGCTGCTCATCAATGTGGTTTCGATGGTGCGGCGTTGGTTGAATTGGTTTTCGGCGAGGGTGTTTTGCACCAGCCAAAATGAAAAACTCGCCACAAAGATTGCGCAGACGATGACTGCGCAAAATGTGGCGAAGATGCGTTGAAACAGTTTCATTGATCTGTTTAATACGTCGATGCTGCGGTCAAATTTAGCCAGTTTGCGGTCGAGTGCCTCGATAGACAGGGTCTCTTTGCTGACAACTTGTCCGGCGTGGCGCATCAAAACTTCGAGCAGATTGAACTCGGTGCTGGTCAATTCAAGCGGAGTGTCTTTGATGCTGGCTTGGCGTTTGGCTGGGTACAAAACGACGTCGCTGACGGAAATGCTGTTAGGCGCGTTGTTTTGTTCGTTGCTGTGTTGCGCACGGCGCAGGATGGCGTTGATGCGGGCCAAGAGTTCGCGCGGTGTGCATGGTTTCGGTACGTAATCGTCCGCACCCATTTCCAGACCGATAATGCGGTCGATGTCGTCGCCTTTCGCGGTCAGCATGATGATGGGTACAGTGCTTTGGGTACGTACGTTTTTCAGTACGTCCAAGCCGTTCATTTTAGGCATCATGGAGTCTAATACGATGACATCGTATTGTCCGGTCAGAATTTCTTGAACGCCGGCTTCGCCGTCAGGAACGCTGTGAACGTTGAGGCCTTCGGCAGTCAGGTATTCGGTCAGTAATTCGGTCAAGAGAGCATCGTCATCTACGAGTAATACGCGACTCATGGAATTTCCTTTTCGTGATTGTATGCGCCGCGGTACTAAATGGCAGTACGGCGCTTAAAATAGAGTTGTGTTCAATCTTAACATGCAATCTGCTTTTGTTGATAGCGTAATTTTCTGTGCTTTTGCGCTTTTTTGCATAGAAACTCGCTGCTCTTTACATTTTCAGACGGCCTGTAAGGACAAACTGACAATTGGGTGTGTTTTGTTCAGGGTTTGTCGCATGATTGGGCGGTTTGGTGTTTCGGTGCGTTGATGAAATCTTTGCAATCGGACAAAAGTTTGGGCAGTAAGGGGGCGAATGCCGGATGGCTGCGTATTTTGTCGGCGTAGAAATACATCATATAAGGATAATAATATTGCATTGCCTGCATCCATTGCGCACCTTCTTGTTTTTTGCCTTGCCGGTAGAGGTAAAGGCCGACTTGGTAGGCGCTGGAGTAGGGGCGGTAGGTCAGGGCTTTGAGTGCGGCTTCTTCCGCCCACGGACGGATGTAGGCATCGGTCGGGTCTGCACGTTTGCTCAAACTTAAATCGGCGTAATAGGCAAGCATGGGGCTTTCTTTGGATAGTCGTTGCAAGCCGTCGATTTTGTTTTGAACCGTTTGCTGATCATCGGTTTTCCCTACACGGCTATATTGGGTTAGATTTTGATATTCCCAGCTGAGGTTTGCCATGCCGATTAAAATTGATAAAGCAGCTATACCGCCTGCCCATTGTCTGATTCGGGTAGATACAGGGCCGTCTGAAACATCTTTCGGATAAGAAGGTGTCAACGATAGAATCAGGCTGAATACGGCGAGGAAGTAGATATACCAAAGAGGATATTCAAGCATGCTGTGGCAAAGGCTGACGGCGGCGGCAGTCAGTAAAAACAGCGAGGCCGGTGTTTGGTTGCGGCCTAACAGTCGCCACACGGCTGCAAGCAGGGTTAAGGCTGCAAGCAAGGTGCCGGCAATGCCCATTTCGGACAGCAACTGCATGACGATATTGTGCGAATGGGTAAACAGTACGCCGAGGATATTGTTAGGGAAGTATTGTTGCTGGGCATTGATCAGAAAGGTTTGCTGGGCAAAACTGTTCCAGCCATGGCCGAACCAAGGTGCGGATTGAAAGGCAATCCATGCCTTGCTCCATTCGATTTGGCGCATGGAGCCTTCAAAACCGCTGGTGCCTGCGCGTTCGACAGCGGTTTCGTATTTGATGTTGCCAAACAAATCCAACAGGCTGCCCATGCCGAATTGGAAAGCGGCGGCCAGGATGGCGGTCAGAAGGAAAATGCACAGTGCGCGTTTGTGTTGGAAACGGGTACGCCAAAACCATAACGGCGTAATCAGGAATAGGGCGGCAATGTAGCC
>QWCL01000718.1_pt1 | contig 11687 bp, 10 predicted proteins | sample 1972551 | NCBI WGS metagenome assembly QWCL01 (sample SAMN09866709, study PRJNA288562) | Human oral metagenome isolate term2_saliva, whole genome shotgun sequencing... | isolation source: mouth | host: Homo sapiens | place: USA: California
ATTCAACACTGATACAGCCTCAACAAGCTTTCCCTGTGGAATACCACGACCATAGTCGCGCACACTAACACGCAGGTTTTCATCCACATCAACCTCGATACGGTCGCCAGCATTCATCTTAAACTCGTCAATAGAGTTATCAATGACCTCCTTCAAGAGTACATAAATACCATCTTCAGGCAACTTTCCATCGCCCAAACGACCAATATACATACCCGGACGGGTACGCACGTGCTCCATATCCGATAGATGTCGGATATTATCGTCGGTGTAAGAAACGGGTGTTGGGGGTTGAGTGTTGGGTGTTGAGGGCTGAAGGTTGGGGGTTGATGATTTATCCATGTGCTGGGTTGTTGGCTGTGAATTATTGGTTATTGAGGGTTAATTATTAGGTGATAAGGGCTTAGCTATTTTATGATATTGAGTGTTCATTAATGAGCAATTAGGTGTTGAAATAGAAGAAACACGTGAAAATATAGAAAGAACACATGTTAAAACTGTCCATCAACACCCAACACTCAACATTTATCACCCAATAGCTTTCCTATAGCATCTACGCTTCTTGTGCATAGTTGGGTCTAATGGGCCCCACTGACTCTGTACGCTTTCATTGGTTTCCATCTCCACATGCGTCTCACCCCACTTGAAGCCGTACTTCACATAACGTGGAATGAGGTCGGCGAAGACGAGGGAATTAGCTCCCTTTGAGCGATACTCCGGTAGGACACCAATAAGGAGAAGGTCGACAACCTCCGTCTTATGGAACTTTATTGCACGTAGTAAATGCCACCATCCAAATGGGAAAAGACGTCCACGGTGGCACTTCTGCAAGGCACGTGTTAGTGATGGAATTGTAATAGCAAGCCCAACTAACTGGTTATCCTTATTCCCGTCCTCTACAACAGTTATCAGATCGAGGTCGGCAAGAGGGAAGTACATCTTGACATACTGGTCTATCTGACGTTCACTCAACTCTGAGAAGCCATAGAGATGAGAGTAAGTAACATTGATTAAGTCGAAGAGCTTCTTACCATAGCCGCCTTCGAAGATATCTTTCTTGGTCAGTTTGCGTGCATGGAGATTGTAACGTTTCTCCACCATCTCTGCTATCTTGGTATATTTCTCTGGTGCTGTCTCTGGGACATCAAGCCTATATTCTACATAATCATTATCCTTCTCCCAGCCACCAAGCTTCTCCATGTGCTTTGGATAATAATCATAGTTGTAGCTGGTTGCCATTGTACCGAGCTGATCGAAGCCCCATGTCAACATGCCCTCTGGGTCCATATCGGTGAAACCGAGCGGACCAACGATAGAGTCCATGCCCTTTTCTTTACCATAGTCTTCGACCGCCTTTAACAAAGCCTTTGACACTTCTATATCGTCAATGAAGTCTATCCAGCCGAAGCGGACATCCTTCGTACCCCATTTCTCGTTTGCTCTATTATTGATGATACCGGCTACACGCCCTACTACCTTACCTTCTTTCAAGGCAAGGAAATACTCAGCTTCGCAAAAGTCAAAGGCTGCATTCTTATCCTTTGACAACGTTTTCAACTCATCGCTATAGAGGTTTGGGGCATCATACTGATTGCCCTCGTAGAGATCATAATGACACTCAATGAAAGCCTTTAGGTCTTTCTTCGTCTCTACTCGCTTTATCTGAACTGATGACATTTAATATCTTATTTCGTTATTTTCCTAATCTTAAACGTGCAAAAGTACTAAAAAAAAGATAGATAGGCAAATTTAGACTCCTTTTTATTGACTATCTGGACTTCTATCATCTGTTAATAGCACTGATATTCACCAACTTCACATACCGTATTAGGCCTCAGTATCCTACATCTCTGCTATTAAAACTATTCGGTTTCATGCTCGGCACACTTCTAAAACACGCTGTTACAAACATATTCCAATCGTCCATAAAGTCTACCATCACACCATTGTCTTATTGAAAATACCGTTTGTCTACATGCCTATCTTCTCACAAATGAAGAGGAGATGTTTGTTTTCTGCATCTGTGGTAGCAAAAAGGTAGATGTCTCCTCCTTCTTTTATCTTTAGCCGTTTACGGAGTTCTGCAACACTCATAGGGAAGTTGCGCACAGCAAGATTGGCCTTGTCAATCCCTGACAGACTATGCCGTAGCTCCTTCTTATTGAACGATGAGACGGCTGTTATCCTAAACTTACGACCAGGGAAAGCGTCGATGGCCTCATCAGAGACAAAAAGATGAGAATTCAAACTTAATGCTGACAATGGATAACGGGCGGTGAGAAGGGAGAAACAGCCTGCTTTCATCAACGAAGCATTAGGCTCATAGAGATACTGACCGGCCATGGGGGCTGTCGAGAGGATACGCTGTGACACTCCTAAAGTCTCTCGAAGGGAATAAGAAACGACACTATCATCATTCACACAGAACATCTGTAAGCTTTTGTCTACAGCTGTCGTCGCCTCCGTCTCACCCTTAGTCTTCTGCAAAACAAGCAACAACTCTTTACATTCATTGCGTACAGAAACGATATGAACCTCACGAACAACACTATCCAGACGGTTTAGTTCGTCTACTGCACGATGCCAATCGAGCATAGGCGATAGCTTTATTACAACCGTGTCGGCCTTCTCCAAGAGCTCTTCCTCTAATGTTAAGACATCAGGGGTACAATCACTTATCAGCACGGTCTTGCCTCCCTGCTCGTTACGGCGGGCTGGGTCGAGAAATATCACGGCTACATGGTCGAGCTGATGGAGGTAGGCTGTACCGTCGCCATTGACTACCTCGGCTTGTGTTAAGCCTAAGGCACGAAAGTTATGACGTGCCACTTCGCACAACTCCTTCTGTTGTTCGACATAAATAGCACGCTCAAAACGACGTGATATAAAGGAGAAATCAACACCAAAGCCACCTGTTAGGTCGCAGAAGGTCTCTCCCCTACCTTTCTGCTCAGTTCCTTCTCGTGGCGTCAGTGTCGCACTTTCCACTACAGAAGGACTACTCTGCTCATTTTGAGGACTATTAGTAACCAAAGAGGACAGCCTTATTAAACGTGATACCAACTGCGCCTTATACTCCGCAGTATGCTCACTCGAGCACTGTTCCATAGACAGATGTGGGGGATAGATGATATCCTCCTTCGCTGCCCAAGACGGTAGTTTCGTACGTGCTGTCTGCCATCCTGTAAGCTGATTGAGCAGGTACGGCATATCAATATCGGGGTAACGGTGGGATTGAAGGGCAAGAAGCCTCACCCCCGCCCCCTCTCCGAGTGGAGAGGGGAGTGAAATGTTATGTTTGCTTAGAACGTCCCGCACATATCTTGGCAGTGGTAGTTCTGAATGACTTATATCGTTTTTTTGCTTCATCTAATCCTATATTTGCATTGCCTTAATAGTCCTTAGAATTTTATTCTTACCATCTATCACAGTAGCAAAGTCGGTAATCACTCCCCTCTCCATTCGGTGAGGGGGCGGAGGTGAGGCATCTTTTTTTTACCTTACCACCCTCAAATTCTGCTTTGCCCAAGCCCTTGTACAAAGGTTGAAGTGCCACCACTCTGTACGTAAAGGCATGAAGCCTGCAGCACTCATCACCTCACGAAGGAGTCTGCGGTTGGCGAATGCCTCACGAGAAATTAGTCGATGAGAAACGAGCTCATTCTCTTTGTCGATATGACTGACCAGTCCCATGTGGTCGACTTTTGCACCCATTGGGATCGTATCTATCAAACAACGTGTGCCACCATCACGCCATGTAGCATCATTCCATGAGGCCTTGCAGATACTGATATCTACAGCCATTCCATAGTTATGCATACCTCCTCCGTGCGCAGGATTAGACACATAGAAATACTTTGGGGTATCTTTCACTGCGTCCCACATCGTCTGCTGCACGCTCATCGGCCGTGTGGCATCGAAGATACAAAGGCTCAAATCTGGACGACGACGCTTCAACTCCGCCTGCGCTTTACGCAATGCTTCTGCACAAGCAGGTAATACGTAGGCGTCACGAAGCTCATGATAGAGTACACGATTACAGAAGTTATCCGTACGAGCATACATCAGTGCCACCTTGATAGAAGGTACTACATGCTTTATATTTACCAACCCCTGCTGTTCCATTGACCGTCCTGCTGCCTGTCGACGACTCATCGATGGTGTCTGTGCTTGTATGTTGCTTGCAAACAGTAAAGCAGGAAGCAGTAGCTTATATATAATTCTACACATTGTTATTCATCCTTTAAGTCTATCATTCTTCCCATATATTATCCCCAAGCATTATGGAAGATATTACCAGGATAAGGGTTTATATATCCCTCTAACCTCGTACCTTTCTTGCCATTCTCACCCTGTATAAAACGTAAAGAAAGCATCGCAGGCTCACTATTTATTCGTGAAATATTCCCTTTTATATTCTTACAAAATGCAATATGCAAACCAGAGAGGAGTTTAATCAGTTGTTTTCTTGACAAGATATAATACTCGGGACTATTCTCATCTTTCAAATAAATAAACACATAAGGTCCCTTAATCTCTTTATTTAAAAGGTCTATATTAATACTCTCAGATAGATTAAATCCTGTTGGAAAGTCTCTCCCTCTACGAGTTTTCACTTGTATCAACAATGACTTATGCGTCCAAGTAGCGTCATCATATCTAATACATACAATATCTATTGACCTATGATTTCTTACCGATGCATTGGCATTCAGTGCTACATAAGCTCTCTTGATAAGCTCTGTTACGACAAATGCTTCACCATAAGCGCCTGTTATCTGGGATTGATTATTACTCATCCTTTAATTATTACCACGTTATATCTTTAACTTCAAAACCCTGCTTTTCGCACATCCTCACAAACCGAATATAACCATTCTGCGTCCCAAAGAGAAAGCTTACACGCTCTGTTAAACTTAACTCATCGTCTGATGATGGGTAATCTGTCAATGTTAATGCATCTCCAGTAGCTATAATTGCCTCATAAAAGCGGTCATAATTATTACGAAACTCTTTCATCACAAGGCTACAACTACCACTTTCTTCAAGAAAATACAATTCTATGTTATCAGAATCATAGATGCATGTATAATACTTTAGGTCCTTCATATTATATTTATTTAATCTCCTTAAAAAGTTAGCTATTATTTCTCTTCTGTCAAATTACTTATAGGTCTTATAGCTATATACTGAAAGCATGAACATAACATGACCCTCAATAATACTATACCTATCCCATAACACATCTACTTTTCAGTGTAGATATAATGGTTAAAAACAGACAGGGACAGACACTGTCTCCCTCTCATACGTATTAAAGGTATTGAAAGAAAGCACAGACTCTGCCCCTGTCATCTATAAGACTAACCGCCGAATGAGTTAGGTAACATCCTTATAAGCTGTCTACCATATATTCATCCGCATTCGTAGCTATTATTTCAACGCAGCCTTTTTCTGCTTTACATAATCGCCAAAGACACGATCCACTTCTGCACGCTGCTCATTGTCGAGTGTGTCGTTGGCCTGAATAAGTCCTTTGTAATAGGCCTTAATAGCCTTTGTAAGCTTCGCCTTGTCTGCTGAATTCTTCTCAAAGAGACGGTCAAGGTCCTTATAAAGGGCTGGCTTCATCTTATTCATAAAAGCAAGCTTACCAGTGGCTGGCTGCTCAGTAGCTGTCGAAAGACTGTCTGACTGTGCTGAAGGCTTCATCTTTACCGTATCTTCAGGCGCCGTCTCTGCGTCTGACTTAAAGACAGATGACATATCAATCTTACCAACCTGGTCGACTAAAGTACCACCATAGTTATATAACAATATGCCAACTCCTATCACCACAGCAGTAATCAAAGCCAACATAACAGTGCCTTTACCAATCTTTGGCATAGTGAACGATGGTCCTTCATTATTTAAGTCGGCTAAGAACTCATCAATATTACTATAACGGTCGCTCCGCTTAAAGGCACAACAACGCTTAATAACATCGCTATAAGCTAATGTCAAACCCATCACCTTCATGATAGTACCGAGGGAATAGATGTCAGCCGTACCGTCAGCTGCCATCGTCTCGTCTTTGATCTCTGGTGCCATGAAGCGTGTTGTATCAGCTGTCAACTTCACATCTTCAGGCGAAAGAACGCTGAAATCAATGAGTTTAACATAGTCACCTTGATTGGCAACAAGTACATTTGATGGCTTTAGGTTACGATGAATAACCCCTTGCTGATGGGCATAACGCAGTGCATCAGCAACCTGACTGATGATAGCAATCTTCTCATCGTCAGTATGATTTTCCTTGAGATAAGCCTGTAAAGTACGTCCTTCTACATACTCTTCTTCAATGCAAAGTCCGTAACCATCAACCTCTACCAACCCTTGATAGCGTACAATACCAGCATGATTGAGTCGTTGACACTGTTTAAACTCACGTTTCAAAGCATTACGAAGCAATGCACGCTCACGATACGCATCCTTCAGTGTCTTCAGAACGACGGTCTGGTCGCCCTTACGACACTTCACTATCATACAGTATCCCTGCGATGATATTACCTTATATTCGGTATAACTGGCCTTTACAGGCGCATCAGCAGTCTGTGCTTGTTCATTAGTGGAAAGTTTGTTCTCACTCATCAATATTCGTAGGTTTTAATTCTCTTAACGTCATTTGCGTACAAAAGTAGTAAAAAAAAACGAGATAAGACAGAAAAGAAGGGGGTAAAATACTGTATTACAATTATTCTCATCTCATAGAATTAATAAACATCAGGATTCTATTTTACAACTTATACTGATATGTTCTTGCCCAACACATGTGGTGTCAGCGGTGAACACCAATGGTATTGAGGGCCAAATACCATGCAATATGTTACTGCTGTACAAGCATATTGTTGTTTATAAAGAGCTATACAACCAAAAGTAAACAAACAGTATTTGGTTAGAAGACTTATTCTTACCAAAGCAATACTACATTATCTACTTAAAAGAGAGCCAGCATAAGGAGTGTACTATTTTAGTTTTATCAGTCAGCAATATTAATAACTAAAATATGTAAAATAAGAAAAAAGACTTGTCTATTTCTCTCTTTTTACCTATATTTGCAGGAATAAGAATAGGAAGAAAATAACCTGAGGGCAAATACACGAGCCTTGAGTCATGCTCGCAATGTTCAAACCTAAAAACCTATCCAAATGAAGAAGAACATAATATTACTTATCCTTCTCATCAGCACGACTTGTTTGTCAGCTCAGACACTTGATTTCTCTAAGTTAGAAGGGCGGTGGGACACAACCAAGACAGTACAATTTGAGTCTGCACAGTATCAGATTGTTTATGATTACAAGTATGCAAAGGACGCAAAGTATCCTGATGCAAAACGTACGGCAGTAACAATTCTAAGAATTGGTACGCAACACAATATGTTCATTGACTATGGACAACTAACCTTCGACTCTATCTCCGCTTCAATTGCAAGAGGGGAATCTCAGGCAACATCGGCTGGTCCAAAGCTTATCGGTGCTTTAAAAAGCATAGGATTTCAAGAACTCATCCTTCTGAATAGAGAGACAAAAAAAGAGTTTATCCAACGTAAAGCAGGAGGACTTCAAAGGTATCAATATGAAGAAGAAGCTCCTCAGTTGGAGTGGGAATTACTGCAAGGAGACAGTACTATTGCCGGATATCAGTGTCAAAAGGCTAAGACAAGACTATTTGGACGAGATTACATAGCCTGGTATGCACCTGATGTAGAGTTGCCATACGGACCCTATAAGTTCTATGGATTACCTGGACTCATCTTTAAAGTGCAGGACACACAGAACAACTTCGTCTTCACACTAATAGGATTACAGAAGGTAAAGAGCTATACTCCAATCTACATGTACGACAAAAGTGCTGTGACGAAGAGTACCCGAAAGACTGTCAGACAAATGTACAAGAACTATTGTGCCGACCCTATAAAAGCCTTAACAGGAGATGGAAGCATTACCGTGTCGGCTGATGTCGCTGCAACAGTGAACGCAAAGCCTTACAATCCGATAGAATTAGAATAACATCTTGCGACGGATACTTCTTTTATTCTACCTCCTTACCACCTGTTTCATCCTTTTTGCACAGCAGGAGGAAGCGCTGGTAAAGCTAACGATTGAGGTCAGGGACTCTGCCAGCCTCCAACCGTTAGCAGATGTAATGTGCCGCATAGTAACTCCAAAGGGCAAGATGCTGAGCTATAAGATTGCTGACGGAAGGGGCAACCTCAGCCTCACAGCACACCAAGAGGATGCACTGGTGTTCACACTCATTGGTTACAGTAAACGGAAAATAAACGTAGCTGACATTCATCAGACTACAAATCAGCCAGCTATTATCCTACTGTCTTCCAAGCAGGTGGAACTAAAAGAAGTCGTTGTAAAACTATCTCCCATAAGAAAACAAGGTGACACACTGGTCTACAACGTTGGTTCTTTTCTGCAGAAGGGTGACCGTCATTTAGAAGATGTACTCAAAAAACTACCGGGAATCAAGGTTTCTGAAAACGGTTCAGTGTCTTATCAAGGTCGTGCAATTAACCGATTTTATATTGAAGGACAGGACATGATGGGCAACAACTATACGCAAGCAACCCGCAATATGCCTATAAATGCGGTGCGTAATGTCGAAGTTCTGGAGAATCATCAACCAATAAAGATGATGCAAGGACGCAAACCATCAGAATCAGCAGCATTGAATATCCGCCTTGACAATAACCACAAGGCTCGCCCTTTTGGGGAGATTACTGGTAGCTTAGGCGTCAAACCCACTGTTTGGGACAATCAGCTGTTTCTCACACAGGTGACGAAACATTCGCAAACACTTATTTCTGCCAAGATGAGTAACACGGGAAAAGACCTTTCTAAGGAAACTAAAGAGCATATTGATGTCTATAATCTCGATGCATACGAGCCACTTCCACAGGGTGTTCTACAAGAAGATATAAGCCAAGAGGCTCTCCCACAAGAGCGATACTTACAGAACAAGTCTTATAGCGCAGGCTTTAATAATATCATTACACTATCGAAAGACATAACACTACGCAGTAACGTTCTTCTTTATGAGGATCATGCTGGATATAACCAATCGACTACAAACTATTATGGAGGACTTACTCCTATCACGTTGGAGACGTCAGAATGGATGAAGCAACGTATATTTCGCATCGTACCAACACTGAAATACGAAGAAAATAGCACGCATAGATTCTTTTCTGACGAACTTAAATACTCCTTTGGACGACAGTCAACCGAAAATCAAGTAGTCACGAATGGTATTGGAATTACTGAACAGATACGTATAAAACCGTCTTATATCAAGAACTATCTGTCTTCTTCCTTCAAATTAGGAAAAAGTATGCTGCAAATCCACTCGCTCCTTAGATACACTGACCGTAGGGAAGAACTGTCAACTGCCTCTGATTCCTTACCGCTCTATAATATTACAGAATGCTTTGCAACACGGTCAACTATGACCAGAAACAGTATCACAACTTCAATCCCTACACTCGGAAATGATTTGGATATATCCTTACAAGCTTATTACAGGAATAACTCATACAATTATCAAGGTGATATCTATCATCGTACATTCAAACTACAAGGTGAACCGGGCTACACATGGAAATATACAAAGCAAAGCTATGTAAGCTTTGGACTTCCTATTGAATGGACAAGAATCAGCCTTTCAGAGAAGAACAACAAACTGTCTGCACGCAACTTCATTGCATTTAAGCCCTACTTGACATTACAACAAGTACTGACGAGCAAACTGACAGTGAACCTATCTTCCTCAATCTCTACAGATGACAACTCTCTTGATTTCTATGCTTTGAAGCCTTTAAGAGAGGGATACAGAAACATACAGGTAACAGGAAATGACGTTTATAAGTCTACCCACCTATACACTTCGCTCCATTTCCGCTATCGTAATCTCGCAACGATGCTCTTTGCTAACCTTTCACTTACCTACTCTGATACAAGAAGCGAGGCTTATTGCCACTATGAGTACAACGACTCAATGACAATTATGAAGTGGGTAAGAGGCAGTAACCACCGCCATAACACTGCTATAACTGCCATGGTGGATAAGACTTTCATCCCCATAGGCGTTTCCTTAAAGTTTGATGCGACATATAACAGGGCTTGTTATCTTGTTTCACAATCTGGTGTTATGGTCAATAACCATTCTCACCACACTTCAGGAACGTTCACAACAAGTTTCCAAAAGATATCTTGGCTGCGCCTATCAGCCGCTTTTACAGCTAAATATTACTGGGAACGGAGTAGTATCATGAAGTTGGATGCTCTTTCGTCCTATACAACCAATGTAGCTCTTTACCTCTTCCCTACAAAGAAGTTGGAGCTAAAAATGAAGTTCTATAATCTTACAAACGAAGTTATGGATGGACATTACCATACATGTAGCCTATTAGATGGAGACTTCAACTACAAGATTAATAATGTGTGGGAGCTGGGAGTATCTGGGACAAACCTATTAAACAGCAAATCTTACAGTATTACGCAGAATACAGGTATCAATACTTTCAACACATTCCTGCCTTTACGTGGCCGTGAATTACTACTCCGCTTACAACTGAGATTGTAATAACATCAGTATCTTATACGAACAGTCAATTCACATACCACTGACATTTGTAAACAATTTTAGATACATTAATCCAATACATGCTCTTTTGGCTTCTAAAAGACGCCTAATTGACTTGCAGAAGACGCCCTTTTGAAGGCTAACTAAGGCCCTTTTGAAGGCTAACAAAGCACCTTTTATCTTACTACTATATAACTACTTGATTCTATGCTGATTGCGAACTTGCTTTTATATGTAGTTTTGCTGTTATTTATAGATATCTTACTCGAAATTATGTAACGATTTTTCAAAGTCTTATCCATGGAATTAACCGTTGTTTATCGCTATAAATAACAAGTCTACTCATCAACTTCTCAACTCGTAAACTATCAATTAGAGACTTCTAATTAAACAGATTACGTTGCGATAAGGATTCGTGTAATTAGCGGAATTCGTAGTCGGTGAAAGTAAAATCATAAAATTCAAAGGTCAATAAGAGGTTCAAATCATAAAGTATTGCATACTAACTTAACTGAGACATATAAACAAAAATCCCATAACTCATATACAAGAGCTATGGGATTTCATATTCTAAATAAGCTTAGTAGCAGTCTATAGGACCACTACCTATTGCTTATGATTAATCAGCAAACTTTGCCTTGATAAACTCACGGTTCAGACGAGCGATGTTAGCAATCTTCTCGTTCTTAGGACATACTGCCTCGCAAGCACGAGTGTTAGTACAGTTACCGAAGCCAACCTCGTCCATCTTAGCAACCATTGCCTTTGCACGCTTAGCAGCCTCAGGCTTACCCTGTGGCAAGAGAGCCAACTGGCTAACCTTAGATGAAACGAAGAGCATTGCAGAACCATTCTTACAAGCTGCAACACAAGCACCACAACCGATACATGTTGCGCAGTCCATAGCTTCATCAGCATTGTCCTTAGAGATAAGAATAGCGTTTGCATCCTGTGCTTGACCAGTGCGGATTGTTGTGTAACCACCAGCCTGGATAATCTTATCGAATGCTGTACGGTCTACCATACAGTCCTTGATAACAGGGAAACCAGCTGAA
>QWCL01002979.1_pt1 | contig 11676 bp, 9 predicted proteins | sample 1972551 | NCBI WGS metagenome assembly QWCL01 (sample SAMN09866709, study PRJNA288562) | Human oral metagenome isolate term2_saliva, whole genome shotgun sequencing... | isolation source: mouth | host: Homo sapiens | place: USA: California
TTCGTTTCTTTTACCCATCCATTTGATATAAAACCAAACAGACGCTTCTTGTACTACTTCTCTGTTTATGTAAATCTTTTCAAAGAACTCTTTCTTTATATGCTTTAAGCAACTTGCCAGGTGGCTTGTTTTGTAAAGCGGATGCAAAGGTATATAGAATTTCCTCTCCCACCAAATGTTTTGAAGATTATTTTTTCAAGAAATGAACTTTTTTATTTAAAATTGACCCAAATCAACTAATTTGCTTAAAAATGATTATTTTTGCACCCTAAAATAAGATTTAAAAAGAATGAGACATAAAAAGGAGATTGTTAAGATTGGAGAGCATACTTGCATCCTACATAACGAAGAAAACGCAAAGTTTTTCATTATTCAACCCGTTGACAGTAATGACACAGAGGAGTTGGAGCGACAAATCACCTATATAGAAGACAACTCGCAGACACCATTCATACATATTGCTGTTCGTATAAATAAATGGAATGCCGAGCTAACCCCTTGGCCTGCTCCCCCTGTATTTGGAAAGGTTCCCTTTGGTGATGGCGCTCATTCCACCTTATTATATATAATAGAACAACTTATCCCGACCTTAAAGACACAATTTGCTTTAGAGCTCAACAAAAGCAATACCATCTTAGGAGGATATTCATTAGCAGGCCTTTTTAGTCTTTGGGTAAGTTATCAACAGAATGTTCCTTTCCATGGAATTGTCTCAGCATCCCCTTCAGCATGGTATACAGGTTGGTTAGACTATGCCAACTCCCACCAGCCACAAGTAGAACACGCATATCTCAGCCTTGGCGACAAAGAAGAGAAAACAAAAACAAAAATGATGTCAACTATCAGTAAAGACATCCTTCGCCAAGAACAAATATTCAAAGATAAAGGTGTCAATTGTAAGATGGAATGGAATGAAGGCAACCATTTCCAAGACAACGGAGTCAGAATTGCAAAAGGATTTGTTTGGTTGATGCACCAATAAAAACACTGACTATTCCCTTCAAAAGAGAGAATAGTCAGTGAAAAGGGCTAATGAAAAGTCATTTCTCAACTTCAAAGCCAAATATAATTCAATACAACTTACAGAAGTTACTTAATTCCTGCAAGGCGTCTTGCCTCTGGCGAAAGGAACTTTCCTATCTTCTTATAAGGAACAGTAAAGGTAGGCATTCCGATAGCATAAGCACCAATCTCATAGAATCCATAGACAAACACCACACCCTCTGGAGAAAGATAAACACCATTTCCTGGTAATGGGATAATACCATTCTCAAGAGAGAGCCCATCCATATCTTCCTTTACACGGCTTTCAACATCATTCTCTTTTTCATACCATCCCCTGAAATAGCTTTCAACACCAGTTCTGAGGATAGGTTGAAGTGCTTTTATATCCTTCGGACTCAATACATTCCGCAGCATAACACCCGTCTTCTTGTCGAAAGTAGCCCCATATTCTGAAGCCATTCCATGCGCACCACCCGAATATGTGTAAAAAGAAGAATAGTACGTAACATAACGATCCGTTTCATTTAGCTTCATTATAAACTTAGAAATTTCAGGTTTCCAAGCCACATCTGGGTCATCAATTTCTTCTAAAGTTTTGCTTATACTCTTATAAGCATTCTTAGCATAGTAGTTTATCATTCCCTTACCATCTGCAATATTGCTATAAGGTTTAGACTCTACGCCCTCATCACTATAGTCATCCCCAATCCATACCAACTCAGATGAGAGGTAAGCACGGAGAGAATCGACCAGTGGTTGAGGACCAGACACAGGGAAGGAATAAGCAAGATCAACGTCACCCTTCTTTGTACTATAAGACTTACCAATAGAATCAACCACCAATGGTACGTCTTTCTTTTTTACAACAGAGTCAGCTATCAAAGAAGGAGAAGTCACAGAGTCCTTCACTTTCTCCGCAGCTGATGCCTTCTCACCTTTGCATCCAGCCATAGTAGTAATAGACAAAAGAGATGCTAAAAGGAATGAAAAATTTTTATTATTCATATCAACTAATGCTTGTTAAGAGACAACAAAAATAGTCATTTCCCTTTTTATTTCCAAAACATTCCCTACTTTTGTTGTATAAGGAAAGTAACAAAGCACATTCTATAGGCTTATCCCATAGAAAATTAGCCCATAGAACATGCTCTTAAAAAGCTATAGAAAAGATGAAGATTAGTATTGTAGGAACAGGGATGATAGCTACAGAAGTTATCTCACTACTCAAGACAGAAGTCAAAGGGATAGAAATCACCAGTATATTCTCACATAGCAATGAGGAAAAAGCAGAACTTATTGCGAAGATGAATCATATTGGACGTATATATACCGACTATGCTCAATTACTAAAAGAAGACAAAGCTGACTTCATTTATATCGCTTTAGTCAACAATGCCCATTACGAATTTACGCGTATGGCATTAGAGGCTGGTAGGAATGTAATTGTAGAAAAGCCTTTCACTCTCACGGTTGCCGAAGCAGAAGAGCTTGCAGTAATGGCACGAGAAAGAAAGCTCTACCTCTTTGAAGCTATCTCTCCTATTCATACGCCTAACTTCCGCATGGTCAAAGATAGCCTAAAGAAGATTGGTCCTATCCACTTTGTACAATGTAATTTCTCACAATATTCAAGTAAGTACGAACGCTATTTACAAGGAGATATTGCCCCTGCATTCAACCCTGAATTAGGGGGTGGTGCGCTGAACGACCTCAATGTCTACAATATCAATATTGTCATCGGTCTTTTCGGACAACCTACCGCAACACAATATTTTGCTAACCGAGGTCACAATGGCATTGATACCTCAGGTGTAATGGTTCTCTCCTATCCTACGATGACCGCGACCTGTACTGCAGCAAAGGATTCAAGTAGCCCATCATTCATTCTCATACAAGGAGAAAAAGGTTGGATACATATCCCAACACCCGCCAACGAGTTTGGTAGTGTAGAAATCATGAAACAAGGAAAGCTAACCAGCTATCGACGTAACGCCTATGAAAGTCGTCTTGCCCATGAGTTTATGGACTTCAAAGATGTATGGGAAAAGAAGGATTACAAGCAGATGGAAGAATGGCTTGAAAGGTCAGTGGAAGTTGTGAGGGTGATGGGGTAAAAAAAACCTCACCCCCAAGGAGCCTCACCCCCTACCCCTCTCCGAAAGGAGAAAGAAAGGAGCCTCACCCCCAACCCCTCTCCGAAAGGAGAGGGGAGTAATTACCGAGGAGGGGTATTGAGTGAACTGTTTAGGGAAGGGGAAGGGTTTTATAAAATTATAAAATAAAAAAGGGCACTCAGTTATTGGGTGTCCTTTGTTATATCATTTTTTGAATTACTTCAAAGCTTGTTCAATGTCTGCGATGATGTCATCTACATTCTCAATACCAACAGAAAGACGGATTAAGTCTGGTGCTACTCCAGCCTCACAGAGTTGTTCGTCTGTCAACTGGCGGTGAGTATGACTTGCCGGATGCAGAACACAAGTACGTGCATCAGCTACGTGAGTGACGATAGAAACAAAGTCTAAGCTATCAATAAACTTGATGGCGTCTTCTCGTGAACCCTTCAAACCAAAGGCTATGACACCACATGAACCATTTGGAAGATACTTCTGTCCTAAAGCATAATACTTATTTGAAGGAAGACCACAATAGTTCACCCATGCCACCTTCTCATTCTTTTCCAACCACTCAGCTACCTTCTGTGCATTATCACAATGCTGCCTCATACGAAGGTGCAAGGTCTCAAGACCAATATTAAGCAGATATGAATTCTGCGGTGCAGGAATACTTCCGAGGTCTCTCATCAACTGAGTAACGAGCTTCGTTATATATGCCAATTTACCAAACGACTTCGTATAAATGAGTCCATGATAACTCTCATCAGGAGTGGTCAATCCCTGGAACCTCTCACTATATGCTTCCCAATCAAAGTTACCAGAATCGACAACAACACCACCAACCTGTGAGGCATGTCCATCCATATACTTTGTCGTAGAATGAGTGACGATATCACAACCCCACTCAAAAGGACGACAGTTGATTGGTGTAGCAAATGTATTGTCAACTATCAGTGGTACACCATGCTTATGAGCTATTCCTGCAAAGCGTTCGATGTCAAATACCTTACCTCCTGGGTTAGAAATCGTCTCACCAAAGAAACATTTTGTATTTGGTTGAAAGGCTGCTTCAATCTTTTCATCATCCCACTCAGGATCAATGAAGGTACACTCAATGCCCAACTTCTTCAGTGTTACACCAAAGAGATTATATGTTCCGCCATAGATTGTGTTAGAAGTCACTAAATGGTCGCCTGCTCCACAAATATTAATGATAGCATAGAAGTTAGCAGCCTGACCCGAAGAAGTCAGTACAGCACCAACGCCACCTTCAAGGGCTGCAATCTTCTTGGCTACAGCATCATTGGTAGGATTTGCCAAACGAGTATAGAAATAACCGCTATCCTCCAAGTCAAATAAACGTGCCATTTGTTCACTGCTTTCATATCTAAAAGTTGTACTCTGATAAATGGGTAGCTGCTGAGGTTCACCTTTCTTAGGTTGCCAGCCGCCATGAATACATATCGTTTCAAGATTTCTTTTCATATCATTATTTCCTTTATTATTTTTATTCTTGAGTGCGATTGCAAAGTTATAACAAAACCATTTACTATCAAAATTTACTGTAGAATTCAGAAAAATATACTATCTTTACCCCATATTTCAATCAAACAGCAGAATAATATTCTGCAAAAACAAAATATATCGAAATGAATAACAATGAGACTTTAGATGAAACCGACCGTAAAATCCTACGTATTCTACAGCGCAACTCTGATGGCTATATAGAAAGATACATGGCAGTTCTGAATCCTCGTAAGGTTGGCAATGGCATTATGGTATTATGTAATATCAGACTGAAACAACACTCTCAAGAACTCATACAAGAGTTTATGGACGTTGTGCAGAATCTTGAGGAAATAACAGAGTGTTATAACACCAGTGGTGACTACGATTTTCTTATTAAAGTCTATGCACATGACATGAAAAGCTATCAACAATTTATGCTCAACACGCTTGGTACGATTAATTGTATAGGAAGTCTGCATAGTATCTTCGTTATTGACGAAACAAAGAACACACATGGAGTACCTATCTCTATGCTTTGAGTTGTGAGGAGTTAATGGCTTATCGAAATCGGCAATGATGTCCTTAACTGGTCTTTCGGTCCCTAATAGTTATCGTGCGGACGCTCCACACATGTTGTGTTGATGGTGAACACATGTTGTGCGAATGGCGAACACCAAATGTGTTGAAGATTAAATGAACTGCTCTATGTGGTTAATGAAAGTGCAACCGAATGTTAGAACCCGTCAAGTGGTGCTACTATAAGCATTCAAGAGATGGAAGTCATGATATAGTAAAGGCAAGGACACACATTGATGCCCCTGCCTTTATCTTGTTTAATCATACTCAAAATTTTATGCGTCTTGCTGTCGAACACCCATACGAGCCTCAACAACATTGACTACATAGTCGCCTAATTTCTCGCACTCCTGAATGATGTCCATGTACATTGTTCCTACCGCATAAGTGTACTTATGATCATTCACATCGTTGATATTCTGCGAGCGTAACTGGTTGCGGTAGTTGTTAATCTCAGTCTCAATATTGAACGAACGGTTCACATCGTTGTCCTGACGGTGACCAACAAGAATACGATTCATCTGTGTCAAAGCATCATCTGTCAACTCAAACATCTGGTGCATGTGGTCATACTGCTCCTGTGTAAAGTCTTCCTTACTATTGATAAGACGGCTGCAAGTACGAGCAATGTTATAACAAGCATCTCCGATACTCTCCAACTCTGAGATTTCACGAAGCATAGAGCGTACCTTCTCCTTGGTTTCATCACTCAGGTGAGCATTAGAAACTTGGTCGAGATACTTCGCTATTTCTATCTCCATATTATCAGAAATACCTTCATACTTCTCAATACGACTATAGAGTTTGGTGAATTTATCCGTATCTTTCTCGCCAAGTAGCTCACGAACCATACCGAACATACGCTGAATGCGCTCAGCAAACGACTTTATCTCCTTTGAAGCCTCAAGCACAGAAAGCTCCGGAGTCTTCATGATACCAACCTGAATAAAGTGCAGACGAAACTCGTCTTCGTCCTTGTTTGCCTTTGGTTTGATAATAATGCAGACAAGCTTCTCTAAATACTTGATTGGTCCAACGAGGATAGCTGTGTTGGCAAGGTTGAATGTGGTATGGAAAGCAGCAAGCACAAAACTTAGTTTGGCAGCATTAGCCGCAAAACCAGGCGCGCCCTTTGGCATCTTTACATCATAACCCACCCAATCGCATACCATATTGATAAAAGGATGGAAAACACATAATACCCAGAGAACACCAAAGACATTGAACACCATGTGAGCCATAGCAGCTCGGCGAGCCTGTGTGTTTGCTGTCAAAGCAGCAAGGTTTGAGGTTACAGTTGTACCAATATTTTCACCCATTACAAGTGCAATACCCTGATAAATAGGCAGTACGCCCGTTGAACAGAGTATCATCGTGATAGCCATGATAGCTGCAGAACTCTGCACACACATGGTCAGCACACTACCGATAAGTAGGAAAACGATAGTTGTTACGAAGCTTTGTGGGTCAAAATGACTAAAGAAATCGAGTACAGCCTGATTGTGCGCAAGGTCCATATCGATACCTGTCTGACGTAGGGTTCCCAATCCCAAGAACATAAATGAGATACCAAAGAGGAAGTCACCAATGAGTTTACGTCTCTTAGAGTAGATCAGTACGATACCAATAAAGAATGCTGGCCATACAAAATCAGTAATGTTAAACGAGAAACCAGCCGACATAATCCATGCCGTCAGCGTCGTTCCAATGTTCGCTCCCATGATAACAGAGATGGCTTGCACCAATGTCAGCAATCCAGCATTCACAAAACTGACTGTCATTACAGTAGTTGCAGTTGACGACTGTACGGCAGCTGTGATGAATGTACCCGTAAGAATACCCGTAAAACGATTAGTTGTCATTGCACCAAGGATGTGGCGCAACTGCGGACCTGCCATTTTCTGCAGTGCCTCACTCATTGCCTTCATTCCGAACATCAGCAAAGCTAATGCACCAATGAGCTTAAAGAAAATCCAAATCGACATATAATAACTTAATTTGTGATGTCTGTTTCTTGGATATTTGCAAAACTTTCCCTAACTTTACAATCCTATTTACCAAAGGACAATATTGTTCCCTGACATAATTTTAACCATCAATGATTATGAGACAAGTACTGCATATCCGTTGCAAAAATAATAAAAAAACTCAAGAAGTCCCAATTGGAAGTACACTTTCTGACATTTATAAAGAAATTAATCTTCAAATGCCCTTCTTAGTGCTTTGCAAGGCTGTTCACGACCTCTACCCCACCAGTTCTGTGGTCATAGACATCCCTGTTTCAAATGGTTACTACTGTAACTTAAAGCTCGGACATGAGATTACAACAGAGGATGTTGACCGTATCCGTACACGAATGCAGGAGATTATCGACGCTAAGATGCCTATCCAGCGTTACGAAACAACAACCGAGGAGGCCGTTAAGATGTTCACTGAATTAGGCGATATACAAAAGGCTAAGCTCCTTAAAAGCAGCGGTAGTCTTTATTGTGTCTATTATGTGCTTGACGATTATAAGGATTATTACTATGGCTCGATGCTTACCAACACGAGTCAACTTCATCTCTTTGGGTTGGAGCCTTACTTTGATGGAGTCCTCTTGCGCATTCCTTCCACACAAGACCCTTCTAAATTAGGTGAATTGATACGTCAAGACAAGATGTTCGAGGTGTTCAAAGAGCATCATAGATGGCAGAGTATCTTAGGCATTAAGACGGTGGGCGACTTCAATGAAGCGGTAAAGAATGGACTGGCAACCGACCTTATTAATGTCAGCGAGGCTCTGCAAGAAAAGAAGATATCGCAGATTGCTGACACAATTGCTGGACGAAAAGAGATTAAAGTAGTACTCATTGCTGGTCCATCTTCGAGTGGTAAGACAACTTTCTGCAAACGTCTTTCTGTCCAACTATTAGCAAGTGGTGTGAAACCAGTACAGATATCCTTAGATGACTACTTCGTTAACAGGACTGAAACACCAAAAGATGAGAACGGAGAACTTGATTACGAGAGTATCTATGCACTGAATATTCCACTTATCAATGAGCAGTTTAATGCACTTTTCCGTGGTGAAGAGGTGGAATTACCAAAGTATAATTTCCAAACCGGAATGAGTGAAAAGAGCGGTAAAAAAATGCATCTTGGAGAGAATAACATACTACTTGTGGAAGGTATTCATGCGCTCAACCCTGCACTGACAGAGCAGATTGCAGACGACAAGAAGTTTAAAATATACGCATCTGCCCTCACTACAATCCTGTTAGACGACCATAACTATATCCCAACAACCGACAATCGACTGCTTCGTCGTATTGTTCGCGATTACAAGTATCGTGGTTGTTCTGCACAAGAAACAATCCACCGCTGGCCAAGTGTACGTGCTGGTGAGAACAAGTGGATTTTCCCTTATCAAGAGCAGGCTGATGTAATGTTCAACACTGCCCTTCTCTTTGAGCTTGCCGTCATCAAACCGAGGCAGTTCGTTTAAGTATTAAAGGGGGCTATTGACTATTAGTAGCTGATTTACCAATAGTAAACACAGCAACCATCAGAAAGCATTAAACCTCTCCCAAAATAACAAACAAGGAAAAAACAATGAAACATATAGTCGCTTTACTCATAACTCTCTGCTTACTTTCAGTAGAAACCAAGGCACAGCAGACACTTTCCTTTCCCGATGTTGATGCCATTGGATATAGTGCAAATTCCGCTTCCATAGAACTGTATACAGCTATCGGACATAACCAGTACCGCACGAGAAGCCTGCGTACTAACAAGAAGTATGTAGATTTGGAAGGAGACTCAGATATGAAACTCGTCTATTGGGACTGTACAGAGGAGGATAATCATGTAACGAAGGAGCAGATTCTCTCTGATAAAAAAACTTTCCTCAATGTTAACGACCTGCCATCTACCTCATTGAATGATTATATCGGAAAGATATTCTACATCGATGAGAAGGGAACATGGAGGCGTGAGCATGAGAAAACATCGCTTATCCTGAAGTTCCTCAACCAAGGAACAGCCTCTATACAGGAAGTGTATTATGGTATTGAAGATGATCCCTATAATCGCCGTGCTGCCTCAACCACTCTTCCTGAATCCATGAAGACATGGCGTGTAAGCAGAGCAGACTTTTACACTCCACTGACACTGAAGTTTAAAGACAATAAAGAGATAGTTGTCCTCACTTCCATATGGGGTCAAGACTTTGATTATCTACTTATTCCAAGCAACGACAAAGATATTCTTATTAAGAATTCATCAGACCGTCCCATTGTCAATATTACAGAGGCTACAGAGAAATACGCCGACACAAAGTCACATGATTTCACCCAATACTTTATCAAACGCTACTATGGTCTAAGGAAAACTGAAAACAACAAAGTTCAGTTAATAAACCGATTAGGCGAGAACGTACTGGGAGAAGACTATGACCATATTAGCTATGATGACCGTTTTATAATCGCTCAAACAAAAGACAAGATAGATGTCTTCAATCTATATTTGAATAAACTAAATCTTGGTAAGATTAAAGTAGCAAGAGAGGTACCAAGGAGTGTCTACGGACGTATCGAGGTGCTGAACGATGAAGGTGCTGGCTATTATGACGAATTTCAACAAAAGGCATCCAAGCCTATCCGTAGAATCTTAGGTGTATGCGGCACTGTAAGTCACTGGTCATATGACATAGTCAATGAAAAGGGCGTATATATGATGCAAAAAACCAGCACCGGACCGGGTTGGGGATACCAAGAAAAGGTTAAGTTTATCTTAACTGACTGCCAGCCTGACGACTCTGTTTCAATTATTGACGGAAGTAAGAACTTCAGCTATAATGCAAACTATGGCATCAATGGTGAGATTGCTATTAATCCGTCCTTAATCAAGGTTGGAAGAAATGGGAAATTCGGTATCCTGCGTTACGATTATGACTTTGACAAGAACATACAACCAAAGATTGTGGCAAACAAACCAGACAATTATCCTTTGGAGTTACATTACTATCCAACACAGAAAGTCAAAGGAGAAATCCTACTGCCGATCGAGAATGATTCAATTATCATGCAGCAAGACGGTATGATACTATTCTATAAAGATGGGAAAATAGGCATCTTCGGACGGGATAAAACTCCTGTATTTGAAGAGCTGACACAGCAGACCAAGTCGTTCTATTACTTCAGAAAGGACGGTAAAGAAGGCTGGATTGACAGGGAAACTGACACCGAGTACTTCAAGGAATAATAACGAAAACAGCATATAAGCTCTTTAAAATAAAGTAAACATTCCTGTTTAAAAGCCAATCTTGAAGGGTGAAAAGTAAAAGAATAAAAAGGTGAAAAACAAGGTTCTGAACCTTAAGAATTGCCATTTGCCGAATTATTTTCACGAAAAGAAGAATTTATTTTCATGAAAATAAATTATTCTTTTCGTGAAAATAATTTGCAAGAGAGGGCTTATCATATACTAAAAGACTACCAGAACTTTTGTAAACAAACTTCGTGTAATGCTTTAAAGTGTGTCAAAACAAAGGGCAAATCAGGCTTTTAATTTTCGAGAAAGAGTGGAGTTCTTTGGCAAGGGCATATCAACTTGACAAGAAAGAAATAACAAAAGGACAGCTATTCCGTGTATAGTGAATCGCATCACTGGTACAACACTGGAATAACTGTCCTTTGTTTTGTTGATATTTACAGGCAGATAGAAGTATCCACCACTCACACCATGCTAATTTCAGCGGGTTGCCTTTAACAGAGTTGGGACTGAAAGAACCTGCACCTTATCGGTCAAGTTTCCACGTAACACCGTCCTTAGTGTCCTTAACTTGGAAGCCAGCCTCAGCAAGAGCATCACGAATCTGGTCGCTAACAGCCCAGTTCTTCTCTGCTTTTGCCTTTGCACGAAGGTCGAGTACCATATCAACCACCTTGCCATAAGCCTCCTCACGGGCATCGTTATTGGCTCCACGCTCATTCTGAAGACCAAGGATATCGAAGGCAAAGAGCTGCATTGCCTCAGTAAGTTCCTTAAGATCGTCGGCTGAAATCTGCGCCTTATGGTCGATGAGGATGTTCACCAAGTAGCAAGCTTCAAAAAGAGTTGAGAGGACTGCAGGTGTCAGAATATCTTTGTTCATTGCATCGTAGCACTTCTGACGGAAGCCTGCAACAAACTTCTTTGTATTCTCATCTGACGCTGCAGCAGGCTGAATGCGTGCCAAGTCTTCGATGCCATTCATCAAACGCTCGTAGCCCTTCTCAGCAGCCTGTAGTGCCTCGTTAGAAAAGTCTACCGTTCCACGATAGTGAGCAGAGAGGATGAAGAAGCGAATTGTCATTGGAGAGTAAGCCTGTGTGAGCATGTCATGCTCGCCAGTAAAGAACTGCTCAAGCGTAATGAAGTTGCCAAGCGACTTGCCCATCTTCTGTCCGTTGATGGTAATCATATTGTTGTGCATCCAATACTTCAC
>QWCL01001543.1_pt1 | contig 11672 bp, 9 predicted proteins | sample 1972551 | NCBI WGS metagenome assembly QWCL01 (sample SAMN09866709, study PRJNA288562) | Human oral metagenome isolate term2_saliva, whole genome shotgun sequencing... | isolation source: mouth | host: Homo sapiens | place: USA: California
CCTTTATTGATGCCAAGATGGAAGAAGGCAAAGTAACAGGTGCAAACGTATCGGTGAAGCTTGATGATGACTTTATGAATGCTGCCATCAACGACAAAACTTATGTTCAACAGTGGCCAATTGATGCAGAAAAGCCCAAGGTTCAGAAAGAGATTGAAGCCCGAAAACTATGGGAAAAGATAGTACACAACGCATGGAAAAGCGCAGAACCTGGTGTGTTATTTTGGGATACAATCATCAAAGAGAGTATTCCTGACTGCTATGCAGATTTAGGTTTCCGCACCGTTAGTACGAATCCATGTGGCGAAATCCCACTATGTCCTTATGATTCTTGCCGTCTTTTGAGTATCAATCTCTATAGTTATGTGGAGAAACCCTTTACAAAAGAGGCACGCTTTGATTTCGAAAAGTTTAAGAAACACGTTCAGTTTGCTCAGCGAATCATGGATGATATTGTTGACTTGGAAATGGAAAAGATCAACCTTATCATTGAAAAGATCAAACAAGACCCTGAAAGCAATGAGGTGAAAGATGCCGAATATCACCTTTGGGAGAAGATAAAACGTAAGAGCGGAATGGGGCGTCGTACAGGCGTTGGCATCACTGCAGAAGGTGATATGCTTGCCGCTTTGGGGTTACGCTATGGTACTCAGGAGGCAACTGATTTCTCAGTATTGGTTCATAAGACGCTGGCCTTGAATGCATATCGTTCATCTGTGACGATGGCTAAAGAGAGAGGAGCTTTTGAAATCTATGATGCGAAGCGCGAAAGCAATAATCCTTTTGTGCTAAGAATTAAGGAAGCAGACCCTGAACTCTATGCAGATATGCAGCAATATGGGCGTCGCAACATCGCTTGTTTAACCATTGCGCCGACTGGAACGACTTCATTGATGACGCAAACCACCAGTGGTATTGAGCCCGTTTTCATGCCAGTGTACAAAAGAAGACGTAAAGTTAACCCGAATGATGCCGATGTTCACGTTGACTTTGTAGACGAAGTAGGTGACAGTTTCGAGGAGTATATCGTCTATCATCGTAAGTTTTTGAAGTGGATGCAAGTCAATGGATATGACACAGAGAAGCGTTATAGCCAGGAAGAGATAGATAATCTTGTTGCAAAGTCACCTTATTATAAAGCTACAGCCAATGATGTTGACTGGTTGATGAAGGTTAAAATGCAAGGCGCTATACAGAAATGGGTCGACCATAGCATTTCAGTGACCGTCAATTTGCCTAATGATGTGGACGAAACTCTTGTGAATCGTCTCTATGTTGAAGCCTGGAAGAGTGGTTGTAAAGGCTGTACCATCTACCGAGATGGTAGTCGTGCCGGCGTAATGATATCCGTTTCAAAGAAAGATAAGAAGAAAGGCACACATGCAGAAGGTGCAGAAGTGCGCGAGGAAGAACCCAAAGAGAAAGATTGTAAGCAACCCGAAGTGACGGAAGTACGCCCAAAAGAGCTCGAATGCGATGTCGTTCGATTCCAAAACAACAAAGAAAAGTGGGTGGCATTCGTAGGCTTACTCAATGGCTATCCTTATGAAATATTCACTGGTTTGCAGGACGATGAGGAAGGAATTGTATTGCCTAAGAACATCACTAAAGGCAAAATCATCAAGTCAACGCTTGAAGATGGCACGCATCGCTACGACTTTCAGTTCGAGAATAAACGCGGATATAAGACTACAGTGGAAGGATTGAGCGAAAAGTTTAACCCAGAATACTGGAACTATGCTAAGTTAATATCGGGCGTTTTGCGTTATCGCATGCCAATAGATCACGTGATGAAGCTCGTAAGTTCTTTGCAATTGAAAGACGAAAGCATTAATACTTGGAAGAATGGAGTAGAGCGTGCTTTGAAGAAATACATCGTTGATGGAACCAAAGCGAATGGACAGAAGTGCCCAGTATGCGGACATGAGTCACTCGTTTACCAGGAAGGATGTCTCATTTGCACGAATTGTGGCGCCAGTCGATGCGGTTAACATCGCATGAAGAGAATTGAATCATGATGAAAATCAGAAATAGTTATATATTTCTTAACGGCCTGCGGTTTCATGCTTTCCATGGTGTGATGCCGCAGGAACGTTTAACTGGGAATGATTATCGAATCGATTTAAAGATAAACTACCCGTTGGATGATGCCGTTGTTACAGACGAAGTAGAAGACACATTGAACTATGCAACGGTTTATCAACTAACAAAACAGGAGATGGAAAAACCGAGTAAGCTCGTTGAAAACGTTGCTTATAGGATTGCAAAAAGCCTCATTGACCACTTCCCTGCAATCAAAGAAGTCTACATTAAAGTAGCCAAGTGCAACCCACCAATGGGAGCTGACACAACAGGTGCAGGCGTAGAACTACACATAATAAACGAAAAAACTGAATGAAACTCAAGGTTTTATGACATTTTTTCATTAACTTTGTCACCCGATATAATGGTTTTATGCGTAGAAAGAAAGTATTCTTCCTGATAACTATGTTATTGTTTGCCGTACAACTCATGGCGGCAAATCGTAAGTTTACACTCATAATAGATGCCGGACACGGTGGAACTGACCACGGTGCACCTGGTGCTTACTCCAAAGAAAAAGACTTAACACTCAAGTATGCGCTTGCTTTTGGGAAATATGTAGAAGACAATTGTCCCGATGTTAGAGTGATATATACACGCAAAACCGATGTTTTCGTGACCTTAGCTGGCCGTGCTGACATCGCAAATAAAGCCAATGCAGACCTCTTTTTATCGTTCCATATCAATGCCGTTACAGGCTCTCGAGCTGCTCGTGGCTTTCAAAGTTGGACATTAGGTCGTGGAGAACACTCAGGGGATCGAGGCATAAAAGCCAACCTTGATGTGGCAAAACGCGAGAACTCTGTAATGTACTTAGAGAAAGATTACAAAACCGTTTATAAAGGTTTTGATACAAACTCGGCGGAAAGTGATATCATGTATGAGTTTATTGCGGATAAAAACAGAGAGAAAAGTGTTGAACTTTCCCGCCTACTTCAACAGTATGTGTGTGCCTCAACGGGTCGATCTAACGGCGGATCTCACCAAAACAATCTCGCCGTTCTACGCTTAACATCAATGCCAAGCTGTCTTTTGGAGTTGGGATTCATATCTACTCCCGATGAAGAAGACTTCTTAAATAATGACTCTTCAGTAGCCTTGTATGTGAAAGGTGTATTTAATGCCTTCATGAAATACAGGCAACGCTACGATAACGACTTTAGCGTTCCGTTCAAACCCGTAAAAGAAGAGGTTACCATTCCACAGATTGTACCTACAGACTACCAAGGTTCGACCACGGAAAAGCCAGCAAAACGCAAGAAGCAACGACGTGTAGAAGTCAAGTCTGAAGAGGCAAACAACAACACCGATAAAGTTGAACAGCCACGCAAGGAAACAGCAATCGCTGTACCAAATAAGCAAGAAAAGGATAAGCCTGTATTCAAAATACAACTCTTTACCAGTCCAACCATCTTGAAAAATGACGATAAACACTTCAAAGGTTTGACGAATATTGAGTCATATAAAGAAGGTATTTACAAATACACTTACGGCGCTTCAACTAATTATAACGAGATTTTCAGACTACGGAAACAAATACTTGACAAGTTCCCCGATGCCTTTATTGTCGCTTTTAAGAATGGAAACAAAATGGATATCAACGCAGCTATCAAGGAATTTAAGCAGAGAAGATAACAGCATTTCGTAGAAATAACAGCAGCACTCAATTGAAAAGATAACGCTATTCAACGCATAAAGTAAAAAAAGTTAAGATTAAAATATGAAACTAACAAAGGAAATCAAGATTGCACTGGTAGCCATAGTAGGTATCCTTGTGCTCTTTTTTGGACTCGAGTTCCTAAAGGGAATGTCGCTATTCTCTAACGATAATACTTATTATGTGTCGTTTAAGGACATCAGTGGACTATCTTCTTCCAACCCCATCTATGCCGATGGATACAAAGTTGGCGTTGTAAAGCATATCCAATATGACTATGATCGCGGCGGAGATATACTCGTTCAGATTGATGTTAACAAGGATCTTCGCATACCAAAAGGTAGTTCTGCCGAGATAGAAAGCGACATTATGGGCAACGTTAAGATGAATTTGCTCTTGGCAAATAACCCTCGTGAGCGTGTAAATCCAGGCGAAACTATCATTGGTGCAAAGAATAATGGTCTCATGGGTAAAGTCGCAGGACTCCTCCCTTCAGTAGAAGTGATGCTGCCAAAGCTTGATAGTATTCTTACGAATCTCAATGCGTTACTCGCCGATCCGGCTTTAGCGAACTCATTACACAATATAGAAGGCATCACAAACAACCTCAATACATCGAGTAAACAGCTAAATGTTCTCATGGCAAGTCTTAACAAAAATGTTCCTCAAATGATGCATAAGGCGAACAGTACGCTATCAAACACCGACCGACTTACAGCCAATTTAGCTCGTCTTGACGTGGCAAATACCCTCGCACAAGTAGACCAAACAATCGCCAATCTCAAAGGATTCACAAACCAACTCAATAGTCGTGAGGGTTCATTGGGGCTGCTTTTGCACGATGCTTCCTTGTATAACAACCTCAACAAAACCATGCAGTCAGCCGACTCTTTGTTGATTAAAGTGCGTCAACATCCAAAGCGTTACGTTCACTTCTCACTCTTTGGAAGGAAAGATAAATAACATTCATGAGATAGATTTGCCTATCTGATATTCTTTTATTAACTTTGCAGTCACGACGCAATAAAAGGTCGAAAGACATACATTATTATATATACTAAATCACAAATGAAAGTGAGTCCTGATAGCAGTTGGGGCAAAGCAGTTGCGCTCATCAAGCAAAACGTTACGCAACAGCAGTTTGAAACCTGGTTCAAACCTATCGTTTTTGAACATTACGACAAGGAAAAGAAGACCATCTTAGTTCAAGTTCCCAGCTTGTTTGTTTATGAGTACTTGGAAGAAAACTTCTTAGCGTTACTCAAAACGGTTCTCTATCGCACGTTTGGCGAGGGAGCTCAGCTCACGTATCGTGTCGTAACAGATAAAGAACACAAACTAACTCAGGACTTAGAAGCCGATGGTGACGACGCTGAACCAAGCAAAAAACAGCAAGAAACAAAGCTTTCTCCGTCGTCAAAAGACGATACTCAGGTCGCAGATATAGACACTCAACTCGACCCTCACCTTAATTTCAAGAACTATGTTGAGGGAACCAGCAACAAACTTGCACGCAGTTTAGGACTCTCTATCGCTGAACATCCGGCACAACCGCAGTTCAATCCTATGTTCATCTATGGCCCATCGGGATGTGGAAAAACGCATCTCATCAATGCCATTGGCCTTCGTTGTAAACAGCTTTACCCTGAAAAGCGCGTACTTTACATAAGCGCGAGGCTCTTTCAAACGCAATTTGTTGACGCCAACTTCCATGGTTCAATCAACGATTTCATTCGATTCTATCAAACAATCGACATGCTTATTGTTGACGATATACAGGAATGGGTCAATGCAACGAAGACACAAGACACCTTCTTTCATATCTTTAATCACCTCTTTCGCAACGGAAAACGAATGCTTTTGGCCAGCGACAGACCGCCTGTTGACTTAAAAGGCATGAACGAACGACTCTTAACACGATTCTCTTGCGGTTTGATTGCCGAACTTGAAAAGCCAAATGTCGAACTATGTACAGACATTTTAAAGAGTAAAATACGTCGAGACGGCCTGCATATTCCCGATGAAGTAATTCAGTTTATCGCTTCAACTGCTAACGGAAGTGTGCGTGATCTTGAAGGCGTTATCAACTCGTTGCTGGCTTATAGCGTTGTGTATAACAGCGATATTGACATGCGTTTGGCTGAAAGAGTTATCAAACGGGCCGTTAAAATCGATGATAACCCACTCACGGTTGACGAGATTCTCGACACGGTTTGCAATCATTTCAGCGTCACACAGACTGCCGTGAATAGCAAAAGTCGTAAGCGTGACCTTGTCACAGCACGCCAAGTAACGATGTATTTGGCTCAGAAATATACAAAAATGCCGGCTGCTCGCATCGGAAGATTAGTCGGAAACCGCGATCATTCCACGGTAATTCATAGCTGCACGCAAATAGAAAACCGATTGAAAATAGACAATACATTCAAAGAAGAGATTAATTCCATCGAGACTTCTTTTAAACTTAAGGCGTAAAAATCAGGTATTTCAAAACAGAAAGGCATTGAATCATCACGCTGAAATCCCTTGTCTTCAATAGTCTTATTTATATAAATCAGAAGAAACTCTGGCTTCTTTAGCCAGAGTTTCTTTGGTTATCATAGCATGAAATAAAATAAATTGTATCATGAAATCTATGATTCAAAAACACAACTCGTAGCAAGTCGCCCCACTACCGAATGCAAACGCTCTTGCAATTAGACTCATTTTATGCGATGAAATGATGCAAATTACACGATAAAATGACGCATTTCGCTATGTGAAATGACGCAGTTTAGGCGGCGATTAAAGTTCAACGCTGAAGGCATTGCACTTTAACCATTCAGAGGTGGTTATGCTTTCCTTCATCAATCACTATCAAATCATGTGATAAGACGAAATAAAAGATAACACCATTTGAAATCATTTGCAGCACGTTTTCATTCAATTATATTATTACTCCCTATCACATGAAGGAGCAAGTTGATGGGGATGTTCGGCTGCTTTGCCTTCAAACGTAAGATAAACCATATAAAAGCCATCGGCATGGAAAGTGACTTCGTTGCCTGAAGCCTCATTCAATGTACCCTGCCAAAGTGCATCATACGCATAAGATTGCCACAAAAGGCCCTCACTTTCGAGTCGTTTGCAACCGAAATTAAAGATACTTATCTGCTGGTGGGCAAAGGTTTTGAAACAACTTTCGCCACAAGTGGGAATAAAATATCCATGGTCTGTAATCATGATGGGTTGCAAATGAAAAGATGAATAATAGCGCATCATGAGCGAAATATTGCCCAACGTATGGTCTTCTCGCTTGCCTGTACATCCCAAATAAGCTACCTTTGCACCCTCTTTGAACGCAGAAAGCGACATCAAATAACGTGTGGCCTTCGTCAAATCATTATCATCCTGTTCTGCAACATGAATGAAATGAAGACGTGATTTCAAACTATCGGGAAGACTGTCTCCATCACCTATCACTGTCATTCGATGTGCCTCTACCCCATCATTCACAAGAGATTGTGCCGCTCCATCACATACAATGAGATGCGAAGCATGCTGAATGAGCGTATGACAAGCCTTGTTTTGAGGGTAAGAACCATTAGCAACAATGACGGCATCAAAGCGACTTTGTCCGTCGATAAGAGGGTAACTATTCATATTGTTGATGCATTATACGTTTCCATTTGCAATAACCTGCAACGGCAATCACTACATACAAGCCATAAAGTCCAGCCTTAAAGGGTATTCCTTTGATGATATAGAGATAGCAACTGATAACATCTACGACAATCCAAAAGCCCCATTGCTCGATATATTTACGTGCAAGAGCCCACAAACCGACAAAACTCAGCGCATTGGTAAAGGCATCTAACAACGGAACGGATGAGTTAGTGTAGGTTCGTAACACCCAATAGGTGGCCCCCCAAGCCACAAAGAAAAACACAACTGCAGGCAGATAGAGCCGCCGACGCATGTGCGTGATGGGGAGTTCTTGGCCTTCTTGTTGTCCATGTTTACGCCCAAAGCGCCACACTATGAAGCCATACAGGGCGGCAAATGTATAATATACCGCCATGCCGGCATCCCCATAGAGGCCATGAGTGTAGTAAAGCCATACGTCAAGTAATGGCATGAGGATGCCAACCGCCCAGAGATAAATGCTTGCCCGATATTCCAACACGATATAGATAAGGCCTAAGAACGTTGTCAGAATATCGAGCCAATGGAGTGATAAGAATGCTGTCATCTTAGAAAGTGATGCTTAAATGCGCCAGAAAGTTAAGGGGTGCCTGCGGAGAATAGGCTGACCAAGTCTGTGTTTCCTTACCATTGTCATCATAACCTGCGCTGGCATAGCCGTTAGTGAAATACTTTTCGGAGAACAGGTTGTATATTGTTGCGCCAATAGTAATGGCTTTTACTGACCTCATCTTAAACGTATAACTGAGGTTTAAGTTTGAGATGAAGTAGCCATCAAACATAAGATGGCGGTTGTTATCATTCGTCATATACTGCTCTCCGATATATTGGCTTTGCAAAGATGCTTCAAAACCATGACTGTTAAACGTGAAAATGTTGTTGAAAATGAGGTCAGGGGAGAAGCTAAGGTGGGTGGTTCCAAAACTAAGAGCCTTCTTATTATTACTCATTACAGTCCAATCCATGGCACGATTACGGCTGAAAGTGGCGTTCATATCCCATCGGAAGCAGTCAAAAGGCTTCCAAGCGCTTTGTAATTCGATGCCTTCGCGATAGGAACTTCCTACATTTCGGTGAATCATCTCACCGATAGCATTTCGCTCTCCCGTTAAAACGAACTGGTCTTTATAGGCCATGTAGTAGAGGTTTAGGCCTGCACTGAACCTCATAGCTTGGTATTTATAACCCAATTCCCAATCGTTCATGCGCTCAGCACGTGGCTTTGGGTCGGGATTTCCCTCGAAATCATTGCGCACAGGCTCACGATGTGAGAGCGACCAAGAGCCATATAGCGCATGGTTAGCATTGATTTGCCAGAAAAGTCCAGCCTTTGGATTGAGGAATTTGTAGCGTTCGTCGTAACGCCAACCTATAGAAGGCGACGCCGTATATTTGTCTTCAGGATTCTCTATGCGGTAAGTGATATAACGATATTGTAGATCTGCATAGGCATTCAGCCCCGTAACAAGCTCATAATTGACCTTTCCGTAGATGCTGTTTTCATTCTTTTCAGCCTTGTTTCGATAGTATTCATTGTCTGGATAGTTGGTAACAACAGGATTGATGACGCTGATGAGTGTTCCGAAATGGCGTCCGTTGTAATGGTTTATGGCTCCACCGAGCGATGCTTCAAGTCGATTCTGCTTATAATTCAAGGCATATACGCCACCAAAGAAGTCATTTCGTAAGTTCTTTCGACGGATAAGGTCAGACTTCAAGCCTGTAGTTGTGAGCCCATATTTGGCAAGTTTCTGATCCACCATATACTGTTCGTAATATCCAAAGCCTGCCGTGTAGTGCAAAGCAGCACTGAAACTGAAATGGTTTCCAAGCAATTGATTCCAAATTAACTGGTAGTTTTGCTGATGATAATTGTCAGTTTGATTGCTGTAGTAACGTGTAATTCCCTTGTCATCTACGTATTCTCCGCTCGGGTTATAACGCCTTCCGTGTTGTTTCATCTGCTCTTTTGTGGCGTAATCCCATGCCATATACGTCTTCTCTATACCGTTAAAGGTCAGCAATTTGATAAGCGTATTGTCGGAAGTATAAGCACCTTGCATGAAATATGAATTAAGTTGGCTTGTAGCGCGGTCTATATAACCATTACTTCCGATATTAGAAAGGCGACCATCAAAGCTCCAATGGCCTGCCAAAAGACCAGAACCGAAGCGTAAACTCTCTTTATGCGTGCCGTAACTGCCTGCAGAGGCGTTGAGATTCAAGTAAGATTGCAACGAAGGTGCATCCGTTTGCATGTTTATTGTGGCTCCAAACGCGGCACTACCATTGGTAGATGTGCCGACACCTCGCTGTATTTGAATGTCTTTAACGCTTGACATGAAGTCGCCCATATTAACAAAGAACACTTGAGAACTCTCTGCATCATTCAATGGAATGCCGTTAGCGGTGAAGTTGATACGGCTTGGATCTGTTCCTCTTACCTTCAAAGAAGTGTATCCAATGCCGTTACCTGCGTCGCTGGTTGTAGTGATACTCGGTGTAAGAGCAAGCAAAAAAGGTATGTCTTGACCATGATTTAACTTCTTGATTTGATTCTTATCAAGAGATGAGTAGGCCATAGGAGTATGCTTTCCGGCACGAGTTGAGGTGACGGTCACATCGTGTAGTTCATACGTTTTCAGCGTATCGACAGTTTCGTTTGTGGCATAACACTGCATGGTAGCTATGGAAGCAAGCATCAGCATGTGTAGTTTTCTGTTCATATTTAAGTGTTTTTAAGGAATAATTTATATTCAACAACAATAAACATACAGGCGAACAGCATGCATAAATGTGTCATTACATCTTACAAAAGAACTCGTGGAATAATCTCATCCCTGCGTCGGCATTATCCGTTTCAGGTTCCATGGGTTTGTTCTCAGCATCCGCAAACGCGGTAGCACCCCGTATGTCACGTCTTCATTTGACTATAGAAGACGTGTGCAAAGATACATTTTTGAATTTAAATACACAAATTTTATGTCACAATTTGTTTATAATCGCGCAAAGAATAATATTACTTCTCAAAGCATAGGCTATCAATTCAGCCTTAAAATAATTGAAATATAGTTTAGATTTCAGTGCGATATTGACGTGGAGAGACTCCCGTGTGACGCTTAAAGAACTTACAAAAGCTACTCAATGAAGGGAAATTGAACTCATTGGCAAGTTGAGTTAGTGTCTTATTTGAATAGCGTAACTCCACTTGTATAGCCGAAACTGTGGCCCGATCAATCCAAGTCTTCGCCGTTTCTCCCGTTTCTCGCTTAACAACCATACTGAGATGATGACTTGACATGCAAAGCGTTGACGCATAATAGGTCAGTTCATGCTCCGTATTTGCTTTCTGATTAACTAACTGAATGAATGCTTCCGACTGCTGTTTCCCTAAGGACCAGTTCTTCTGTGGAGCCACAAAGTCTTGGTCATAAAGCATTTGTGCGAAGTTAAGTGCAGCCACAAAGAGAGTATTTAAGGCTTTATTCTTGTCGCCATACGATAGCTTTGACAAGCTCATTAGCGTGTTAAGATAGTCTTGAAAGACTTTACGCTCGTCGTCAGAAAGGTGTAGTTTGAAGCAAAGACCAGGGTTTCTAAAGAGTGGAGGCATATCCAAGCCGAAGAGTTGACGTAGATATTCCTCGGTCAAAGCAAAGCCTCCAAAGCGTGTATCGGGTGTAAACGAATCATCTTCTACAACACTTCCCCAGTTGATAAATATCAAATCACCCACCTCACAAGGGTAAGATCGCGAGTTAACTACAGGGCAACAAGCTCCTTGTTTGACTATAGCCATGCGCATACAATCCATTCTTACGGGTGCATTTTCAGCGATAATAGCTTGAAAGAAAGGGCTACTATTCGTGAAAGCTGTGTAATCTGAGGTAACAACATAATCCCCTTGAGCGGGCTGTTTCGTTGCTTGTAGTTGGTCAGTAAGTTCCTTCAGTGAGGCAATCGAAGGCATCTTGTTCGGGTTGTCTTTCATAATTGGTGGTCGAAATGATTGTTGTAAAGGTACGAAAAAATTCAATACAGAAGATTATTTTACTTGATTTTAACATAAAAAAGACTCTACTAATATTCTATTTTATCCCAAATTGGGAGGTAAAATACCCCAACTCGGCTCTATTTTCATGCATTTATACGAAAAAGGAAACATTACATACGATTTTGACAACGGCAGTTTAAGGAATTGTTAGTACTTTTACACCTGCAAAATCAACTTTAGAGGATGCACGACTAA
>QWCL01001036.1_pt1 | contig 11656 bp, 10 predicted proteins | sample 1972551 | NCBI WGS metagenome assembly QWCL01 (sample SAMN09866709, study PRJNA288562) | Human oral metagenome isolate term2_saliva, whole genome shotgun sequencing... | isolation source: mouth | host: Homo sapiens | place: USA: California
TAAAATTGTAGTAAATGCAGAAAACAATTTAATCCTTGGTGCTACACTTTATTCTCAAGGTGCTGAAGAGTTGATTAACCTCATTAAAATGGCTATGGATAACAACATTCCATATACATATTTTAAAAATCAAATCTTTACACATCCTACCATGGCAGAAAACTTAAACGACCTATGTAATTTTTAATGCCATAAACAAAATCAATAAACAAATGATATAAAACGAAAAATAAAAGGGCGCTCATTAGCTTATATATGCTAATGAGCGCCCTTTAACTATTTAGAAAAATAAGGTGCGATTTATAGTTATATACCCTGAATTGAGATACTACAGATTATAATGACAAAGTTCTACTAAATTTCCATCAGGATCTCTTAAGTAAATGCTTTCCATATTTAAAACTTTCATAAAAACCTCTATCTACTGTAATGTAACCTATTCATAGTACCTATTATTAAGATAGTTCCATATAGCATCTGCATTTGTTCTCTCTATTAGTTTTTTGTAAATAATCTACGTACTACCTTTTGTAGTTTTGGTGTCAACACAATAGCTACAATGATACCAGCCGCACTGGTAATCAAGGAGTATTGGATCTTGCTAGCTGCTACAGCCGCGCTGTTAAGAACAAACCACCAAGCAATGAAGTAGCCAAAGGCAGTCCAAATAGCACCGATAATGAGAGCTACTAAAATACGACTAAAAGATGCTGTCGGTTTATTGATAGATGGAGGCAAGTAGCCAGCTGTCATACCACCTACGATGAGACCTGCAATACCTTTAATAAAGAAAGAGAATACAATGTATTGCGTATGTCCACCAAAAAGATCAAATAATGCGGAACCAATAGCCGCACCTAAACCACCATAGCTGCAGAACCTAAATGAACCATGGCCCCACCTGGTATTTCAATGCGAATCGTTGTTGCTACTGCACATAAGGCAGCAATAAAACCGATATATACAATATCGCGAGTCTTTAATTTCATAATAAACTCCTTCCCTTTTCTTAAGAACTATACTCAGTATATCAGATGATGTGTACTATAAAAATACCTAATTTATAGGAATTAAAATATTAGCAATAAAAATGAAGAACTACAAAACAGCACCTATACCATTGTATAGGTGCTGTTTTGTAGTTTATCTCATATATAATTAGAGTTTAGCTCGTTTCAAGCGAAGGGAGTTACCCACAACTGTAACGGAACTGAATGCCATCGCTGTACCCGCAATCATTGGATTTAATGCACCGATGGCTGCAAGTGGAATACCGATGCAGTTAAAGATCAACGCCCAGAACAGATTTTGTTTTATGTTGGTCATTGTCTTACGACTGAGGCGTACCGCTTGAACTAATGTATGCAAATCGTTTCTTACAAGAACGATATCCGCCGCCTCTACTGCAATATCTGTACCACTGCCGATGGCAAAGCCAATATCTGCAGTTACAAGGGCAGGTGCATCATTGATACCATCGCCTACCATGCCTACTACAAGACCTTTATCTTGTAACTCTTTTACCTTGCTAGCTTTATCTTGTGGCAAGACTTCTGCAATAACATGAGTAATACCTGCTTGTTTAGCAATATATTGAGCCGTACGTCGATTATCACCGGTAAGCATCCATACATCGATACCTTGAGACTGTAATTCTTTTACAACCTCAATAGTTTCTGGACGCAATTCATCCTCTACAGCCCACAAAGCACTGATTATACCATCAACGGCTAGAACAGATACAGATGCACCTTGTTCTTCAAAACGAAGAATATCGTCTTGTACTGCACTTAAGTCATAACCTAGTTCATTCATCCAACGGCTGTGACCGAGTTGTACGGACACACCTTGATAAGCGCCTTGTAAGCCTTTACCAGGTACATCACCAAAACTTTCAAGTTCAACAGCTGTACCTTTATAGCCACGATCTTCACCGTAGTAGACCATAGCTTTAGCAATCGGATGTGATGTACCACTTTCAAGAGCCATCATAATAGACATATTTGTGCTTTCATCACCATTATAGTTTTTGAAAGCCGTCACATCTAGCACACCTTGTGTGAGGGTACCAGTTTTATCCATAACGATAGCATCAAGTTTTCCAGCTTTTTCAAGATATTCTGCACTCTTGATGAGAACACCATGTTCTGCACCTAGACCAGAGCCAACCATGATAGATGTTGGCGTTGCAAGACCAAGAGCACATGGACACGCAATAACGAGGACTGCTGTGGCATTAATGAGCGCCACATTGAGAGAATCGCCCATTACAAAGTACCAAACGAGACCTGTGAGAACAGCAAGGCCAATAACGATAGGAACAAAGTATTGTGCTACGATATCAGCAATACGTTGAATGCTCGCTTTAGAGGTTTGTGCCTCTTCTACAACCTTGATGATTTGGGACAGCATTGTATCGGAACCAATACGCTTCGCTTCCATCGTGAAAGCACCACTCAAGTTAATGGTCGCTCCAATTACCTCAGAGCCTACTTGTTTTTCTACAGGCAAGCTTTCACCAGTAAGCATAGCCTCATCTACTGTAGAATAGCCGTCAGTAATTGTACCATCCACTGGGATTTTTTCGCCTGCTCGAACTTGTAAAATATCGCCGGCTACTACTTTAGAAGTAGGAATATCTACAAACTCACCGTCACGCAACACATGAGCCGTTGCAGGTTGTAAAGCAATCAATTTTTGAAGTGCTTCAGAGGTACGCCCTTTTGCAATCTCTTCTAAGAGTTTACCAAGAAGGATAAAGGTAATGAGCCACGCAGAGGTTTCAAAGTAAATGCCATGAGGCCCTAGCTCAGGATGGAACTGCCAATTATAAATACTGAATAGATACGCTACTGTCGTACCCATTACTACGAGTACATCCATTGTAAGGGCACCATTTTTCACGGCACTCCACGCACTCTTATAAAACATGAGACCAGGTCCAAACTGAGCGATAGTAGCTAGAATAAACTCAACCCATACAGGCAATGCTTCAATACCAAATCGATGGAGGGTCATATTCACCATCATAGGCACAGCCATACAAGCTGCAACTATTAATCGGATAATATGAGGCTTTAAATTAACCTTTTCTATTTCCTGCTTTGTTTCATCCGCCTCTTCAGCACCAAAGCCGATATTTGTAATAGCCTCTATAATCTGTTGTGGTTCTACGCTAGAGCCCTCTTTATATTCAACGCTACCCTTTCGAGTCAAAAGATTTACCTTTACAGACTCTACACCATCGACTTTAGAAACAACATTTTCAACACGCTTTACACAGGCGGCACAATGCATACCTGTTATATCAAACTCTTGTTTCTTCTTACTCATAGTATCACTTCCTTCTAACCGTATATGTAAAGATATGTACACTTATAGAAATACAAGACATATGACCATAAACTTATAGTGTACATAGCTTGTATTAATAGTAGAGATTTTTATTAAGTTCTAACATTTAACATATGAACACATTTACATGAGTGCACATTCATACATCTCTATTTAATAGTAACATAAATTCTCAATACGTCAATATCCTACTAAATTTAGAGGATTATTCCTTTTTTACAGGGGAATTAATATGTCCCTACCTATACACAACATTCATAAATAGATTATAATAAAGTGATGATGAATAAACATAAACTTTGATTCTAAAGGAGGTGAAAATATGCCTGAATCAATGAGTCCTACAGTAGAATTTACTTCGGTAGCGAAGGAATTCCGCCATGAATATATTGTTGATAAATCACGATTTATCACAACTATATACCCTTGTACAACTGAAGAAGAGGCGCAAGCCTTCATCGGTCGCATCAACAAAGAGTTTTGGGATGCCACTCATAACTGTACAGCCTATGCATTAGGTCCTAAGCAAGAACAACAACGATCTTCCGATAATGGCGAGCCATCTGGTACAGCTGGCAAGCCAATGTTAGAAGTGCTCAAGAAAACTGGAGTTACCAATGTGGCAGTTGTTGTAACTCGCTATTTTGGTGGTATCAAACTAGGTGCTGGTGGCTTGATTCGTGCATATTCACACTCCGTTGCGGAAACATTACGTCTTGCCCCTAAAGAACTACACACAACACGAACTCAACTACAAGCGACCATCGATTACTCACTATATGGAGCAGTAGAAAGATTTGTACAAGACAAAAAACTACATTATGAAGCAAATTTTGGTGAACATGTAACGGTAACAATCTTAGTCCCCCCTACTGATGTGGAAGGCATACAAAAAGAGCTCCAAGACATGAGTCATGGAGCTGCAGATTGTACAATATTAGATTCTATTGAAGTGGTACTACCGCTAGATGAGTCATCTAACCAATAGACACTAAGCAATTAGTTGCCGTGGTTAACTAAACCTGTTACGCCTTGACTAAGTTCACGACGTTTTTCATTAGTCAACGGATGAGGCCACACGCGTTCAAGTTGTTTTTTACGACTTAAACCAGTATTGTGTGCAGTCATTAATCTACGTGCTTCCCAGTTACGAATTGCTTTACTTAATGTTCTTTTTACCACGCCCATAGTAGTACCCACTTTCTTAATTGCCATTATTATATCAAAAATTGTGATAAGGATAGAAAGTTTACTTCATATATAATTAACTCACTATTTCCTTGTTGAGTATAGTATATATACCATTTTATAAAATGTGAAATGACGGTTACTTAGTTCGTTATAATTTTTATTTATCTTATTTTGTGTATAATAGGGAGATTCCATGGATACATCTTACTACCACAATTTTATTACCCTCGTTCAAACGGGCAATATGACGCAGGCCGCAGAGATTCTTCATATTACACAACCAGCGTTAAGCAAGCAGTTGAAATATTTAGAGGCTGAATTTGGAGCCCAGTTAATCAATATCAAACGCGGGCAACGAGGATCCAACTTACAATTAACAGATGCTGGTAAAATCTTCTATGAAAAGGCACAACAGCTTTGCTCTATTGAAGAATCTACCTATAATGCTGTACAACAATTGAACTCTCGCATTGAAGGTACCTTGCGTATTGCAACCTCTGCTTCTCGTTCAACCCCGATTGTACAGCAATATTTACCAGCCTTTTCTATGAAATATCCGTCTGTTCACTTTGAGATTTACGAAGGTCTCATGACAAATGTAGTAAATCAACTCATCAACGGCAGTGCTGAATTAGGTATTGCTAACATTCAGATGGTAGACACTGATAAATTTGATATTCTTCTTACCCAAGAAGAACATTTATATGCTATCTTCCGTCGTGATGTATTCTGGACAGATCGTGAACATGATACCATCACTTGGGAAGACATAAAAAAATGTCCTCTATCCCTCTCTGGTGGTTCCGTACGTATGATTATGCAATCTAGCTTAACAGACATGGAGCAACTCAATGCAGTGGCTATAACTACTACTAAAAGCTCCGCTATTGAATGGGCTTCTTCTGGCCGCACTGTATCATTAGTTCCAATGGATGCAAAAGAATTGATCAACCATCGTAAGATGGTCCGCATCAAATTGCCAGAATTCTCAGGGGACTTTAAAAAAGCCTTTATCACTCTTAAAGGACATGCTTTATCTCCTGTAGCACAGCAATTTATCGATTTCTACAAAGCTTATGTCTAATCAAGAATAAGCAAAACGATTACCACAATATGACGTTAACAAAGCATACTACTGTAGCGGCTATAAATATAGCCTTCAGTAGAATACATAAGAAAAGACCTAGTACAATATGTACTAGGTCTTTTCGCATCATATCTTGTATATCAGTAAAGCTTATGGTTGTGCAGTAAAACTTATGATTGTGCAGGAAAACTTATGGTTGTGTAAGTTTACCATAGATATGATTAGATTAAGCTTTATGAACAGCACCAACGATATCAGTTATGCTATTTAAATTATATTGTTCTACATATTCACTCATTTCACGAGCAATACGTGAAATGGCTGTTGGATCTACCATCGTAGCAACTCCAACTTGAACGGCTTGAGCACCAGCCATCATAAATTCGATAGCATCAGTACCAGTCATAATTCCACCAAGCCCCATAATAGGAATATTAACCCCTTTATAAACTTGGTGCACCATACGAAGTGCTACCGGTTTAACAGCTGGACCAGATAAACCACCATAAATATTACCCAATACAGGTTGTCGACGGTGAATATCTATGGCCATACCGAGAATGGTATTAATGAGACTTACCCCATCACCACCACCGGCTTCTACAGCCTTTGCAATTTCCACAATGTCTGTTACATTTGGTGAAAGTTTTACAATAACAGGTTTATCGGTAACTTTACGAACTGCTTTAGTTACTTGTTCAACTACCTTTGGGTCTACACCAAAGGCCATACCTTCACACTCTACATTTGGACAAGATACGTTAACTTCTAAACCTGCAATACCATCTACAGATAAAGTCTCAGCCATCCACGCAAATTCTTCAATGGTGCCTGCAGACATATTAGCAAGTAATGGTACATCGTATTTCTTTAAATCTGGCAAAATATCTGTAACAAAATATTCCGCCCCAGGATTTTCAAGGCCGATACAATTCAAAACACCAGATGGTGTTTCTGCAATGCGAGTACCGCGGTTACCATGACGACCTTTTGGAGTCAAACCTTTTACAGAGATAGCCCCTACTTCATTGCTTAGATCAACGTAGCCTGCATATTCAGGGCCATTACCAAAGGTACCAGACGCAGCGATAATAGGATTTTTCATCTTAATACCGCAATAATCGATAGCTAACTTTGGATTTGGCGTAACGGTGTTATTTAAATCGCGTTCACTCATTAAAAGAACACCTCCTCAGCCGGGAATACAGGACCATCTTTACAAACTTTATAGCGTTTACCTTCTGCACCATCACAACCACAGCCTAAACAACCACCTGTACCACAACCCATGCGCTCTTCAAGAGAAACTTGGCATGGTACATTGAGGTCTTTAGCCACTTGAGCTACACCTTTCATCATCGGCGTCGGACCACAAGTCATAACAGATGTGAAAGAATTAGCATTAATCAGATCTGGCATGATGGCCGTAGGAAAACCTTTTGTACCTACGCTACCATCATCAGTGGTGATATGTACTTTAACAGGCGTATCTTTAAATAAGTCAGCCCAGAAGGTTTCGCTTTCATTTCTAAAACCGAGAATAACTTGTGCTTCTTCCCCTTCTTTCAAATGGGAAGATATGCATAACATTGGTGCAATTCCTACACCACCACCGACGAGAAGCATATTCTTAGATGTAACAAATGGCTCACCCAAAGGACCTAAACAATCTAGAGTATCGCCTGGAACAAGGTGAGTCATAATCTCAGTCCCTTTACCTACGACACGATACAAAAGGGTAATCGTCCCCTTTTCTGCATCAAAGCCTGCATAGCTGATAGGTCGGCGCAATAATGGTGCCGTTGAGTCCGCTACGCGAACATTACAAAACTGTCCTACCTTTGCTTCTGCTGCTTGTTTTGGTGCGTGGATATCCATAATCCACACATCAGAGCCTATTTGCTCATTGCGAACGACTTCGCCCTGTTCTACATAGCCACTCATGATTATTACTCCAATTCAAAATCCTGTAACGCTTCTACAGTATAATTTGCATTATTTATACGATTTGCTACAACTCGTAATACTTCGCATGCTGTATTGAGACTTGTTAAGCAAGGTAGTACTAACGTGCCTTTTATCGTAAGACTACGCCCTCCTTCATGACTACTTCGCCATTAACGACTGTAAGTTTTGCTTTACCTTTAACAGTCATGCCATCGAACGGGCTTACCTTACCTTTTGTATAGAATTTATTGCGGTCTACAGTCCATTCTTCAGTTGTAGAGAATACTGTAATATCCGCTGGTTTGCCAACTTCAAGAACACCTGCATCGAGACGCATCAATTCAGCTGGACGAGTACTCATATTGTACACAACTTGATCAATGCTAAGTTTATCTGGACCGTAGGCATTTGTAATAACCGCTGCCAAAGATGTTTCGAGACCGCTGAAGCCATTTGGTGCACAGCAGAACTCATGGTCTTTTTCTTCAAATGCATGAGGTGCATGGTCTGTGATAATGGCATCAATTGTGCCATCTTTCAAACCTTCTAACAAAGCTTGACGATGATCTTCGGAGCGAATTGGAGGAGCCATTTTGAAAGCTGGGTTATATTCGCGTAAATATTCGTCAGTGAAGGATAAATGTTGGCTTGTAACTTCACAAGTTACATTAAGGCCTTTAGCCTTCGCACGACGAACCATATCTACCGTATTTTTACTACTTACGTGAGCGATATGGATATGACCACCTGTCATTTCAGACAATAAGATATCACGTGCTACAGCCAAATCTTCAGCTACGGCAGGACGACCAGAAACACCTAGTTCATAAGATACAATACCTTCGTGCATATGACCATTTTTAGTCAATGTAATATCTTCCGCATGGTCGATAACCATTTTATTGAACATGGAGGAGTATTCTAAAGCGCGACGCATGAAAGCCGCATTTTCTACATAGTGACCATCGTCGGAGAATGCAACTACACCTGCTTCAGCCATATCGCCTAATTCAGCAAGTTCTTTACCTTCAAGACCTTTGGATACAGCGCCGATGAATTCTACTTTCACTACACCAGTAAGCTCTGCTTGTCTTTGCAAACCTCTTACTAGCATCGCATTATCAACTACAGGATTAGTATTAGCCATAGTTACAACGCGTGTGAAACCACCCGCTGCAGCTGCTTGTGTACCAGAGTGGAAGTCTTCTTTCGCTTCTTGGCCTGGTTCACGCAAATGTGTATGAATATCGATAAGGCCAGGTGCTACGATAAGACCTGTTGCATCATATACTTCAGCGCCATCTGCACTTAAATTTTGACCGATGGCTGCAATTTTACCATCTTTTACGAGAACGTCTGCTACTTCGTTTTGTTTTTTTGCCGGATTTACTACCGTACCATTTTTAATAAGCAAGCTCACTACCGTCACCTCCGATAATAGTTAAGTACAATACAGCCATACGTACAGCTACGCCATTGCGTACTTGTTCTTGAATTACTGATTGATCAGAATATGCTACATCTGGCGCAATTTCAAGACCGCGGTTCATCGGGCCTGGATGCATTACCATTACATCGTCTTTAGCTAATTTCAGTACTTCGTTATTGATGCCAAAGATTCGTGCATATTCTCTATTTGTAGGATATAGTGCAGAGTGAATACGTTCTAATTGAATTCGAAGTACGTTTACTACATCTGCATTAGCAACTGCTTCACGAATATCATGGTGTACAGTAACACCTAGTTTTTCAAGTTCTGGATATACCATTGTACGAGGACCAGCTAGATGTACATCAGCACCCATTTTAGTAAGGCCGTAGATGTTAGATCTTGCTACACGACTGTGCATGATATCACCGATAATTACTACTTTTAAGCCTTCAAGGGATTCTTTTTTCTCTAAAATAGAGTACATATCTAGCAAAGCTTGAGTTGGATGCTCATGAGCGCCATCACCTGCATTGATGATGATAGGATCAACTGCTTTTGTAGCATATAAAGGTGCACCTTCTGCGCTGTGGCGCATTACGATAGCATCTGTGCCCATGTAGGACATTGTTAACAATGTATCGCGGAAGCTTTCACCTTTACCCATAGAAGAGCCACTTGGAGAAAGATTGATAACGTCAGCCCCTAAATATTTGCCGGCTAACTCAAAGGAACTACGGGTACGAGTACTTGGCTCCATAAAGAGGTTAATAATAGATTTTCCCTTCAAAAGTGGAACCTTCTTATCATCAGAAAGTACGATGTTCTTCATTTTCTTTGCCACCTCTAAAATCAATTTGATTTCTTCAGGTGACACATTTTGCAAACCTAATAAATGTTTGCCTTTTAGGCTAACTTGTCCCATGATTTCCTCCTAACTCACGTATCATAATGATTTTAAAAAGAGGACAAGCACATAAAATTGCTTGTCCTCTCTATATTTAAACAGCTTTTAACCCCTCACAATAGACTAATTTAACTTAAAAATTTTATCAATTGAAGTTAACAGTATTAGCCTAAAGGATAAATTCTTGGAGGGTTTTGTTCTTCGTTTTGCTGTTCATTTTGTGGTGCCAATGGAGCTACCGGCGCAGTTGGCATCGGATTCACTTGCACATATTGCTGATCTTGTGGCACTTGCGGTTGTCGTTGATCACGACGACGCGTATTTTGAGATGCTGTCGGTCTTGGCTTAGTTAATTCATCGATAGATACTGCATTTGGAATTGTTACATTCGGTGTATCTTCATGAATATCGTCAAGCTCGTTAAAGGATGGACCAGTCTTAGCAGCTTGAGCCGCTTTACGTTCCGCTTCAATTTGTTGTCGAGCAAGCTCCGCTCGACGACGAGCATTTTCTTGTTGTTCTTTAACGCGTTGAATCGCTTCAGCACGCTCTTTAGCTTTACGTTCGATTTCAGCTTGTGCCAACGCTTGTTGACGAGCCGCTTCGGCCTTACGCTCCGCTTCAAGATGCGCTTGGTATCGTTCCTCAGCAATACGGCGAGCCTCTGCGGCTTGACGTTCTGCTTCAGCTCGTTCTGCCGCAAGTCGTTCTTGCTCTGCCTTACGAGCCTCTTCAGCCAAGCGAGCTTGTTCAGCTTTACGGGCCGCTTCAATTCTCGCCTCTTCTGCTTTACGCGCTTCTTCAGCACGTTTTGCTTCTGCTGCTAAACGTGCTTCCTCTGCCTTACGAGCAGCCTCAATTCGTTCTTCTTCAGCTTTACGAGCTTCTTCAGCACGGCGAGCCTCTTCTGCCTTTCTAGCCGCTTCAATTCGCTGTGCTTCTAAGCTAAACGTTCTTCTTCAGCTTTCTTAGCTTCTAAGGCCGCCTTTTCTGCCGCTCGTTGCGCTTCAAATCGAGCCTTAGCCTCAGCTGCTTTACGTGCTTCCTCAGCTTTACGAGCTGCCTCTACACGAGCGGCTTCAATTCTACGCTCTTCTTCAAGACGTCTTTCTTCGGCTGCTATGCGAGCTGCTTCCGCTTTTCGTGCTGCCTCTACACGTTCTGCTTCCGCCTTACGTGCCGCTTCGATACGGGCCAACTCAGCTTTACGCACTTCTTCTGCCTTGCGAGCTTCCTCAGCTTGGCGTTCAAGCTCAGCCTTTCTAGCTGCTTCTATGCGTTTTGCCTCTTCTGCTTGTCGCATTTCTTCGACTTTCTTAGCCTCTAAAGCTGCTTTTTCTTTTGCCGCTTGCGCCTCTTGAGCCGCTTTTAATTCAGCTGCCTTGCGATCAGCTTCGGCTTTTTCTGCCATTTTACGCTCAATTTCAGCATGTTTGGCTTCTGCAGCCTTGCGTGCCATTTCTGCTTTTTCAGCAGCTAATTTAGCTTCTTCCGCTTTTTTACGAGCTAATGTTTCCTCCGCTTCTTTTGATTTTTTAAGTTGAGCTTCTTTTTTAGCTTCAGCGGCTGCTTTATCACTTAACTTTTTAGTTTCTTCATGAGCGATATTCTCTGCCTGCTTACTAGGTGTCAAAGTAGATTTTGTAGTATCTACAGTGCCTTTATTGCTATCTTTACCACCTATAGGGCCTACCGGAATTTGCGTAGTTCCTTGAGTTGGATGACCTAAACTATCTTTTAC
>QWCL01000723.1_pt1 | contig 11635 bp, 9 predicted proteins | sample 1972551 | NCBI WGS metagenome assembly QWCL01 (sample SAMN09866709, study PRJNA288562) | Human oral metagenome isolate term2_saliva, whole genome shotgun sequencing... | isolation source: mouth | host: Homo sapiens | place: USA: California
GTTTATATTCATGATAGACTAAAAACCTAACGTTTTATGTTTTATAAGTGAACAATGTTCAGAAATAGAAAGTAGGTTTTTGTGAAAACAACCAATCGTTATCTTGTAGCAACGTGTGGTGTCTTACTCCATCTCATGTTGGGGTCTACCTATGCTTGGAGTATCTATCGTAATCCTATTATGGCCCAGACTGGCTGGGATCAATCTTCAGTTTCTTTTGCTTTTTCATTGGCTATCTTTTGTCTAGGGCTTTCTGCAGCTTTCATGGGACGTCTGGTTGAAAAATTTGGTCCTAGAGTGACTGGAAGTATGTCGACCGTTCTCTATGCTGGGGGTAACATTCTGACAGGAGTTGCCATTGCTCATGGAGAGCTGTGGATGCTTTATCTTGGTTATGGTATTCTTGGTGGTCTAGGACTGGGTGTGGGTTATATTACGCCTGTTTCAACTATTATTAAGTGGTTTCCCGATAAGCGTGGACTTGCGACTGGCCTTGCCATTATGGGCTTTGGCTTTGCCTCGCTGTTAACCAGTCCCATTGCTCAATATCTGATTCAGGTACGTGGTGTTGAGCAGACCTTTTATATCTTGGGAGTCGTTTATTTTGTTGTTATGCTTTTTGTCTCACAATTCATTAAACGACCAAGTGTAGAGGAAGCACAACTGTTGGCTGACAAGAGTCCGAACCGTCAGGTTGCTAATTTGAGCAAGGGAGTTACGGCTAATGAGGCTCTGAAATCATCAACTTTCTACTGGTTATGGCTTATTCTGTTTATCAATATTTCATGTGGCTTAGCCCTTGTCTCTGCTATTTCTCCAATGGCTCAAGATATGGTTGGGATGTCAGCGGAATCAGCGTCAGTTGTTGTAGGTGTTATGGGAATCTTTAATGGTTTTGGTCGCCTTCTGTGGGCAGGTTTGTCGGATTATATTGGACGTCCGAAGACCTTTATCCTCCTCTTTGTGGTTAATATCGTTATGGCCATCCTCCTAATTGTCCTGCAAGTGCCACTTGTCTTTGTGGCTGCGATGGCTGTTCTGATGACTTGCTACGGGGCAGGTTTCTCATTAATTCCTCCCTATCTTAGCGATATCTTTGGGGCGAAGGAGTTGGCTACCCTTCATGGTTATATTTTGACTGCCTGGGCGATGGCGGCCTTAGTGGGGCCAATGCTCTTATCCGTAACCTACGAATTGACAAAATCATACCAGATGACCTTGCTTGTTTTCATCGCTCTTTACGTGGTGGCTTTGGTCGTTTCCTACCTCTTGAAAAAGAGGGGGGTTACGTCAAGTAGCTTAATGATGATGATTTAATTTATAGATAAGAAAAATCTCTAGCACTCGCTAGGGATTTTTTATATAATAAAACACATGGTTAAATCATATAGTAAAAACGCAAATCACAACATGCGACGTCCTGTAGTCAACAAGGATATCGTGGACTACATGCGAACGCATCTTCAGGAAAATAAAGGGCATTTGGCTGAACTGGAGGCCTTTGCTCGTAAGGAAAATATTCCAATTATCCAGCACGAAGTTGTTGCTTATTTCCGATTTTTATTGCAGACCTTGCAGCCTAAGAAAATCCTTGAGGTAGGAACAGCTATTGGTTTTTCAGCCCTTCTTATGGCTGAGTATGCACCTGATGCTCAGATTACAACGGTTGATCGTAATGAAGAAATGATTGGCTTTGCCAAGGAAAATCTAGCCAAGTATGACAGTCGCAAACAAATTACCTTGGTCGAAGGAGATGCAGCAGAAGTTTTGCAAGATTTGGACACTGATTATGATTTTGTCTTTATGGACTCAGCCAAGTCTAAATATATCGTCTTTCTGCCTGAAATCCTAAAACGTCTCAAGGTAGGTGGTGTCATCGTCTTTGATGATATCTTCCAAGGGGGCGATATTGCCAAAGATATCATGGAGGTTCGTCGTGGTCAGCGTACGATTTACCGTGGCTTGCATCGTCTTTTTGATGCGACCTTAGATAACCCTGGATTGACTGCTAGTTTGGTTCCTATGAGTGACGGACTTCTTATGCTTCGGAAAAATTCTGAAAATATTATCTTGCCAGATTAAGCATTATTTAAGTAAGTGTGGTATAATAGCAGAGATATTGACAATTTAAGGAGTAGATAGAATGGCTAAAGAAAATGAAAACCTTGAGTCAACAGAAGAAACTGTTGAAGAGGTTGTAGCAGACAAAGACGCAGAACAAGAGCATCTTGATCGCCAAAAAGAAGAAGAGGAAAGCATCGCCCTCGCCAGTGAAAAAGCGAAAGAAAAAGCTAAGCGTGCTAAAACTAAAAAGACACGTGATGCTGGTAAACCAAGCTCAGGTGGTCGCTTCCTTGGAGGTCTTGCCCTTGTAGCTGTTTCAGCTCTCGTTGGTGCAGGTGCTATGTATGTTTCTCTAGGTAACAAAACAACTGAAGAAACAACTTTGGTATCTATGAAAGGTGATACTGTTACTGTTGGTGATGTTTTTGATTCACTTAAAGGTAGCAGCCAAACACAACAAAGTGTTTTGAGTGCAACTTTGCAAAAGGCTCTTGAAAAAGAATATGGTAGCAAGGTCAGCAAAGAAGACGTTGACAAAGCTTATAAGCAAGCTTCAGAACAATACGGAGATCAATTCTCACAAGTACTTGCAGCCTATGGTCAAACAGAAGAGTCATACCGTACTCAAATCCGTACACAAAAATTGGTTGAGTACGCTGTTAACCAAGCCGCTCAAAAAGATTTGACGGAAGCAAATTACAAGGCTGCCTATGATAACTACACACCAAATACAGAGGTGCAAGTGGTTTCAACTACAGATAAAGCAGTGGCAGATAAAGTAGACTCTGAAGCTAAGGCAGAAGGAGCAGACTTCTCACAAGTAGCTAAAGATAACAGCTTGGAAGTGACTTCTAAGACAGTTAACTCTGCTTCACAAGACTTCCCAGCAGATGTTTTGACAGCAGCTTTCAAACAAGATGCTAATGCCGTCTCTGACGTAGTGACTGTTTCAAACAGCTCAACTGGTGCTGCAACTTACTACATCGTCAAAACTGTTTCAAAATCTGAGAAAAATGCAGATTGGAAAAACTATAAGGATGATTTGACTAAGGTTATCATCAATGGTAAGAAATCTGATACTAACTTCACTAACTCAGTGATTGCTAAGGTCCTTAAGAAATATAATGTTAAAGTTGTAGACAAGGCCTTTAGCGCAATTCTTGACCAGTATGTGACTGGTTCTGGAGCTTCATCAAGTTCATCATCAAGCTCTAGCAAATAAATCACAAGATAGAGTTGATAATGCTATTATCAGCTTGACCTAAGACCTAAAACACGTTAAAATGGAGAGTGGCTGAAAGTTCTAATATCATGACATTTTTAGCCTTCCCTTTGAGATTGGTAATCATTGCTTCTGATACAGAAAAATGGCGGTCGCTGCGAGCCACGGACGAATCTGATTACTTGCTACTCAAAGTTTACAATTAAAGACAAATAAGAATGACAAGTTCATTGAATGAAGGTGGTACCGCGGTTCACGTCGCCCTTCGTTTAGTGGTCTTGTCTTTTATTCTTTTAGTATTTTTTGAATGAATGTATGACATTATTGGAGGTGGCGTATGAAAACCTATTTTGTCAAACAGAAGTTTCGATTGGGTGGCGAACGCTTTGATATCAAGGATGATCAAGGTAGAGTTGCCTATCAGGTTGAAGGATCCTTTTTCAAGATTCCAAAGACCTTTACAATTTTTGGTGAGGATGGTCGTGAGATTAGTCATATCACCAAGGAGCCGCTTAGTCTCTTGCCTAAGTTTACAGTAGACTTGCAGGATGGTTCGAGTTTTTACATTCGAAAAAAATTAACCCTTCTTCGTGATAAGTATGATGTCGATAATCTTGGCTTGCGAATAGAGGGTAATATTTGGGATTTGGATTTTCAACTGCTTAATAGTCAAAATCAGGTAGTTGCTAGGATTCAAAAGGAGCTCTTCCATCTGACATCGACCTATACTGTTACTGTTTATGAAAATACTTACGCCGATTTGGCCATTTCCCTATGTGTTGCTATTGACTATGTGGAAATGCTCGAGAATAGCTCAAAATAAGAAACATTTATTTAAGGAGAAACAATGAAACAACTTACTTCAGCACAAATTCGTCAAATGTGGCTTGATTTCTGGAAATCAAAAGGGCACGCTGTTGAACCATCAGCTAACTTGGTTCCAGTTAACGATCCAACCCTTCTTTGGATTAACTCAGGGGTTGCCACTTTGAAGAAATACTTTGATGGCTCTGTGATTCCTGAAAATCCACGTATCACCAACTCACAAAAGGCTATCCGTACCAACGATATCGAAAACGTTGGTAAGACAGCTCGTCACCACACAATGTTTGAAATGCTTGGTAATTTCTCAGTTGGTGACTACTTCCGTGATGAAGCTATCGAATGGGGTTATGAGCTTTTGACAAGCCCAGAGTGGTTTGATTTTCCAAAAGACAAACTTTACATGACTTACTATCCAGATGATAAAGATTCATACAACCGTTGGATTGCTTGCGGTGTTGAACCTAGTCATTTGATTCCAATTGAAGATAACTTCTGGGAAATCGGTGCTGGACCTTCAGGACCAGATACTGAAATCTTCTTTGACCGTGGCGAAGACTTTGACCCTGACAATATTGGCATCCGTTTGCTTGAAGAAGATATTGAAAACGACCGTTACATTGAAATTTGGAACATCGTTTTGTCACAATTCAACGCAGATCCAGCTGTTCCACGTTCAGAATATAAAGAACTTCCTAATAAAAACATTGATACGGGCGCAGGTCTTGAACGTCTTGTAGCCGTAATGCAAGGGGCTAAAACAAACTTTGAAACAGACCTCTTCATGCCTATCATTCGTGAAATCGAAAAAATGTCTGGTAAAACTTATGATCCAGATGGTGACACAATGAGCTTCAAGGTTATCGCTGACCACATCCGTTCATTGGCATTTGCCATTGGTGATGGTGCCCTTCCAGGTAATGAAGGTCGCGGTTATGTCCTTCGTCGTCTTCTCCGTCGTGCCGTAATGCACGGCCGTCGTCTCGGCATTTCTGATGCTTTCTTGTACAAACTTGTTCCAACTGTTGGTCAAATCATGGAAAGCTATTACCCAGAAGTTCTTGAGAAGAAAGACTTTATCGAAAAAATCGTTAAACGTGAAGAAGAAACCTTTGCACGTACCATCGATGCAGGTTCAAGCATGCTTGACGAGCTTCTTGCTAACCTTAAGAAATCTGGTAAAGATACGCTTGAAGGTAAAGACATCTTTAAACTTTACGATACTTATGGATTCCCAGTGGAATTGACAGAAGAGTTGGCTGAAGATGAAGGCTTCAAGATTGACCATGAAGGTTTCAAAGCTGCTATGAAAGAACAACAAGAACGTGCGCGTGCTAGCGTGGTTAAAGGTGGTTCTATGGGTATGCAAAATGAAACCCTCGCCAACATCACTGAACCATCTGAGTTCTTGTATGAAGCTGAAACAGCTGAAAGCCGTTTGAGCGTTATCGTTGCTGATGATGCCCGTCATGATAGTGTTAACTCTGGTCAAGCACTCCTTGTCTTTGAACAAACACCATTCTACGCTGAAATGGGTGGACAAGTAGCAGACCACGGTACTATCTCAGATGCAGCTGGTACAGTCGTTGCGCGTGTTGTTGATGTTCAACGTGCACCAAATGGACAAGCGCTTCACACTGTTGAGGTTGAAGGTGAACTTGTTGTAGGTGCTAACTACAAACTTGAAATTGACCACACACGTCGTCACCGTGTTATGAAGAACCACACAGCGACTCACCTCTTGCATGCTGCCCTTCATAATATCGTTGGTGATCATGCTGTTCAAGCTGGTTCTCTTAACGAACAAGAATTCTTGCGTTTCGACTTTACTCACTTTGAGGCTGTTACTCCAGAAGAATTGCGTGCTATCGAAGAACAAGTCAACGAAGAAATCTGGAAAGCCACTCCAGTAACAACTATTGAAACAGACATTGACACTGCTAAATCAATGGGAGCTATGGCCCTCTTTGGTGAAAAATATGGTAAGAATGTTCGTGTCGTTTCAATCGGTGATTACTCTGTTGAGCTTTGTGGTGGTACGCACGTTGCCAACACTGCCGAAATCGGTATGTTCAAGATTGTCAAAGAAGAAGGTATCGGTTCAGGAACACGTCGTATCTTGGCAGTGACATCACGTGAAGCTTACCTTGCTTACCGTGAAGAAGAAGATGCCCTCAAAGCAATCGCAGCAACACTTAAGGCACCACAATTGAAAGAAGTACCTAACAAGGTTGCTAGCCTTCAAGAGCAGTTGCATGCCCTTCAAAAAGAAAATGCTGCTCTTAAAGAAAAAGCAGCAGCTGCAGCAGCTGGTGATGTCTTCAAAGACGTTAAAGAAGCTAATGGTGTTCGTTACATCGCTAGCCAAGTGGAAGTTTCTGACGCAGGTGCCCTTCGTACATTTGCTGATCAATGGAAACAAGCAGACTACTCTGACGTCCTTGTCCTTGCAGCTCACATTGGCGAAAAAGTTAATGTCCTTGTAGCAAGCAAGTCTAAAGATGTTCACGCAGGTAATGTTATCAAGGTTCTCGCACCAATCGTATCAGGTCGTGGTGGTGGTAAACCAGATATGGCCATGGCCGGTGGTAGCGATGCCAATGGTATCCAAGATCTTCTTTCAGCAGTAGCAGAACAGCTTTAAGATGTGATACAATAAAAGAAACTTGAAAAGGTAGGATGAAAATCCTATCTTTTTCTTTGTAAGCGGTATTGAAAGTAATAATTATTTTTCATTTCACAATTGAAATAGTGAATATTGGGTGGTATACTATTACAAATCATAAAAATTATAATAGTTTCAAGTAATAGGGAGCTAGCGATGTTTGGACAAGACTTTGGTCATCGGTTAAGAGAGTTGAGATTAGCACAAGGACTCACTAAAGAAAAATTTTGTGAAGGGAATGAGGTTTTATCAGTACGACAATTGACACGTATAGAGACAGGGAAGTCTCAACCTAAACTAGAAACCTTAGAGCACTTGGCAAGACGTCTGAATATATCTTTATCGGAATTGCTTGGAGAGAGAGCTATAGGCTCAAAGTTGCCGGTAGAATACCTCAATCTCAAATATCAATTGATGCATGCGACTAGTTTAGATAAGCCAAATAACCTAATGAAACTAGACGAAAAGCTGGCTAGATTATTAGGAGATACCTCTTTAGCTGACATCATGTCAGAGAAAATGAGAGATGCTATGAAAGAATAGAGCAGGACATACGTGTCCTTTTTTTTTTTAAATATGCAGTATATTAGATTCATAAGAAGAACTAAAGAATATAACTTATTCATCGAGATTTTTGAAAATGACACAGTCTAAAATAGAGTATTAAGGAGAATTATTATGAAACCTGCTACAAAACGTTTCACAACTTTAACCGCACTCGCTTTAACTTCCGTTCTATTACTTGGTGCATGTGGTAATAACAAGAAGGAAGCCACATTAACATCGAGCTCTAGTAAGGTTAGTCAGAAAGTGAAATCGACAAAACCATCTTCAAAAGAAAAAGCGAAGAAGTCTGAGAAAAAGACAAAATCTTCTAGTTCAGAAGAAGTCTCAAAAGAAACCTCTGGAGAAAAGAATTCACAACCATCAGCCGGAAATGTTGCTGGATCTACTCAACAAGAAGTTGCCCCAACAAATCCTAGTGAAGAAACAGCCGGAGTAAATCAAGGAACGACGACAGAACAACCAGCCGCTTCAGCGGAACAAACACCAGCTACCACAGCAGTGGATGTTACAGCAATGGCTAATGGTGATTTCTCTAGTGTTGCTGGTACCTATCAAAATGACTTAGGGGACACAATTACAGTATCCCCATCCGGTAGTGTAACCCGTGTTGGTGCTGAAAGTGGTTATAGTGATACAAGTAGTCAGCTCTTTAATGGTTTTGCTCAAGATGGCGGTTATGTAGCAGGTTTTGCTCATAATGATGGACCAACCAGTGACCCAATTTTCTTTGATAGTAATGGACAGATTCGTTTCGGTTCTGATGCGATATATGGTCGGATGCATGTTTACAATAAATTAGATTAATGGTATTGTCCCTCGGTACTTAAGAAAAGGAAATTACAAGTAGTAGAAGGAGTACGCTTTAAAAATGTCTCAAAAAGAACATGGAGAAGTGAGAAGTACTAGTGGTACCTTAAAGGGGACCTATCACTATTTGGATTCTCCCAGTCCTCATTTGTTTCCGTTTGTCTTTATTAGTAACGTAACAGATAGCCTTCAGATGTTTCGCGTGTGTAAGAATGGTAAGCCAATTGCCTTTCCATTACTTCTACCAAATCAGTATAAAATTGTTTACATTAAGGACTTTCAAAATGTTAGCTCCTGCGATGAGATTACAGTGACTGAACATTTAGAAGAATACATCTATGATGAATCATAGTTAGACTAGATTGATACCTATAGTCAAATCAACCCAGAATGAATTAATTAATCTATTCAGATTTGCTTAATGTGTCAAGGAATTAGATGTAGCAAAAGCCCTCAGGTAGCCCCTTTGGGCTTTTCTTAATCATAGTTATCTGAAAGAATTAGCTATCAATTTTCTACAAAATAAAGTTTAGTAATAATATTGAAATAATTGTAAAAAATATTTCAAAGAGGTATAATAGAAATGTGAAAACGGTTCCAATTTTTATCAAACAGCCTAGAAAGTGAGAGTGATCAAAATGAGAAAGGCATATGTTTTTAAGGAACGTCAACGTTACTCAATACGTAAATATTCTTTTGGAGCTGCATCAGTCTTGATTGGTGCGAGCTTGATGCTTGGTGGACATGCTTTGGCTCAGGAACAAGCCAATAGCACAGGTTCCATCACGGACTATGAAGTTACTGTAAATAATTCTGAAGCACCCCAAATTGACCAAGCAACTTCAGAAGCTGTTACCGATGTCCTCGATCAACCAGCCTCAAGATCAGAAGTGCCAAGACCTAAGCTTGCCAGCAGTGAAGTTGCTTCTTCTGAAGCTAGTAGTGTAGTGGCTAGCGAGGCTGCTTCTTTGGAAGTACCGGCAGAGGTTGCTCATTCTGCATCTGCTGTTGCTACTATTTCTAGATCAGAAGTGGCTAGTCCACGTTCTGAAGTATCATCAGTAGCTAGCTCTGAAGTAGCAAGTGAGACTAACCGTTCAGTAACTTCGGAAGTAGCAGAAGCTAGAGTTACTGACCGTGAAGCTGTGGATACTCCTCAACCTGGTGTGGATGGTCCTGTGACTGCTGATGGTTCTCTTGATATTCCATCAAACGGCACCTATTATTTCCGTCGCACAACTGAAATTCGTACAGCTCCAGTCATGGATATCAAACCTACTTTCGTCTTTAGTGCAGGTGACCATGTTATCTATGATAAGGTCTTGAAGAGAGACAATCACCAATGGATTTCTTACATTGGTTACGATTATGAACGCTACTACGCTGATATCGCAGCTTTGAAGGCCGAAAATACTAGTAGCACTACTGAAGCGACTAGAGATGAAACTATCCCTGAACGTGGTACTTATTATTTCACTAAACCTGCAGATGTGAAGAACCAACCTAGCTTGACTGCTAAGACTGAGTTCAATTTTGATCCTGGTATGTCAGTCAACTACGATAGATCTTTGCTTGCGGACAACCACCGTTGGATTTCTTATACTTCGTACAGTGGTACTCGTCGTTATGTCGACCTAGGTGCTGTTGCAGAGGCTGTAGCTAAACCAAGAGGCGACATTTCTATTGAAAGTCATAACAATGGTGACTTTAGCGTGGTTATCAGTAATGTTTCAGATCAAAACGGTGTCCTTGGGGTATCTGTTCCAATCTGGTCTGAAAAGAATGGTCAAGATGATATCATCTGGTACAATGCGACTCGTCTTAACAATGGTAACTATAAGGTTAACGTCAGTCTAACTGACCACAAGAATGAACGTGGCCTCTACAATGTTCATCTTTACTATGTTGAAACTAATGGTAAATTAGTTGGTGTGGGTGGCACAACTTACACAGTTCCTGCCAAAGTTGAAGAAACTCATACAACTACTAGCTATAGCCTTCCTGATGCAGGAACTTACACCTTCAGAGAACGTTCTAGCATCAAGGCAGAACCTCGTGTGGCAAGTCCAGAGTTGGCCTACTACGATGCTGGCATGTCAGTCAACTACGACAAGATTGTCAGTGGTGATGGTTACCAATGGCTTTCTTACCTCAGCTACAATGGCAACCGACGTTATGTAGCTGTGGCTAAACTTGCTCAACAGGAAAGCAAACCACGTGGTACTATCAATATTGAAAATCTCTCTAACCTTGGTTTTGACGTTCATATCACTAATGTTTCTGGTGGTGATAAAGCTATCCAAGGCGTAAGTGTTCCAGTTTGGACAGCTCAAAACGGTCAAGACGATCTTGTATGGCACCAAGCTGACAGACAAAGTGATGGTAGCTACAAGGTTCGTATCAATGTTAGTGACCATAAGGCTGAAGCGGGTGAATACATCGTCCATCTCTACTATGTTCAAGACGGTAAGATGGTAGGTATCGGAGGCACTAGCACAACTGTTCCAGTTCAAAATGCAACTCGCCACAATCTTCCAGCTTCAGGTTCATATACCTTTACCGCTCGTTCTGGCATTAAGACTCAACCTTTGGTAGCCAACCCTGATGTTAGCTACTACGATGCTGGTATGTCAGTCAACTATGACAAGGTTGTCAATAATGATGGCTATACATGGCTTTCTTATCTCAGCTATTCAGGACATCGTTTCTATGTGGCTATCGCACCAACAAGTGTGACTAAACCTGTAGAACAACCAGTTCAACCAAGTACACCATCATCTGGAACCTACACTTTCAAAGAACGCTCTAGCATTAAAGCAGAACCAAGTGTTGCAAGTCCAGAGTTGGCCTACTATGATGCTGGTATGTCCGTTAACTATGACAGATTGGTGACTGCAGATGGTCATACATGGCTCTCTTATGTTAGCCATGGAGGCAACCGCCGTTATGTTGCTATTGATGGCAAGGCAACAGCAGTTGCTCAACCAGCAAGCCCAAGCCTAGCTGCAACTGGCACTTATACCTTTACAAAACCTAGCTCTATCAAGGCTCAACCAAGTGTGGCAAGCCCAGAGTTAGCCTACTATGATAAAGGCATGTCCGTTCGCTATGACAAGGTCCTAACAGCTGATGGCCACACCTGGTTGTCTTATGTAACCTATAGTGGTGCAAGACGCTATGTGGATATTTCTTAAGATTCGTAACATCACTCTCTTTTGAGGGTGGTGTTTTTTAGTTTCAAGAGTTGAATAAATATATTGTTCAATATGTTTTGAAAATATTTGCCGTAAATTAGCGAAAGTTGTAGAATCAAGATGAAAGTATAGGATTCGTTCTATAAATAGCTAATTCATCAAGTTATTGAAAGGAAATGTTATAAAACGGAGGTATTGAGCATGTTAGATATTTTTGTTTTAGAAGAAGATTATTTTCAACAAGCTCGTCTTGAGGATGCCATCCACAAGTCTAAACAAATATATATTTTAAGA
>QWCL01002220.1_pt1 | contig 11635 bp, 9 predicted proteins | sample 1972551 | NCBI WGS metagenome assembly QWCL01 (sample SAMN09866709, study PRJNA288562) | Human oral metagenome isolate term2_saliva, whole genome shotgun sequencing... | isolation source: mouth | host: Homo sapiens | place: USA: California
TAAAATGAAATTTCCTAAAAATTGGGAAGAAATATTAGAAATAAAAGAAGATTTGCAAAAGGCAAAAGAATTTTATCAAAACAATGTTTTGTTAAATAAAAAATAGCCCCTAGATAGGAGCTATTCTCCTTATTTTTTATCATTTATTGACTTTCATTCTTATAAATTATATAATATAAGAACAAAAAGGCGGTGATATAAATGGTTCAAAAGGAAATTTTATTAAAAGAAATCAATAAAAATAATGGTATTATTTCGACTAAAGAAGTTTTGAAGTTCGGTATTCATAAAGATGTATTGAAAAAATTGACTGAAAAAAAAGAAATTATAAAAATAGCAAACGGACTATATGGACTTCCAAACGAAGAAATAGATGAGTATATTTATTTTTCCCATAGAGTTCCGAAAGGTATTTTTTCTCACGAAACAGCGGCTTATTTGCAAGGATTATCTACTAGAATGCCTCTCATTTATGTAATGACTGTTCCAGTCGGAGATAATGTGAGCAGAATTAAGTCAATAAAGGACAATATTATTTTTAAGTACAGCAAAAAAGATTATTATGATATTGGTAAGACAAGCATAACGAATCCTTTTGGCAGAAAAATTTTTGTCTATGATAAGGAAAGAACAATATTAGATCTTATCAAAAACAAAAACAGAATAGACACTAATGTATTCAGTGAAGCTATGAAGTTGTATTTTAGAGATAATGACAGAGATTTATTAAAGATTTCTAAATATGCTATCTATATGAACATGGAAGAACAGTTAAAACAATATACGGAGGTATTATTATGAAAACATCGGAACAAATAAAGGGAGCTATTAGAAATATATCAAAAAAAACAGGAGTAAATCCAAATTCGTTGCTTCAGATGTGTTTGTTTGAAGGTGTTTTAGAAAAATTATCAAAATCAAAGTATAGTAAAAATTTCATATTAAAAGGCGGGCTTCTCATTTCTTCACTTATTGGAATAGATATGCGCAGCACAATGGATATGGATACTACAATTAAAGGGATTCCAGTAAATGAAAAAACTATATCAAAGATTGTAAAAGAAATACTGGAGATTGAAATAGATGCTGATATTGATTATAAGCTGGTTAAATTAACCCCAATCAGACAAAAAGACGTGTATGAAGATTTTTGTGCAAAAATTTCTTGTACTTTTGGAAAAATTAATGCCGTTTTGAATATAGATATAACTACTGGGGATGTTATCACTCCAAGAGAAATGAGATATTTTTATTCTAAAATATTAGAGTCAGGGACAATACCTATTATGACTTATACAATAGAATCTGTTATTGCAGAAAAATTTGAGACTATTTCAAGTAGAAATATTACAACTACAAGGGCAAGAGATTTTTATGATTTATATATGTTGTATCATCTCTACAAGGATAAAATTGATAAAGATATACTAAGAGAAGCGATAGAAAGAACGAGTGAACATAGAGGTTCTATAAAATCAGTTAGCCAATATAAAGAGGTGGTAGATTTATTCAAAATTAGCGGAACAACAAAAACCTTATGGGAAAAATACATCAAGAGTAATCCCTATGCAAAAGATATTGATTTTTTAGAAACAATAACTACTTATGAAAAAATTGGTGAATGTATGTTAAAGACTAAGTAAAAAAGGACTTGAAGTCCTTTTTTTATTGAATATTATAAACTCCTATCATATTGGGAACTACTTCGATTACGTACAACATTCTTATCCTTAACTGTTTTTTTCAGCTCAATATTCAAATTGTTCTTAAAATCATTCCACCAGCTATAAGTACTATCAGGCACATTTTCAATTGCTGCTATTACTGTTTTTTCAATTTCTAAAATTGAAAACTTTCCATTAGAATCTTCGTGAAGAATATTTGTCATTTGCTTAATGAATTTATTACCTGCATCGTGTTTTCGCCTGATATAAGCTTCCTTAATTTTTTCATAAGCCTTAGCTTCAGCTTCTTCAAATAACTTATCATATTCAGATTTGTTGTTTGCTTTAAAATTTAAAATATCCTTGTCTGTAACTTCGTAGTATCTCAAATGTTCACGAACTAAATCATTAACTTCTTTTTGTATAATTGGCTGACCCAGTTTTTCAAGTTCGGCTTTTCTATGCCTTTTTTCTTTTTCCAGATCTGCATAGCTATCATTGAGCTGTCTAAGCCTGTTATTAAGTTCCTGCTGTTCTTGTTCCAGTTGAATCCTTTTATTCAGAATATCCTGTTTCAGAAAATTATTCTTGGATTTTTCCTTTTCCACGTCTTTCATAATATTTCTCATCAGGGTTTCTCCACGTTTTCTTGCTTCATTAAGAGCTTCATTAATAAGTTCCTGCTTTCGCCTTTCTGAAACGACATAAGGTTTTTCTGCTTCTGTTCTCTTTTCCCAGATTTGTTCATCAAGATTACGTATTTCATTATTTTTGCTGTTCTGTTCCTTTTCCAAAAAATTAATTGAACTTTTTAAATTACTCGCTTCAGTTTCAAGTGTTTTAATCTCAAAATAAAGGTTTTCCCTGTTCTTGATCAACTCCTCAACTTTTTCTCCTTTTGAATAATCTTCTATTTTTTTATTGATTGCTTCAAAATCTACATTCTTGAAAATTTCATCAAATAATTTTATTTCTTTTTTAAGATTTTTCTTGAAATTTTTGTTATTCTGTCTTTGATTTAATTTGTCCTTGATTATCTTTTTTATATTGAAAATACGCTTAAAATCCGTAATTTCCTTATTACTTTTTCTTGTCTTGAAATCTGTTTCATAATTTTTAAATTCATTCAAGAAATCTTCCTTTGAAATTTTTTTCTTTTTGTCAATAATTTCCCTTTTTGAAAGAATTTCCATATATTTCATAAATTCATTTTTTGAATAATCATTGCTGCCAATCTTACTTTCAAGATCCTTTTTCTCCTTTTCCATAGCGAATTTTGTCCTGTCAAGCTCTTCAGAAGAATTTACTTTTTCAGTTCTTCTGACAACAACTTCCACACCTTCATTTGAAAATACCTTGACTTTATTTTTTAACTCATTAACAACAGGATTATTAAGCATAAAATCATTTACAAATTCTTCATTGAAAGTCCTGTAAAAATCTTTAGTGAACGGAGAAGTACCATTCTCAAATTTAAACTTTTTATCTGACTTATTTTTGTTCAGCTTGGCTAACTGTCTTTCAATAATTTTCGGTTTTTGCTGAACCTTAAATTCTTCAAATGCCTTTTTATATTCATCAGTTCCAGCAGTTAATCCAAGCTCCTTATTTCTTCTTAAAAATGCACTGCTCAAAGCTGATTTAACTTTTGCTGGATTAACATCACTTACCGTATACTCATCTTTCTGATTATTCTCTTCTGAAAAAGTCCACATTGACTGCATGTGCGGCGTACTTTCATCAAAGTGAATTACTGCATATACACATCGTGCATTTTTATCAAATTTTTTACTTAAAAACTCAAGATTTTCCTTGTAATACTGCTCCCACTTTTCAAGAGAAAGCATATATGTCAAATCCACTCCATTCTTTGCCTCAAAATTTCCTGTCTGCACCTGTGATACGACACTTATCACATCCCTGCTCCTGCTGTCAACTTCTGTATCAGAATATTGCCGTTCAAGAACAGATAAATCTTTGACAAGAATTTTATTAAACTGTGTCAGTTTCTGATTGACATTATTCTTAAACTTCTCCAGTTCACGAAACGCTTCCCTTACTACATTGTTGATATTGCTTCTACCTGATTTAGAATTGTATTTTTTAAAGTTGTTTAGTGCTGAAATCTCAGCCATTTTTACCATCCCCTTTTATCAAAAAATGTTTCTGCATTTTCCAATTTATTTTAATTATACTTATTTAGAATTTTTTTTGCAAATTGGAGATTTTGGGACTGTTCAATTTCTGCGTCGGCCAGTCGCAATGCAAGAGGACAAAGCCCTTTGCAAAGCTCCTCCATTCATTAAAAATGAATGGCTCGCCTGTCATTTTTTACAAAAATTACTGCCGAGCTCTCAAACGCCGAGGGCTTTTCAGGCAAAAAAATGAGTTCGTAATGCGAGCGTTCCACTTCGCAAAGCCGAATCATTTTTCTGCCATCTTCATTTGAAAAAATTTAGTAAAAATTCGTTATTTTGATTGAAGACAAAATTCAAAGTAAAAATAATTTATTTTTATATTAAAAGAGCAGTCTTTTAGAACTGCTCTTATCACTACTGCTATGAGTTTTTAATCTGTAAGTCATTGCCGCTAGGACTTTTAATTTAAAGAGTTGATTTGTTCCTCAATATCTCTAATTTCTTCTCTTAACTTTTTTATCAAATGCTGTCTTTTTACTTTTTCTCTTGTTAAAAAAATTCTTTTTTCTTCTACATCGGATAATTTTATCGCTTCTTTCTGTTCCACTATCTCTTTTAATTTTGAACTTGGGTCATCTGATGTAATAACTTCTATAATTTCAGTTTCTTTAAAATCATCTTTTTTTTGCCCTGTTAAAGTTTTTACAGTCCTGTTAGATAATGTCAAAACTTTTTCAGGCTCTTCAAGTCCCTTAGTTTGATATTTTAAGTATAAGGAATATTTTCTTATTGCTACATTTGCACTATCTCTATCTACGCCTAATTTTTCTATCCATTTTCCAAAAGATCCATTTCCTTTGTTTGCAAAAATTTGATTGGCTTCAAATATTGCTTTTGAATATTTAAAAATATGTTCCATTGACTTTTCTTTATGGAAAGTTATATCATTTTCATATTTTATAAGTTTTTCTTTTTCTATCCCTGATATATCAAGCTTCTCATAATCTATATTATAAATACTTTCAACCTTTGCAACTGCTGGAACTTTTTTACTATTAATTTTACTAATATCTAAATTAAATTTTTTGCTCATCTTATACCCTCTTTTTTCATTATTTCTTCTGCTAAGTTACTGTAGTCTTTTGCTCCATTTGCATTTTTTGAATAATCAAATATTGATTGATGTGTAACAATGCACTCAGATAGAGCTACATTTTTTCTTATTATATTTTTTAACAAATAATCCTTATATTCTTCTTGCAGCTGTTCCTGTATCTGATCTGACAATGCCGTTTTTTCTTTTCTAATCAATATAATTCCTGAAATATCCTTTCCCAATCCTTGTGTAAAATTAATCGTAGCATTAAGTCCTAAAAGTTCATTTATTCCAGGTAATATTACAGGATAAACACTTGAAGTATAGATTGCTGAAGTTGTGTAAGCGTTAAATGCTGGAGCGGTATCAAATATTATAACGTCATAGTTTCCTGATAAATTTTCTAAAAAATTATTCAACAGTTGATAATAATATGGCCCTTGATTTTTTAATTCTTCCATATCTTTTTCTGCTTCAGGACCTGCACTTATTAAATGCAAATTTTCATTTAGTATTTCAGGCTCAAATTCATTCGATCTTTCAAGCAGATAATCTCCCAATGAAAAATTTAATTCATTTACATTTATTCCAAAATTTGTAGAAAGATTAAGTTGTGGATCCGTATCTACTGTCAAAGTTTTTAATCCCCGTTTTGCAAAATAGTGTGCCAAATTGAAAACAGTTGTTGTTTTACCACAACCACCCTTGTTATTTACAATTGCTATTTTTTTCATAATATCCTCCATAAAATATATTTATCCTTTATTTTCAGTATAACACTATTTATAAAAAAAGCAAATTTTTTGTTTGTCTGTCACGACTGACAATTTTTTTTTAATCTTAAATAAAAAAATAGTTTAAAAGTAGATTTATATATTTCAAATTAATTCTCAGCTCCTGATTTTAATAAATTTTCTATTTTTTTACTTCAGGAAAAACTTCTACTACTCTTAATACCTTTTTTGGAGTAGTCTCTATTTTTTTAGTTTCATCTGGAAACGATAGTTCTCTATCACTACTCTCAACCTTTTCATTATATTTTTTTTCTGGAACAAATTTAAATTCAAGAAATTCTATTTTTCTACCCTTTTTTATTTTAATAATTTTAAAATTATTAAAATAGTTTTCCAATTCATTTCTTGATATTTTTAAAACATATTTATCTATATCTGACATCCTATATTTTTCAGGAATGTTTAAAAGTTCTTTAAAGTTATTTATTTCTATTTTCCAAAAACCTGTACTTTTAAATTGCTTTAACCTTCTATAAATTTCTTTACTGTAATTAGATTTCAAATTAATAAATTCTTCTAATTCAAACTGAGTAAATCTTTTCACTAAATTATTTAACAAATACTTAAAATCTTCATTTACTTTTATAATGACTGTTTTTTCTTCTTTTACTATTCTATATCGTGTAAATAAAACAAAATTTTCAATGACTTCCTTTGTTTCAATTCTGACACTCAGAGTTATCAATTTTTTATAGATTTGTTCTAAATCTTTTAAAAATCTTGCATTTCCTCTATGCTTATATTTTACCAAATTTTTCAATTCTGAAAAATTTAACGTTATTTCATCAATCCCTTTATTTCTAATCTGAGAACAAATTGCCATTAATAAATTTAATTCAATACTATTAAAATTTTTTAATGATATTGAATTAAAATGATTATGATACTTCACAACATCATTCATAACTACCTCCAAAATACTTATTATAACCATTATAACAAATAAAGGGGAGTTTGTAAACAAAAACTCCCCCTATATGTTACAAAAACTCCCCCTATATGTTACAAAAACTCCCCCTATATGTTACAAAAACTCCCCCTATATGTTACAAAAACTCCGATGTACTCGTAGTATAAGCGAGTAGGATAAAATAAAGAAGATATACAGATTAAGATGATGGATTGTTTATTTTAACAATCCTTTTTATTTCACAAAAAGACTTTACATTTAACAGAAAAATGCTATAATAATTTTACAAATCAAATACAACAATTAAAAAACTATCAGAAAGGATTTACAAATGAAAAATATAAAGTATAACATTTTTCTATCTAACTCATAAATTTTACAATAAATACAAAAACTGTAAAGAAATATTATATAAACCTAAAAGACCTTATGCAGTTCACTTAATAGAATACAATAACCTAATATTTGCTATACCTATCAGAAGTAACATAACACATGAATTTTCCTATCAAAACAATCAAAGAAAAAAACAAAAGCAAAGGATTAGACTTTACAAAAACGGTTATCATAAATGATTTAAAATATCTTTCTAAACAACCTGCTCGCATTAATCAAGAAGAGTATTTAAAATTAGATAAAAATAGACATTTCATAGAGAAAAAAATGTTATCATACTTAAAAATATACAAAAAAGCACTACAAAAACCAAATACCAATAAAAACCAAAATATCTTATCAAAAAGTACATTGCAGTATTTTCATAAAGAACTCAGTATACTGTTTAATGAAAATAACATTGATTAATCCTCTTGAAAAAATAGAGGATTTTTCAAAATTTCCAATATAAGCCTTTCTAAGCAATTTTTTCTCCTTGTTCAACCTTTTACATCAAAAAATTTTTTAACGATGAATTTACCCACTTTCTGACGTTCTGAAATATATTTACAAGTCTATCATATTAATCTTCAATATTTATATTATTAAATTTTAAATGCTCATTCTTAAATAATCCACGTTTATAATAATTAATTATAAAAAAATCTTAGAATCAACTTATCATTTCTCACATGTGAGAAATGATATTCAATATGATAAAAGAACAATACTTTGATTAATAATAAAATTTATTTTATGCAGGCAGTGTTTTCTGTTTAACAGGGAAACACACAAGCGTGCCTTTTAAAAAATGAAAAATTTATATAAAAACTTTTGAATGAAAAAAACATTATCTATAACTTTCAAAAATTTAGAAAAAGTGACATTACCTCAATTTATCCATAAATTAGTTTTAAACGATTTTTTCATTTTAGGTAGGAAAATTTTAATGACAAACTTGCCCCTTTTATGTTCTTCTAAATAATATTTCTGTTCAAAATTTTAAAAAGTTATATTTCTTTTTAGAAATTTCTATATGCAAAGTTGAATTTTTATTTAAATTATGCTATAATTACTTAATTTACATTTAAGGAGATTGACTTTGATTCATAAAAAATATTAATTTATAGACTTTTGCATCTTAGAAAACTCATATTTCTTATTTATATCAATGAAGTTAATAAGATTATCAATATTAAATAGAACAAAAATTTTTCGATAAATAATCAAAACAATCTCAAAATATAAATGAAAATATTTTTTTAGAATTAATGAAAAATTAGTAAAAAATTTTGAATAAGAAAGGACAAAAATATGAAAAAGAAATTATTATTATCATTAGGAATTACTTTATTAAGTATAAATTCATTTTCTAAAATGACAATAACATCGTACAATAACGGATCATCAGTATCAAATGGATCAATAACTGAATCAGGCCATAACTTTTCAGGAATTGTTCAATTTTTAGGAAATCAAGGTGGAACATATGTAGTAAAATTAGATAATGGAACCAAAATAGAAACAGGAACAAGATTTGATTTAGATCCAGATACAACTATTACAATAGAAGGAGCAAATGGTACAATAGGAACAATAGTAAATGGAAGTAGTGCGTATCCAGTGGGAGCACCAGTTTCTACAAAACATTATTACTTTTGGCAAGATTTAGACGAAAATTCTACTACTTTACCAGAATCTGGAATATTAAATGGAAATTTATTCACTCCATCTGTTATATCTAGATCAAATAATGCTAGCACAGCTATTACTCACGTAACAACAAGTGTTTTACCACCAAGTACAGCCTCAACAACTACACCAGGTACTTCAACACCAACTCCGAGTACACCTTCGACAGGAACAACTCCAACAACAGGAAGTACAACATCTCCAACTGAAAGAAAAAAAGTTTTAGTAATTCCAAGATCACGTGTTGATTTGGATTTAGCAGAAAACGCTAAAATGACTATGATAAAAAATGTTGAGAAAAAAATAGAAAAAGGGGACTGGGACTTAAATATCGACTATGTAGGTGGAGTAGGAACTAAATATACTGATAAGACTCATAATATTTTACAATATAATGGAAAAAGTAATGGTGTTATTCTTTCTTTGAATAAAAATTATGATAAATTAACATTGGGAGGTTTATTTGGGTATCAAAATTCAAAAGTAAAATATAAAGATTTTTATGACGGAATAAAAGAAAAAATTGATTCATATCAGTTTTTATTGAATGCAAAATATGATTTTAATGAAAAAGTTGATTTAATAGGGACTCTAGTATATTCTACAAATAAACATAAATTTGATGGAAGCAATATTATTTCATATAATTGGATAGATGATGCGGAATATACTTCAAATATATTTGACTTTGAAACAAGATTAGGATATAAATATTTATTTACAAATGGATATATAAAACCGTATTTAGGTATCGGAGTATTAAATCTTAAAGAAGGAGCAATTGATAAAATAGGAGCTAAAAAAGCCTCTGAAACAGCATTAAATAGTGTATTAGGTATTTATGGTGTAGCAGAATTAAATAAAATAGATTTGTATGGAAATGTAGAATATAGACAAAAATATGGAAGTAATTCGTATCATAGTGAACGAGATGTGGACTCAACAACAAAAATTGATGCTTTAAATTATAAAAAAGCAACAGTTAATGCTAGTGCAGGATTAAGATACAAAATTACAGATATGTTTGATATAAATGCTTCATATGGATTAAATAATCTAAAAAACAATATAGTAAAAGTAGGTATTGGAATTCAATACTAAAAAATTATTGTAAACTTGCTAAATTAATAATAAACTGTCTTATAAATATAAGATGGTTTTTTTTATATTCAAAATAAAAAAAATACTTTTACATCAAACTTGACTTTTTTTTTAATTTATGTTAGCATATTTTAATCTTTTATTAAAAAGGAGGTAGATTTTGGGATATAAGAAAATAATAATTTTTAGTACATTTTTGCTTGCAAGTCTTGCCTTTCCAGCTCCAGTCAATGAGGCTAACAGAATCATTGATATTCAGCAAAGACAGCTTGAGCAGGAAAGAAGCAGGATGGAGCAGCAAAAAAGTCAAGAAGAATTTGAAAATACTAGATTTAATGATGTTCCAAAAATTGATAAAGATAGCAACTTTGATGATAAAAATTCTAACTGCTTTCTAAGAAAGAAAAGAAAAACATACTTAAAAAATATGAATATTTGGAAATGGGAAGCAGCGATATTCAAAATATTCTGGTTGAAATTACTAATAAATTAGTTTCTAAAGGATATATTACAAGTATTGCGACAGTTTCAGATAAAAATGATTTGACTACAGGAACTTTAAACTTAAAAGTTGTCGCAGGGAAGATTGAAGACGTCAGAATTAATTCTGGCAATGGACTTGACAAGTATAAAGAATTTTTTATGTTTCCTAAAAACAGAGGGAAAGTGTTGAATATAAGAGATCTGGATACTGCTACGGATAATTTTAACTCTATCGGTGCTAATAATATGAAGATGGATATTGTTCCTTCAAGCCGTGAAAACTACTCAAGAATTGAAGTAAAAAACAGATTAAAGAATAAATATACTGTTGGAATTTTAACTAACAACTATGGGGACGATAAGCAGAACGGAATTTGGAGAAGAGGTATAAACCTTAATATTGATAGCCCTCTTGGCATTGGAGATAACTTCTATTTCACATACATGACTGTTCCTAAAAAAGATCCTGACAGAAGCTGGAAGAAAAACATAGAAGACTTAGCTCCGGGAGAAATTTTACCAATTGGTCCAGTTGGTTATGATCCTTCAAAGGGAGATACATTGCCATATAAAAGACGGCTTGATATGTTTAATTTTGGGTATACGATGAAATTTAGAACATATACTTTAAGACTTAATTCAAGTAAAAGTATTCAGGAAAGCAGTTTCTATTCAGGCAACACAGTTTATGATATGTACTCATCAAGTCGGACTACACAAGCAAATTTGGAAAAAATATTGTTCAGAAATCAAAAGAGCAAAGTAAGTTTTGAAGCAGGGATAAAACAGAAGCATAACCAGAACTATTTGGAAAAATCCGTTTTATCTAATAGAAAATTGTCAATAGGGACAGTTGGCTTAAATACAACGACATCTCTATTTAGCGGTATTCTGGGAGTAAATTTAGGATATGAAAGAGGACTTAAAATTTTTGGAGCAGAAAGGGATAATGGAAAGCTGGATATAAATCCGAAGGCTCAATTTGATAAATATACTCTTGATGTAAGCTACTATAAGCCTATTACGAATAAATTCGTATACAGGGCAAATATTTACAGCAGTTATTCAAATGATGTGCTTTACGGAAGCGAAAGACAGACAATAGGCGGTGCAGGAAGTGTCGGAGGATTCAAGAATGATACGGTACAAGGGGATAAAGCAGTTGAAATTGATAATGAGCTATCCTACAATATTCCTATAAAAAAATTTGCAATAATTTCACCATATTTGAGTTATGGATATGGAACGGCAAAATACAGCAAGGATAATTCAAAATATGCAAGAGGGTATGTAACAGGAATTACAACAGGATTAAGACTTAATACAAAATATCTTGATTTTGATTTTGGATATGCAAAGCCAATGGCACATTCAGATTATTT
>QWCL01000837.1_pt1 | contig 11627 bp, 9 predicted proteins | sample 1972551 | NCBI WGS metagenome assembly QWCL01 (sample SAMN09866709, study PRJNA288562) | Human oral metagenome isolate term2_saliva, whole genome shotgun sequencing... | isolation source: mouth | host: Homo sapiens | place: USA: California
TTGTATTTGTATTTATAAATATAAACCCGTTTCTTCTCTGAATTGGCTTTTTTGATGATGATTTTCTTCTGCCTTTTGCTTAAACTGTTGCAATTTTGTTGAGAATTTATCTAACTTTTTTATGAAGTCACCCTTTTTCTCATCGTTGATAGCTCCTTCAAATCCTTTATTTTTAAGATAATTCATATAAAAAAGTTGCTCAGATCGAAAATAATCAAATAATGGATGTCTGTTATCATGAACCTGAAATGCTTCAAGCGCTGAATAATAAGTCGCCTTATTAATATCATCTACAATAAAAGGGGTAAGCCCTTCTTTTAAGCATTGTTTATACAAGAGCAATCGACCTATTCGACCATTGCCATCTGCGAAAGGATGAATTCTTTCAAATTGTGCATGAAAGCTTGTTAAGTAATTCAAATCTTTTTGTTTTTTCAAATCATAGCCAATCAGTAAAGAAAGCATCTCATCTTCAGTCTGTTCAACAGAAGCTGTCGCAATTTTTCCTACCTCATTTTGCAATACTTTATAACGACCAACTGGAGCTATCGGGTTATGCTCAGAACTGGTGCCACTTTTTAGAATACGATGCAGTGTTTTAATATAGTCCTCTGTCAGTGGCTCGTTAACGGTATCTAAGATATAATCAAAACATTTAAAATGATTATTCATTTCTACCAAATCATCAATTTTGATTCCTTTTGCATCAATATTTGCGATCGTCTTTGTCTCATAAATTAAGCTAGTCTGCTCTTCTGTCAGACGACTTCCTTCAATCCGGTTAGAATTATAAGCAAAGCGTTTCTGTGTGATATCATAAATACCACCATGCACTTTTCCTTCTCTCTCTGCTAAGAGTCTCGTGATTAAATCCATAATTTCTCCTCGTAGCAAACAGATATATTTATTTATATCTGTTTTTTTATTGTAAACTTTCTAGCCACCTATCAAGATAATCTGATGCAGACTTTGCTCCGGCTTCTTTAGCAATCTCATCTAATTTTTTCCGATTGCTTGGTTTCAAAGTAAACTGGAATTGCTTTTTGCGTTCAAAACTTTCAAAGTTGGCTACCTCTGAAATCTGCTCAGGTTGGTGGGTTGCTTCGATAATCTGCGAAATCTCTTTTTCTTTTGGTGTGAATGCCATAACAATCTCCTTCTAATTATATTTATAATTGTATTTGTTTCTAATTATATTTATAATTGTATTTGTGTTTATAAATATAATTATATTGTATCATAAATTTTTGAAAAAGTCTGCTCCAGCTCAGTGAAAAACTTTTTGTGTTTTTGACAAAGCTCAGGATTCTCCTCCATATCTGCAATAGAGATCTTATCAATCGTTGAATGATTGAATAACTCTTTTGCTGGTACAATTCCTAGAAGGTTATCTGTTCCCTTTTCTTTAGCTTCAAGTCCTAGGGCTTCCAGTAATTCTCTTGATGATCCATAATTTGGTCGGATCATATTTGCTAGAAAATATAACTCAGCAGTAATGTAGGACTCTCTGGTACGATAATCGATTACATCCTTTCTGAATGCTTCTAACCGAGTTGATAGATTGAACTTAGCATTATAACCAAACTCTGAAGGAGTCAAGGGACTAATAATAGCGTGACTGACCGCTACAGCATTTTTAGTAGCTGTCGCAAAGTCTGGTCTACAATCAATCAAGATATAGTCAAACTGTTCCAACTTTTTCTTTTCGTAGTTATCCTCTAGCCAAAGATAAAGTAACATATTTTTCTTATCGCTGTTCTCCAGATCTCGTTCCACCATATCAAGCTGAACTGAACCTGGAATTAGACTGATATTTTCCTTGACTAGCTTAATATCCACGTCACCTCCTTTGAAGGCATTCGCAATCGTATTCTTACTTTCGTAAATATTATAGCATTGAGTCAAATTACACTGATGGTCTAAATCTATAAAAAGAATCTTATGGCCTTTCCTAGCCAACCATTCTCCATAATTAAATGTCAAAGTTGTTTTTCCAACACCGCCTTTAATAGCAGCAAATGTGATAATCTTCATTCTATTTCTCCATCCTTTTTCTATATTTCTATTATACCATCATAATTATATTTGTAAATATGTTTATAATTATGTTTATAATTATTTTTTTACAATGAAGTTTCTTTATACTTACGCTGCTCGACATTTTTCTCAATGTCTTGATGTAGCTTATAATCTTTTGTAATTGCTTCTACCCGTTGATACAAAGCCTGGCGCTCAAAGGTAGCCTCTTTAACAAGTTTATCAATCTCAGCTTTGCGAGTGCTAGGATCTACTCTCAGATCTTTCAGAATAGAAATAGCTAACTTCGATTCCCGAGGATCACTTGACTCCAATGCAAGAAATGCAGACTGAATTTTATTAAGATCACCCAATCGTTGATCTAATTTATCAAGCAAATTATCTACTTCTTCTAGTTCTTCTTCAAAACGATTTAACAATTCATCAAATTGTTGTCCTTCTGTCACTCCATGAGCAGATAGATAATTGTATTCACGAACAAGCTGATCCAAACTGGAGATTTTCGGATTTTTCCGAACAATCATTTCTCCATTATCATACGACAACTGGGAAGCAACTGTTTCTCCCTTCATGTACCGATTCTTATCAGCATGTTCAGGATTAACAAAATAGTAGAAGTCATTCTTTCTGATAAAAATTTCATAAGAGCCATCTTCTGCTTTTTCAATCTGATGAGCTGGAATAAGAATGGTTCCCTTATTTCTAATCCCAAATTCCATTTCAAGATAGATTCCATTTTTCGTTTCTTCCATCACCTGCCATTCGTCAACTGTGATTCTCATTTCAAAATCATCTTCTCGTTCTGCTACCATCTTTTCATATTCAGATTTTATTTCATTGACAGAAAAAGTCACCTCGTTAGCAACCACTCTCTCAGAAATTTTTTCTAAAGAATAATTTCCTTTTTTTGACAAAGTGCGATCCCTAATATTTCTGGTTTGATCTCGATCAGTCAGGCGATACTTTATTTCCTTCCCCGAAGTATCAACAACAAGATCTAAAGCTTTGGCCTTAGATTTAAAATCTTCTAAGGAGCTTGAATGTTTTAAAAGGAAATCTAAACGAGATTTAATCTCATAGCGAAAAGAGTTTTTTTGTCGATAGGCATGATAGGTTTTTCGATTAGTCCATAATCTCTCTTTAAGAATTTTAGCTCCAGCTAAATCCGCATACTTGTTTGAAATATTAAATAGACTTCTAGCAGTATTTTTCTGCCAACGAAATTTGTTTAAGGTAACAGAGTTAGTTGAATTGAAAATAATGTGATTATGAATGTGTCCCTTATCCATGTGAGTCGCTATGACAAATTCATGTTGTCCACCAGTTAATTCTAAAATCGTTTTTCGACCAATCTCATGAATTTCTTGTGGAGTCAAATCATCTTCAGGAGAAAATGATTGGATGATATGATGAGCCAACACTCGATTCGGATTTTGAATATCCGATAGTTCTTTTGTTCCTGCTCGTTGAGCCGCATTCTTTTTGGTCAAAAGAAATTCTTCTGTCGCTGTGCTAGCATCTGTAATTCCATAAGTAGATACAAGTTGCTTGACTACTCGGCCATCTTTAACCACTGCTGGAAATTCAAACTGTTCATCTTGTTCTAAGAAACTCGTTTTAGATGGATTCTCGATATATCGTAAAGCATTATTTAAACTTTTCTTATCAGTCAGCTCGACCGTCTTAGCTTCATCCTCAATATATTTTGTAGATCGTCCTAAAGAAGCTACACCCTTTATTTGAAGAACCTTTGTTACAACCATCGCTCTTGTTCCTTTGTTTGATTTTCCTGTTTTTTGATAAACTGGCTGACTGTATCTTTCAAATCTTTTTGCAACTCAAGAATATGACTCAACTCATTTAGACTAACCTGGTCATCTTCGTTTACCTTTTTTGCGACCTGATTTATATTGACCCCTATCCGATTTATTTCCTTACGCAGTTCTCTCAATTCTTCAAAATTTAAGATTTTGACCTCACCCATAATCAACATAATTCGGGCAAAGGCATTAAAATTTGTCATTCCAGATTCTGCAACCTTTGTTGAAATGAACCGTGCCTCTTCTTCCGTTAAACGAATTTTTTTCTGAATCATTCGTTTTCTTTTTTCTCCATTTTTCAAAAATCATCACCTCTGTTCTGCTATTTCTTGATTGAGGGGGTCAGCCCCTTTTCTTCTGGCAAGATTAGCACTTGGGTACCCAAATGCTGTTTTTAAAAAGGTCAAAGTTAGTCAGGGTGTCATCCCTGACTATTCTTGACTTTTTAAATCTTTGGGGAAATCCCCAATCCCCTAATCCCTGCAAGCAGGAATGTTATCCTATCACGAGGGAGAAGTTTGACTAAATTTTTAAGTCTTCCAGTAGAAGCTCCATTGTATCAACCATCTCCTTTTTAAGAATTTCGTCTTTTAGTTGTTCAAATCGTTCATCACTCATCCCTTCAATTTCTTTAAGTGCAATGGGATACATTTCTACTTCTTCTAGCTCATAGTTTGTTTTAATTCGCATATCTCTACGAAGAATGTAAAGACATTCCTTACGTGAAATGTGCTGGTTAACTTCATTCACTTTTGGCGAATCTGTAGCCTCATCCTTAAAAAATATCTCCATTAAAAGATCAAAAGTTTCTTGTTTTAGATGTTCAATCATCTTCCGTTTCTCCTTTTTTATTTTTCTTCCTACGGACTAATGCCTCCATTATTGAGGGTTGCTCAGGGACTTTTTTTCTTCCACCTGCTTTACAGCCTCCGCCTTTTGATTCCCCAACTGCTCAGATTTTTCTTTTGCTTGTTGAAGTTTATCTGCAAATTTATCTTTCTTTACGCTTTTATTTTTCACCAGTTCTAACTTTGCATCCATTCGGTCAATCAAACTTTTTGCTTCTTTCTGAACAATCTGCAGTTGTTCTACCATATCTTCAAAACCATTTTTATCCTTTGCCCAAATAGCTAAATATCCAAAACTGTAGCTACTCGTATCAAAACCAAAATGATTAGCTACGACATAAGCGACACTTTCAGCTTGTAATTCTTGCTTACGATATTGGTCGTCCCCATATTGGGCATTGCTTCCTCTATGTAAATCTGCATGAGCCATTTCATGAAAAATGGTTTTTAAAATCTGTTCTTGACCCTTTAATCCTTTTGAAATAACAATTCGATTTTCATCTGGAGAGTAATAACCATTTGTGCTCTCTCTTTTAATTTCTTCAAAACTGATAGGAACCTGATTATCCATTGAAACAGCTTTGGCTGCTCGGTACAAATCTTCATAATCTTTAACATCTCCAGTCAATTCATTAATTGCTTTTGGCAATTCTTTTCCTTCTGTTTGAGATACATCAAAGACATTCCCTAACTTGAATCGAGTAACTGTGACTTCCTTCTCTTCCATTTCATTCTCAGATGGAGAAAAACTCAACTCATTTTGATTAGCAGAAATCTTAGTTTTCACTTGATACGGAACCCAGATTTTCAGAGCTTTTGAACCCTTTTTAACTGTTCTGTCAAAATCTGTTTTCCATTTATTGAAACTAGCAACTTGGGAAACATTAGGATTTTGCATCTTCAGCAAATGAATATTGTTGAGTGAGTAGTTGTGAAACTTACTCATCGTATCCAAGAACGATTTAAACTGTTCTGAATCTAAATAGTTCTTCATTCCCTCTTTCAAGTGTTCAGCTAAAGCTTTTGTATCTTTATTTGCGACTAACTGGGAAATGGTTTGTTCTGAACTTTTAGCAGCAATTGCATCGGTTATAATAGCTCCAGTTTCCGCTTCAACATCTGTCCTTCTTTCTCTATCTTCCTGTTTTTTATGAAGGTTAGAAGCACCGTTGTATGGATCTGTTCCTTGCAACATCTCATCAGAATTGGAAATACCATCACCATCCAAATCACGATCCCTCTCATCTTTTTGGTTATACTGATAAATTTTTTCGTATGGATTATCTGGTGTATTTTGCGAATCTTTGACTTGTAATTTTTCAAGTTCTTCTCGAACATTGGCAATAGTTTGTTCAACTTTTTCTGATAAATCATTCACTTCTTTTTGCCATTTTTCTACAAGAACTACTTGTTCTTGAGGCGAATCTCTAACTCCCAACTTCTCAAACCAAGCAGATAAATTGTCTACCTCAACACTATCCATTCCATCAAAGGAGATAAATCCAAGACGACCATCATGACTACTATCTGTAAATCCAATTGGACTATTTTCAAAATCTCCATAAGGGAGTTGGGATAGGAGTTGATCTGTATAAGGAGTATCTTCCAAGGCGTAACTGAACTGAGAAATATCTAGCTCACTCACCAATCTCTCCAGATGATATTGATTAAATAATGCCCCATCTATCTTCATCAGTTCTGGATGCTCTCTCATTTCTCGTGTACCAAGTCTTTCTTTATGAGCGATTGGGTTAATCTCCTCACCAATATTGTAACGGATACCATCCTGAATCAGTTCACCATCAGGGCTGTATAAAGTAAATTGAACCTTTGTAAAAGGAGTATAAGAAACACCTTCTACCTGATTCATTCGATCACTTACACTTGCATGATGCTTTTCGTAATAGATATTATTCTGCTTATATAGCTCTGTTGCAAAAGACTGATAATCAACCAACTCTGCTTCACTAAAAGGTAAAATTGGGCCACCATCATGCTTTTCTGCCCATTGAAGGCGGACATTGTAGTTATTTTTGTCAATCTCATTTGGTTGAATTGCCTCAAACAAGCCATTTTCCATAATGGATTGCAATTCTTTGCCATCATTCTTTATGTAGTCCTCATTGATCGATAACTGTTCAATTCGACCGTCACGGTCACGAAAAACACCAAGAATTATCTTTTCTTTTCCTTCTAGTTCATATGATAATGTTTCTTTTACTTTCATCAAAGAAGCAGGAACTCCAATCCCATCAATATCTCTTAGCGCAAGCAACAAATCCTTATCCTCAGACATAATTGCTTGAGATAAATCAATACGATTGAATTTTTCAATTTGAGATAAATCATCAAAATAGAAAGAACCTGCATCAATAATTGCTTCAAAGTCAGGTAACACTTGTAGTTTTTCAAATGCGGCTCCCCTATTAGCAATCATAATATTATCAAATTCCCCTCTCCCCTCCACAAAATCAAGTAGTGTTTGTTCTGGGGTTTGGTCATCTTTTATTGGAGCAATTCCTGTAAGGTGCATGAAATTCTCTTTATAAAAAGAAACAGATACTACTTTAATATCTTCTTCATCTTTAAAAAAATAGTACACCTTACTATCTGCTAGCGTATTTAAATACCAATTAGCTGTCTGTTGCAATTGAGGTGCATAACGATTCAACTTTCGTAATTCATTTGCTTTAATTGGGTGATAATTCGGTTTATAAATTGACTTATCCGCATCCAATATAGTAAAATGAAGTAAAGATTGAGACTGAGTTTGGTTCGGTGACGAGCCATCCAAAGGTTGCGATTGTTTCGCTTCAGGTAGAGGTGCTGCCTTCTGATAAATCTCAGAAAAATCCCCGAATTCGTTCTCAGTCTTCTTTGTTTGCTCTTGAGACTTCTCAAGAGCTTTTTCTATGCTCTGAATTTCTTCCTGCGCTTCATAAGTATCTCCAACAGGATCGGAAGGCTTTTCGTAGATTACCGTTTTATCTCCATCAATGACCCTCTGTTTTTTAGGTTCTACTGAGAAGCTAATATTATGCCAGTTCTGCCTCAGCCATTCCGCATCTTCAGTGGATAAATTACTAGTGTCTATGTTCAATTCAGAACTCTGATCATCTTCTAGGATTACTTCATCTTGCTTTTTTTGTTTGGACAGTAACTTGTTTACTACCTCTTTTTCCTCCTTCGTATTAGGGAGATATTGAGATGATTGTTCAAATTTTCCTTCTTCTGTCAGTTCTAAAGCAACTCGACGTAACCCTTTTACAAAGTAGATATTGGGATGTTCAGCCCATTGTTTGATCTCTCCAGAATCAATTATATCCTGTGTTTCTGGCTGAATAACGAATCCGTCATCTTTTTTAGGACTACTTGGTACATCCTCTGCTTCATACTTAGTCCCATTATCGTACGATTCTGACATAGTATTTTCTCTCCCTCTCTCTTGATGAATGATTGTTTGATATTCTTGACGGACTTCTTCCCTTGTCAATTGTCTATTTGACACAAAGGTTTTTACATCATCTGCAGTTAGCTCTTGCGCTTTTGCGAGAGCTATTTCCTTCTCAAAAAAGCCCTGGTAATACCAAGACTTTTCATCTACTGTATAAACATGTGCTAACTCTTTAGGAGTGTTATTCCCTCCCTTCAGAAAATCATTCCAATCTTCCTTCTCCTGGTCTCTCTGAAGGATAGGCGGAATCGCAATCTGTACTGGAATCCCCTTTTCCTGCAGAGTAGTTATAAATTTATAGCCAGCCATATCATTATCTACAGCCAAGGTAATCATATCCTGATGCTGACCATCTTTAAAATAGTTCGTTGTTCTAGCGACTACTTCTAGAGCTTTCCCAGTATTCTGATTGACTTGATAGGATTTATCATTTATCTCTGCATACAATTCCATAAACCGTCTACTAATGATTCCTTCTTTTACTCCATCCATAGCTACTAAGCGGACATCCTGAAGCCTATCTTTATGAAGCTCATAGTAGCTCATTAGATCGATTGGAGCTTCCGCAAAGACCAAACGTTTAGGGGTTCCAATATCAATTGAAAATCCCAGTTGTCCGTCTGAATTTCTCATAATTTGTTTTAAGCGACCACGTTCTGGATAGTGCACTCGATTCTCTACTATTCCCTGGAGACTAGCGCCAGCTAAAAAGCCCGTGTTGTCTTTATATTTAAAGACAATCACAGGCTCAAAATAGTCTCCTTTTTTTCGGGTTGCCTCCGCCATACTGCCTTGGCTAATAAAGAAGTTAATCGTATCATCTGAAAGGCCTCTCTGTGCCTTCAAATATCGTCTAGAGGCGCTGAAATCCTGACGCTCATATCTTTCCAGGTGATAGATAAAAGGCTCTTTTGAAGCCGTCTGAGCTTCTACATCTACTGCCTTAAATTCTCCAGTTTCTAAAAAATGCATCGCTTCTTTGTAAGAAACTCCTTTTATGGATTGAACTAACTGAATGACATCTCCAAATTCAGTTCTTGAGTTCCAGTAAAATTCATTTTTCTTTGCATCTATTACAAATGAATCATGTTCTACCCAGTTATAGCTATAGCTACCTGTACGCTTTAACTCCATGCCTAGTTTCTCTGCAACAGAAATAATAGATAATCTTTTGGCTTCTTCTTTGCTTAACACCATTTGTTATCCCCCTACAATGAAAATTCTGGCTCTTCTTTTTCTGCTACTATATCTTGTGTCTGTTCTCTCTCAAGTTCTTCTGCTTCTACAAAGCGTTTTAAATCAGGAAAATGGAGTTGGGCTTGTTTTAGCTTATCCTGAACTAACAAGTTCTCATCGATATGATAGACTGCTTCCTGATGGCCATTAAATCCTTTCTCTAAATCAATATCATCAAAGCGTATAACAGCCAACTCTGTCAAACTTCCCTTATACCAAGCTCCAATCTCACTTTCAAGATAGAATCGAACGGATTCTCTATCTTCCGTCTTTGTATCCCGTAAATAAGCTAGTTCCCAGCTTTCTCCTTGAGAATAACCAACGATCTCTTGAATGATTAACTCCTGATTATTAGTGTCTAAAATCTGGTTAATATCTCCTAAACGTGGTACTAGAATTTCCTGAGCTAATGAAACGGCTTCTGTACGATAGTTGAAAAACTCATATTGTTCCCTATCTTCTACATAGTTCCTAACAAAGTCTGAATAATGAGGGAAATGTTCCTGAAAACTAGGTGAAATCATTCCATAGATATAGGCTTGTTTTACTGTTTCAAACTGGGCTATTTGATAATATGAGGGGTCAAGCTTGCCCTCTTGATTCAATAGTTCCTTGATATTTTCTGGAAGTTGAATCGGTTCTGAATCTGGCCAAGTTTTCTTAGAATAGTTGATTACTTCTTCGTAAAGAATGGTATCGATCTCTGGATTCTCCATTTTAAGTAAAGTATCTACAATTTGAGCATATTCTGAAAGATTAGAACGATAATCGGAGATCAAGCCATCTTTACGAACCTCCCATTCCTCAACCTGAGCATTTTCTGGAGTTCGTAGTAACAATACCTCTTCAGTTTCCAAATCAACTCCAATGACCTGATCACCATTTGGTAACTGATCCATCTCTAATTCCCGAATCCTAGCATCTAATTTATCATTAACCTGAAGCAAGTCTTGCTTCAAGTGAAATAATTCTTCTGCATTGGCCTTTAATTCCTCAAAGTGCTCTCTAGAGATTTTCACTGGTCGAACCAATAAATCTTTCTCTCGTTGCTCTCGAGGGTAAGAAAACAAGTAGGGAGCGACTTCTTTGAAGTCCTGGTAGTTCATCCATTTTATAGATTCTGTAACAATCATATTTTGGACATCAACGACATCTGTATGAGGAGTAATCCAACCAGCTAAAGCCAACTCTTTTACTGCTTCAGATAGGGGGTATGAAGGGATATGTTCTAAAATCCCCTCAAAATAACCAATTCCTCGTGCAGTTTCTTCCTCAACTTCACGCTTCATTCGTTTAAATTGTTTTTGTGGTAGTGTATTCATTCTATTTCGTTTCCTTTCTTTCCGTTATCTGGGCCGTAAAAGGTGTCTACGATACCTGCGGAACGTAAAGCAGATTCCAATGCCGATCTCGCTAGCTCAGAAGCTGCAATACCTCTTACCTTCAATTCCCATAACTCTTCCTCTTTTTCCTTAATTAAATTATCCATCCAAGCATTGTCTTGCACAAGCTCATCTCGCCGTTGCTTGAGTTCTTCTAAATTCATACTTTATCCTTTCCATCAAAAAACAGCTCTATTTTTAGAACTGTTTCATTACCTGCTATTTTTATTTATTGAGAAGTCTTTGCCAGAGCGATCGTCTTTGTAAAGACTCTATCTTCTCTTCTGCTGCATTTTTCAGTCTACGTAAACGTTGTGATTCATTGGTTAGACGTTGATTTTCAGTGAGAATCTCTCCTTTTTCCTGCTTCAATTTTCGTTTATCTTCTTCTAGTTTTTGATTATCCTTTTCTAACTTCTTGTAATACTCCTCCTCTTCGTGATAGTTTCTCAAGATTGTTTCGGCTTGCTTAATTTCTTTTCTCAGCTGGTTGACTTTCTCAGTTTTTTGATTGAAGTTCTCTTCCAACTTCTTAATTTTTGCCTGCAATTCCTGACACTGTTCCTCATAAGTTTTCAAAATTTTGTACTTCCTTTCATTATCATCTAAAAAGACAAATGCTTCTATGTGGTATTTATCAAAATTCCCATACAGTTTATAGTTTGTTTCCTGATAAACTTTTCTCACTCTATCAGCAACACTTTTAACCTGTTCTGGTGAAGTAAATTCTTCAGGTACATAAATCTTAGTAGACTTAGGGAAATGAGCCTTGGCTTCAAACAAGGGAATACCTTCTTTAGCTAATTTTATCCGTTTAACAGGTTCTGGTCTTCTCGTTTTATAAAATTCG
>QWCL01001539.1_pt1 | contig 11592 bp, 11 predicted proteins | sample 1972551 | NCBI WGS metagenome assembly QWCL01 (sample SAMN09866709, study PRJNA288562) | Human oral metagenome isolate term2_saliva, whole genome shotgun sequencing... | isolation source: mouth | host: Homo sapiens | place: USA: California
GTTATCGGCAAAGCAAATTTAAACACGCATGGAAAAATCGCTTTCTTATCACTGCTGTTACTTACAAACTTTCTAAAACATACAATCCGAAGTTAGACTATGGCAACATTCGTGTAGCATTGGCTGCAAAGGGTATAGACAATCCAACGGCAATGCAACTTCGCGAAACCATTATTGACATAAGAAACGCCAAACTACCTGATCCAAAAGTACTGGGAAATGCTGGTAGCTTCTTTATGAATCCAGTGGTACCAACACATAAATATAACCAGTTGGCACAGCAATATGTTGGTATGCCCCACTACACTATTGATAGCGAGTACGAAAAGATACCAGCAGGTTGGCTCATAGAACAATGTGGTTGGAAAGGTAAAGCATTAGGAAAAGCCGCCGTACACAATAAACAGGCACTGGTATTGGTGAACTGCGGAGGCGCAACTGGTAGCGAAGTGGTGCAACTTTATAAAACTATTCAGCACGATGTTAAGCAGAAATTCGACATCGAAATTAAACCAGAGGTGAACATTTGCTAAACAAAAACAATGAAATTACGCTTCTTAGGTACTGGTACTTCTAATGGTGTGCCCGTCATTGGGTGTACATGCAAAGTGTGCAAAAGCAACAATGCTAAGGATAAACGACTACGTACATCGGCATTACTCGAAACCGAAACTACTCGCATTCTTATAGATTGCGGTCCCGACTTTCGTCAGCAAATATTGCCTGTGCCTTACAAAAAAATTGATGGTATATTAATAACACATATCCATTACGACCATGTGGGTGGAATAGACGATTTGCGGCCGTTCAGTTGGTTATCTGATTTGGAAATTTATGCTAACAAAGACACCTGTCAAGGACTACGCCACAACTTTCCTTATTGCTTCAAAGAGCATCTTTACCCGGGTGTTCCGAAGCTCAATCTGCACACTATTGTTCCGCACAAAGCATTCTCAATAGGCGATTGCACCGTTACACCCATCGAGGTAATGCATGGAAAGATGCCTATTATGGGTTACCGCATAGGCAACTTTGCATATATCACCGATATGAAAACCATAAACAACACAGAGCTATCATATCTCAAAGGTGTAGATACACTTGTAGTAAATGCCTTGCGATGGGAAAAAGAACACCACTCGCATCAATTAATAGACGACGCCATTGCATTTAGTTGCGCCATTAAGGCTAAACAAACCTACCTAACACACCTAACACATGAGATAGGTTTACACGAAGAAGCTCAGCAACGCTTACCTAAAAACTTCTATTTTGCGTACGATGAATTGGAGATAGAAGTATAGAGAAGCATATACATTACTAAACCATAAGCATGCAATGGCACTTGTTCCATAGCATTCTAAGATATCAGAAAACCGTTCGCTACACCTCATTTACCTCAATATTATAATGTAGTAGAAGGTGCACAAAATACTAAAAAATATGTATTTTTACGCAATTTCTTGTAGATTTAGTTTTTTTTCTCTACTTTTGCACACAATAAAAACATTGTGCAATGGTATAAACAGCTACCATTTCGGCATAATAAACCAGAGGAGTTTAAGGAGAGAAAGAGATGTCTATTTCAAAGACAAGACAAATGTTTGTAGACGTAGCAAGGCAAATCTTTGCTAAGAAAGGTATTGCAAACACAACAATGAACGACATTGCAGAAGCGTCGGGAAAAGGACGCCGCACACTATACACGTATTTTAAAAGTAAAGACGATGTGTATTATGCCGTCATTGAAGGCGAATTGGAACGCTTATCAGACAAGTTAGACGAAGTGGCATCGAAACGAATACCACCTCACGATAAGATTATAGAACTCATTTACACCCATCTTAGTATGATTAAAGAAACTGTTATGAGGAATGGAAACCTCAGAGCAGAGTTCTTTCGCAATATATGGATGGTAGAGAAAGTACGCAAAAACTTTGATGAAGACGAAATAGAACTCTTCAGAAAGGTTTACACGGAAGCTAAAAACGATGGCGATTTCGATATAGACAACGTAGACTTAGTTGCCGATATAACACACTACTGTATTAAAGGATTGGAGGTTCCATTTATATATGGCAGACTCGGACATGGATTAACCGAAGCAAGTAGTCGGCCACTCGTGGCAAAAGTGGTGTACGGAGCGCTCGGAAATAAGTTAGGAAAAGGCAAAACAGACAACAACACCTATTAAAATGTGTATCAATACCTATATATATAATAGGTGTAACTTGTATTGTTTAGATTTCCAAAACATACATTATTGAGATACTAAACCTACCAAAAACATAGATATTAAAAACATAAATAAAAACAGATTATGGGATTATTAACAGGTAAAACAGCCCTCATTACAGGCGCTGCACGTGGAATAGGTAAAGCAATTGCTATAAAATTTGCAAGCGAAGGTGCTAACATTGCCTTCACCGACCTCGTTATCGATGAAAACGGAAAGGCATGCTCCGAATGTCTGAAGCACAATGGGACGCTGTTATTGGTGTTAATCTAAAGAGTGCATTCAACTTTATACATGCTTGCGTGCCAGTTATGATGCGCCAACGCAATGGTAGTATAATAAATATGGCAAGTGTGGTGGGAGTACACGGAAACGCTGGTCAGGCTAACTACGCAGCCTCTAAAGCGGGTATGATTGCTCTAGCAAAGAGTGTAGCGCAAGAAATGGGACCAAAGGGCGTGCGTGCAAATGCTATTGCGCCAGGCTTTATTGACACTGCTATGACACAACAGCTGTCAGAAGAAATACGCAAGGAATGGACATCTAAGATTCCATTGCGTCGTGGGGGTACCACCGAAGATATCGCTAACACTGCTCTCTATCTGGCATCAGACCTATCAAGCTATGTTTCTGGACAGGTCATTCAGGTTGATGGTGGTATGAATATGTAATATTCCTTTCTATTTTCTATCGTCCTTACTCGCATAGGGAAAGGGCGATAGATTCTTTTAAAACTATGCAAGTTCTTTACGAAGACAACCATATTATTATTGTATATAAGCAAAGCGGAGAAATAGTACAAGGCGACAAGACAGGCGACAAACCGCTCTCTGAGACTATTAAGGAATGGATTAAAGAGAAATATGCAAAGCCTGGCAATGTATTCTTGGGCGTTGTGCACCGTTTAGATCGTCCTGTGTCTGGTATAGTTGTCTTTGCCAAAACATCAAAAGCTCTATCCCGACTTAACAATATGTTTAGAAATGGCGAAGTCAGAAAAACATATTGGGCTATGGTGCAAACGGCACCTAATATGCCAGAAGCTACACTAACTAATTGGCTGGTGCGAAACGAAAAGCAAAACAAAAGTTATGTGTATAATAACGAAATGCCAAACGCTAAACAAGCCATACTGAAATATAAGACCATTGGACAGACCGAACATTACACCTTACTCGAAGTAAACTTGCTTACTGGGCGCCACCACCAAATACGGTGCCAACTCGCTGCGATGGGTTGCCCTATTAAGGGAGACTTAAAATATGGCGCGCGCCGTTCTAATCCAGATGGTAGCATATCGCTACTAAGTCATAAGGTTGAATTTATACACCCCGTAAGCAAACAAAAAATTGTTGTTGTTTCGCCTTTACCAACAGAAAAGGTATGGGACAATTTTAGATAACACCCACACAAATGACTACTCCTACCCTATTGAAACGTTTTGTTGCATGGCTTCAAAAATTGTCGTTCCGCACTGGCGTTGTTGTTTTGGCTATGTGCATACCGTGCTATATTGCATCGTTCGCTCAAGCCGTTTTCCCCATATCTATGGAGATGAAAGGTGTCTTGTGGGTTATTTTCTTCGGATTAGCAAAGGCTTTCCAATATTGTGGACTCGCTATATTGGGTGTTGATGGCTACAAACGATTGAAAGCAAAATTTAGAAAAGTGTAAATTAAAACATAAAGGGCGAAGCACTGCAAGAGGACAACCACCTCTCTACAATGCTTCGCCTTTTTGTTTCTTCTTATTTGCAGTGCAATATCTGCCTTACTTTCTCACAATCACCGACCCATTTGCCTGATGTGTTGCCAAAATTAGCACTTCGGCTATCTGCACATGGGCAGGAGCACTTGCCGCATAGAATGCTACATCAGCAATATCGTCGCCTGTAAGTGGTTTCACACCTTTGTAAACACTTTCTGCACGAGCATCGTCGCCATGGAAACGCACATTAGAGAAGTTGGTTTGAACCAATCCTGGTTTCAAGTTAGTTACACGCACATTACTTTCTGCCACATCTATACGCAGTCCGTCCGACAATGCTTTAACTGCTGCTTTTGTTGCACAATACACATTTCCGTTTGCATAAGCCGCATCGCCAGCCACCGAACCAATATTAATAACGTGTCCCTCGTTGCGTTCCACCATACCCGGAACTACAAAACGAGTCATGTTCAGCAATCCTTTAATGTTGGTATCTATCATGGTATCCCAGTCATTGAACCCTGCATTGTTTATCAGCACATTTATATTTGCCCATTTACCTTTTAAAAAGTCTACTGCCTTGCGTGCTGATGCACGTTCGCGCACGTCAAACTCCATTGCCAACACTTCTGCTCCCATATTCTCAAGCTCACGGCGCAGTGTGTCGAGCTTCTCTTTGCGACGTCCGGTAATTATAACATTATATCCACCACGTGCAAACTTGCGTGCACAAGCTTCGCCAATGCCACTTGTTGCACCCGTAACCATTACTATTTTCTTTTCCATGTATTATATTGTTTAAGCTGAGCATAGTGCTTCCACTACACCTTATTATATATATATCGCTGTTTTGTTTTGCTTCTGCGCCATGCTCAAGGCAAGCAACCAGAATAGACGACAAAGGTAATAGATTTTATTTAGTCTGCAAAATTAATTCCTACTCTCTTCTCAAGTTTTTTAGTAACTATAATGTTTACTTATGTTAAAATATACCGATTTATCAGCAATATCGTCTGTACGTCTTGCATATATAAAAATAAATACCTACCTTTGCACTCGCAATTCAGGAACAAGTAATTAGAGCTTATTTTTAAAATTGCAAATGGTAATATCGCGGGTTGGAGCAGTTGGTAGCTCGCCAGGCTCATAACCTGGAGGTCGCATGTTCGAGTCCTGCACCCGCAACAACAGAAAAGAGAAGTCGTCTTACTAAAGGCGACTTCTTTTGTTTTTAGCACTACCCTCACTCAGCTACACTCTTACACTAACAGCAGCACATTGTTTTGCTAAACAAAGAAGTTTCAGCAGAAAAGAAAACTATTGTAATAGTCTCCACGCTTATACCACAAAACACAAAACTACATATTGGTGGTTAGCCATTCATTATAATACCCAAATGGAAACACCAAACAACAACAAATGTCGTATTTTGCAGCAACACAAACAACTCTTATATATTTTAATATAAAAACATAAATGTTGCTGTTTTGTGTGATATCTATTTACTTACTAACAGACGTCTGAAACATTACTAACAGACGTATAAAACGTTACTGACAGACGTCTAAAACGAACGCCACAGACGTATAAAACAAAAGCAACTATTTTTAGCTGTTTTATATATACACCTAATATTTCATATCGGCTTATAAAACAAGCAGTTGGCGCAGTTTATAGCTTTCTCTCTTATTTTTAACCGAACCTAAAAAAAGACATTTAGATTAAACAACTTAGGTACGATTGTTACAAATAAAAAAAGCGACTTGTTCAGTCGCTTTTTCTATATATCACTACTTTCTGTTATTGCCATGCTGGTGCCTTTAGCCAAGGAATGAAATAATGACTGCCACGTTTATTCATCTTGTCGCTTTGTGCTACACCATTGAGACTAAGCTCCGCTGCAAACGGCATAAATTCGTAGCTGTTGAGTTGTCCATCATTTTTAACCCAATAAGTACCCAACTGGAAGGTGCGTTCTATAATTTCTTTCCTGTCTATTCGCTTCCAAAAATCTTCGTGGCACATATAATAGCCTGCCACGTTGAACGATAAATTATAGTTTGGTCCAAGATAATACTCCTCCACTTTTATCAGCCCCGATGTTGCACGAGGACTTGGAAGTGTCATTCTTACGGCTACTTTATAATTATTTGTTGGTTTAGGGTCTCTGTTGGTTACAGGTTTCATATACATAATTCCATATAAAACCTTACTCCCATTCACAGAACAGAACCAGTTATCAAACTTCCGTTGTACACCATTCAGGTCTACAAAGTCGCGATGAGACCCCACCGTAAAGCAAGGTCCATATCCAGCTCCAGCATCAAAGGACGATACACCACCAATCTTTTCGTTCTTTTCTAATTGCAACTTAGGATTATTAAAGATAGGAATAAACTCTGAGTATTTAGGCAATCTATAGAGTTTGCGTGTTAAAGTAGGATAATAACTGTCGGGGGTTGTGCCTTCAGCAATACCTTTAGAATTGCCCCAGTTCTTTTCCTGCATAGCATCGCCTTGTTTATAAGCCCATAAGCGTTCAATAGGTAGCATTGGACGTATTATGCGGAGCGTCATATCGTAGCACGACCCTTTAGCAAGCTCGTTGCTAAAGCTGCCTAAGAGATATCTGCTACCCATATAAGGGCGCCATGTGTTAGGGTCCGACTTACCATTAGTTCCATATATTGTAGCATCGTTTGTATAGTTTACTCTGTTAGAGTTGGTAACCTCCACTTTTCCAAAGAGCAGTGTTTCGTTTACAATACCAACATAATCGCTTGTTTTCTTATAATTAACAGGCATTAAACACAACAGAAAACCACGATTTGTTTTCGTGTTTTGTGCCGCTGCGCCCGATTTCTTATAACTGTTAAAGTACATATAGTTGGCTATATCGGTCTTACCCTGGCGTAGCGAACCATCGTCTTTATTGCTCTCATAGTTAAGCTTTATGGTAGTGGTATAGTGCTGTGCGTTATACTTTTTATAAACATCAGACTCGCCACTAATAGCATTTGCGCTATTTGGTTCCCAATAAGAAGAGGCTAAGTCGGCATTGTCGGCAACTGTATTGCCAGCTATATCGAACTTGTAAGTACCCGAAGAGCAGAACGCATTACTTTCTAACGTAAGCTCACGGTTAATTCGCGTGTCGAGTCCCATACGGTTTTCTAACGATAAGACTAAAAAGACACCTTGTGGTTTAAATACCATCTTTGTAGCCTCATCGTTCAGTTTAAGCTTGTTTCCACTCTTAACAATGCGTCGCCAGTTGGTTGCAAACGGACAAGATGTTGTAAATTCCTGGTTTTTCTCTATCACGTTGATAGTGGTATTGGTGTTTACATTCAGGGTGTCGCCGCTCTTTTCGCCCCCGCCTATAAACGACATTAGATACCATTCGCCAACTTCCAAATTGTTGTGAGTAGACAGGTTGTTTAACAAGAGTTTCACCGTTGTGCCGTCTTTCTCAACCCTCCAGTTAGCTTCAACCACTTCCTTGGTGTTATTACTTTTGTTGTAGAGCACCACTACCGATGAGATGGTGGGCTGGGTGATATTTATTTTAGGATATAGAACCGTCTTACCGCCAATGTTTTCTTCGCTCATCTTAAATGGCATATCGGCTCTTGTAGGTGCAGCAGCAGAGTTGTTCGAGCTGTCTGTGCGTGCCTCTATATCTACATTATACGTGTTTAATGTTTTTGTAGATGGTGTGTTGTTTAAATTTGAGTTATAATCTTCGTTTGTTTCGCTACACGAAAAGCATAGCAACGAGGCTAAAATAGCCAAAGGAAATACTTTTATGGACATTTTTCTAAATGTTTCTAAGTTCTGTTTTATATTTCTATTTCTTCAGTACATTCCGCCAACAAGTGTAAAACACTTTAAACACTTTTGCACGGAGAATAAAGCCTATTGGTCGTCTATGTCGTCAGTAATTCCGCCACCATAGTTAATATCCTGCACACCTGCTTCTGGTCCTGAAGCAGCTAATAAATGTGTTGTCTCAACAGCTGTTATACTAATACGAGGAACAATATACCTCTTGTTTCGAGATGCCAACGCTTGGCATGTTTGCATGTTTTTGTGTAACATAATAATATTTTATTAAAATTCGATATCACAGTTTAGCATATAAGCAACAGCAAATTGCTAATATTCGCATATTAATAATCTACTTTTCTCAGGGTTGCAGTTTAAAACTGTAAACAAATTTAGAATTTGATGTGAGCTGCAAAGTTACAAATAAAATAGGAGAACGTAATGTTCTCCTTTGTAAAATTTATAATAATACGGCTACAATGCCCTAAAAACCGATAATCTTATTAGTTTAGGTAAAGAAAATAATAACTGTTTCAGCCCTCACAGTCTATTATTGTTTTCCATTATGCACGCACATAGTTGGCTTTATATTCGTCGGTTTCTATATATATAAATATGTTGTAGTTGGCAAAATCTGCCCTCATATTTCGCTCAATATCGTTAATTATAGCAGATGCTTGCGCCTCAAATTCGGGTTTTAAATCAATTTTAGCCGTAACCAAAATATCTGTAGGACTTAAATGTATGGTCTTTACACTAATTAGCTTACTTATTTCGGTGCGATTGAAAGCAGACTTAATGCGCAGCAAGTCGTTTGTTGTAACGCTTTCGCCAATAAGCAACCCGTAAAATTCGCATGCCAAAAAGAGGGCTGCACCGCAAAGCAACAATCCAATTAACACACCAGACAAGGCATCGTAGAATGGGTTATTGGTGAAATGGCTAAGCAACGTGCCACCTAAAGCTATCAGCAAACCCAAAACGGCACAACTGTCTTCGGCAAAAATTATAAGAATTTCGCTATGTCGGCTCTCTCGCAAAAATCTGTAAAGCGACAACCCGTCTTTGTTAAGTGCTTTTATCTCTTTAATAGCAACACGCAAACTAACAGTTTCTACAATCAGTCCGAACACCAATATACCCATCACAAGCCACGTGTTTTCTACATTGTGTTCGGGGTGGAACAACTTTTCGGTGGCTTCCATTACACCCAATGCACCGCCTGCAAAGAACAACATCATAGCAACTACTAAGCTATAGAAATATTTTGCACGAGCCTGACCAAACGGGTGTTTGTCTGACACTTTTGCAGCTGCTTGCTTATTGCCAACAAGCAGCAATATTTCGTTGCCACAATCTACTATGCTATGTATCGACTCGTTCAGCATAGCAGCCGAACCAGATATTGCAAAACCTATAAACTTTGATATTGCCACCAGCACATTAGCACCTAAAGCAGCAATAACACTCATCATTCCACCTTTGTTTTTTTCTTCGTTCATCTCTGTTTGTTAAGTAATTCAGCTTATTTTTTACGCTGCAAAGTTACTGATTTTTTCTATTCGAACAAGCAACTTTATTCGCATTTTGCACCATATAGGCTAACTCTACGCCCTACACTATTGCAAAGCGCACCACACACAAGCAAACAACAAGCAACAAACAACAAGAGTGCATTTATAAGCATACACATACCAATGTGCATTTTTACACGCCATATATAAAAAGGTGTATAACATATAGTGTACACCCCTATTTTATAAAGAAAATGCGATAGATTAGAGGGAGATTTAAAACAGACGTCTGAAACGACGTTACAGATATCTAAGACGAACATTACAGACGTCTGAGACGAACGTTACAGACGTCTAAAACTTTGTGCTTGCATAAAGTGGTATGCCACAACACACTGCACACAACAAAAAACAAGTGGTATGGGCACAGAAAGTTGCTTAATGGAACATGGAGAAACAATAGAACTAAAGGAAGAAAAGCAATGACTGATTACGCTGCCATACACACTATTGTTTTTGTTTAATGTTTACTTGTAACTTTCTTATAATCTGCTATTATCACTTTACATAAAAAAAGAAGATACTATTTGTATCTTCTCTTTAGTGACCCCGATGGGATTCAAACCCATGACCTTAGGAACCGGAATCCTACGCTCTATTCAGCTAAGCTACGGAGCCATTGGTTTGGCTATACACATTTGGTATGCCGAACGTGTGCAAAGGTACTGTAAAGTTCTTAATTAGCAAAATTTATGCGCCACAAAATAAGCATTAGGCAGAACTGCAAGCAAAGCCAGAAAGTAGGCAAACAGGCATATTAAGCCTTTTAAACAATAGTTAGAAAGCAGCGTGGTTAATGTATTGATTTGTTAAGTAATACTCAACAATTTGATTATCAGCATATTTTTTTGTACCTTTGCACGCGTTAATATGAAGCCGAGAAATTATGTGCACCAATTCTCATGTGCACCATTTCGCATAGCTTGCCCCATTTTGCGGTAAGTTTATAGGTTTCGGAAAATTGTATGTAATGAGAATTATAAGAACACTAACAGTAGGAATTTTAATGGTATTGGCACTAAACTCTGCAAGTGCAGAGACTGCCGCAAAAGCTAAAAAATTCGATTGGCGACCCGTGATGGACGCTATTACACAGGTAGAAAGTAAAGGAAATGCAAAAGCCGTAAACGGTCCGCACGCTGGAATATTACAAATTTCGCACCACGTTGTGGCAGAATGTAACAACATTTTAAAAGCAAAAGGTAGCAAGAAACGTTACACAATGGCAGACCGTTTCAGTCCCGAGAAATCGAGAGAGATGTTTGTTCTGTTTCAGTCAAAATATAACAAAGCAAACAATGCAGAGCGAGCCATTCGTATGTGGCATGGCGGAATAAACTTTAGCAAGAGCAAAACGCAACAGTATTACAACAAAGTGAAGCGGTTTTTAAGAAACTAAATAAACCACAAAACGCTTATAAATAGATGCTTATACGTGTTACCTATATAAAAACTTATAGTGTATGGACACTTGCAGAAACGTGCTTTTACCTGTTTAAAGGTATATTCAGCTGCTAAGAACCAACAACATTTATGTTTAGTTTGGTATAACAGCAGAAAAATGTACCTTTGAAAGAACAAATAAAAACAAAAGAACAAAAGATTGTACGTATGAATTTTACATGGATAATAGGACTGCTTTTAGTGGGTGTTTCGGCAAGTGTCGCATACATTAGTTGGCATATTTGGCAGCTTGTGCCGTTTGGAATTTTAGGAAAATGGCTTGCTGTGGCAGCAATATTGCTGTGTTTCTTCTGCCTTTTTCTAAATACGCTTTTAGACAAGATGCCAATGCCACTTGCAACAGCACTATACGAGGTGGGCACGTCGTCTATATTTATAGGCTTATACTTGCTAATGCTGTTTGTGGTGTTAGACCTTCTTAGGCTTATTAGACTCATTCCTAAGGAGTTTCTTTATAATAGTTGGACAGGAACTGTAACTATTTCGGCACTTATTATAGGTGTCTTTGTATATGGATATCTACACTATATGGACAAAAAACGTGTAGAAATACAGCTGAATACTGAACAGAAAATGAAGCAAAAGCACCGTATTGTGATGCTTACAGACTTGCATTTGGGCTACCACAATCGTGCCGACGAATTTAGGAAGTGGATAGACACCGTGAACAAAGAGCAACCAGAAGCTGTTTTGATAGGTGGCGACATAATAGACAGAAGTATCCGCGCCATAAACGAACAAAATATGGCAGCAGAGTTTAAACGACTAAAAGCTCCGGTTTAT
>QWCL01000934.1_pt1 | contig 11589 bp, 12 predicted proteins | sample 1972551 | NCBI WGS metagenome assembly QWCL01 (sample SAMN09866709, study PRJNA288562) | Human oral metagenome isolate term2_saliva, whole genome shotgun sequencing... | isolation source: mouth | host: Homo sapiens | place: USA: California
TGAAAAGCAAAGGCTAAGCACCAGCAGAATCAGCGGTGAAAGTTTTATGCTCGAATCAATCTTCATGTCAGTCTGTAAAAGGAATCGCTTCCACTCTCGTGATCCAGCCTTTGATGAACTTCTTTTGCCGTGGGTTGTTCTTCACGATGAGCTGCAAAAACCGCAAACGCTGCGCTTTTAGAGCGGCAAACAACGTGGCGGGTGGCGTGGCGTTGGCAGAAGACAATGTTTGTGCCCCCATGATTCCGTCGACCTTCACAGCCAGCACGCGTTGCAATGCTTTTATTCCATGTGCTCCACTGTGAAAAGTAAAGTCTGCCAGCATCATCGCCACAGATTGAGATTTCAATTCGTCGGCTTTGCACCGCTGCCAGAAATCCTTCTCGACGATGTCCCTCCACTCTTCGTAGGAAAGGGCTTTCAATTCCTTGACCGTCGGGGCGGGGCGCCCGTGTTGCTTTCTCCAAGCGGTGAAAGCCGCCAGTGTCACCCCGATCATTGTAGCCCCTCCGCGGTCGTCGGGGTCGTTGGCGAAACCTTTGACATGTGCCTTCTGAAAAAGTTTGTCCGTCGAAAGGTTCCGATCCGCCACCCCCGCCTCAAATCGCAGTAGGTGGCGCAAAAAAGGATTGATGTCTGTCATATCAGTCTTTTTGTGGTTTAATACTCGTGTCTTTTCTTGAGTCAAAACCTTGAATCTCAAAAATTGGCACATGAATTAAGCTGTTTCGGCTATCCTCTTCAATGAATCCACGGCGGGTTCTTCCTTTGAAAGCGCGCCCTGCGTCGTCCATGTCCGCCATATATTCCAAATCGAAATCAATGAAGTAAGTCGTCCCCGTCTCGATCTTCTTACCTCCTCGGAATCTCCAAAGGTCAATCGCGTATAGCGTAACCGTTCTCGGGCGTTTGTCCACGTTGATCTTGAAGTCTTCTTTTTCAACACGAATGGGGCAAACTCTCGAACAATACCAGCCGTCTTCGACTCGGGTTGCGTTGATATCGCCGATGGCTGCGCCGTTGTCATCGGTCAATGCATTCTCCGGTGTGGCGGTTGTGTGCATTTGGTTCTCGAAAGGGTTGAACCAAAAAGCCGCCGGGTAATCTTCTGTCGGGATGGATGTGCGCGAACTCTCAAAGATTTTGTGCATGGTGCCGTCGGCTCTTCGGAATTCACTCCAACCTTCGGTGTAATATGCGCCGTGTCCAAACCTATATAGTGGATGAAGTGCGCCGTTGTCTTCAAAGAAAGGACTTTCGACCTTCAACTGATTGATGTCTTGATCATTCCAATTATCCACGTCCTCCCTCAACCACTTGTAAAGTTGAGTGATGGTCGTGTATCTTGTTACGCGAATCATCTGCAACGGCGTCCATACGCCCGCCACTCGGCGTGCATTGGCAAAGATCCCTTCGGGGCCCAAATCATAGAGCAGCGCCCCCGTTTCGGGGTCAAAGCATTGCAGCACCGGGAATCTCCGTTTTTGAGTATCGGATCTGTACCCAAAGACCAAACCGGGGTGCTTACAACCGGCGGCGTAAAATCTCATTTCCGCACCGGCGGTAACCATGCGATCCTGCGAAATGTTGCCCGTTGCGATCTTTCCGATTTGTGCCGTTCCTGCGAGCAGTATGCCGGTGCTTACCAGCTCGAACGAGTCGCCCTTTTTCCAATATGGAGAATTGGCACCGGGGCGCGTATCGTTTCCCGCTTTGGTATGCGTGCGGGTGCAGCGATATGTCTCTTGTGTCCCCGCGGGCGTCAAAATTGTGACCACGTCTTCATAACCACCGCCCGTCTCGTTGCGCCCCCGAAAGAGAGTTCCGTCTGCAAATGCGTCCCAAAAACCACGATATTGCACGGTGGCGCCCACTTTGTCGTTTTCTGACAAGCACCATGGCGTGGCCGTTAGGCCCTCTTCCAATTTGGGAGCGCAAAATAGCACTTCGTGTCGCTGCGTGTTATCAGCGTTTTTCAGCCAGCAGCGTAAATAAGCGCGGTTTTCCTCTCCGGGTCTTGGCGTTCTCGCCTTAAATGAAATCGAGACTCTTTGCCACTCTCCGGGCTTTGCAGCCGAAAGGCGAAAATGCTCGCCAGAATTGGGAAATACTATCATCCAGCCGGTATTGCTACCACGGACATAAACCGAAAATGTGTAGTCCAGTCCTGCTACCAAATCCACCGGTATGCGCTGCGAGAATTGCGCGTATTCCTCGCCCACGGCGCCGCGTTCCACCAGCGTTCTCAGTACTCCGCACCCTGTGACGGCGGGCTGTACGTCTTTCACCTTCTCAGTCTTGGCATGTGTGCCGTTGAGACCCGATTCCCATGCTCCGTCTTGATGAAAATCTGTCCCGTCAAGCAGATTGGGACGCGTGGGTTCAGCTTCGGCTCCGTCTTTTGCTAATCGTGTAACCAATCGGACTGCGGTTCGTTCATTATCCCCATCCGAATAAACCACCCGCTCGTACGTCCAAAGCCACGGTTTTTGCGGCGTTGGCACGGGCGGGGTGCTTCTCCAATCGCGGGCGCCGTCTTCGGGGGCTGTGCCGTCGGGCGTGAGCAGATAAAACGATTCGATGTGGTCAATGCCGCGGCCGTTGTCGCCCTTCTTGCCAGGGTCGCCTTGCTTGCCTTTCACCTTTGCCCAGGCATAACGCAGCGGGTTGTTGTCCGCCTTCTCTTCAAAATCAGTGTAGATTCCGATATAGTCGAAAGCCGCGCCGCCGGGTGTCGTGGTGAAATCCACTTTTCCGTCTGCGCTGTTGGCGTATGCCGTGTGCGTGCGGCTTGTCAAACCGTTGTTGCCCGGGTCGCCCGGCAAACCTTGCTTGCCTTCCACCTTTGTCCAGCGGTAAGCGTACGGGTCGGTGGGGTCGCGGCTGTTTTCGTCGACGCACGTTCCCATATAGACGAAGTTTCGGCCGTCGGGGTTCGACGTGGTGAAGTCCTTAAACGCTTCGTCGACCAAACCGTTCGCGTGTGCGATGTGTAAGTACTTCGTGCTTCCTTTGTCTCCGCGGAATTGTGTCCAAATGTAGCGCGCGGGGTCTGACGAAGCGGCGGGGTTCTCGTCGGTGTAGAGCCCGATATATAAGGCGTTAGCGGGCGAAAAGGTGAGCTCGCTCCCATCGCTGTGCTGTGAATAGGCGATGTGCGTGTAGTTGCTCTTGCCGTCTTTGCCGGGGTCGCCTTTTCGGTCGTTCTCCGACGTTGTCCACTCGGTGGGGGTGTCTCCGATTTCGAGCTTAGGGGCGGCGAACCAGACGGTTGCGTTTGTCGCGGGTCTGAATAATCGGAGGAACATCCATTGATTTGCGTTGAGCACTTCGGGAGTCGTGAATGTCAGTGCATAACGAGTCCATTCGCCGTCGTGACTGTGACTAATGTAAATCGCATTAAGAGGTTTGTGCGCTGTAACGATAGAAGCACGATCAATCCCTTTGGTCGTCTTGACCCATGCACTGAGTGTGTAAGTCGTGTTTGGCCGTAAACGACTTCCGACCTCCTGATTCATTGATGCGAAAGCCTGCCCTTTGAGCATTTGAGTTTCGTAGCGCACCGCGCGTGTTCCGGGGACGGGGCTTTTCGTCGTATCGTCAATCTCAGCGGCGGCGGTCTCGTAATCCCACCCCTTCAATGCTTTTGTAAAGGCGCTATTGTCGAGCAGATTGGTATGGTAGTTCTCACCGTCGCGGCCGTCGGTGCCCGTTTTGTCCTCTTCAGACAAGCACCACGGGGTGGCGTCTTCGCCTTCTTCGAACTTGGCGCAACAGATTTCCAGCCAATCGTCCGTGCTCTGCGAATCCGAAAGTGAAGAGAAGAACCACGGAAAGACACGCCCCGATTCTACGCGAAACGTACACACAACGCGCCGCCATTCGTCCGAAATAGGCTGATACAGATAATCGGCATTGTCGCGGCTAAGTCCGTTTACAGACGTGCGTCTCTCCACCACCGGGTTCAATTGAAAGTAGAACGCGCTGCGCAGATACCCCTTGCCGCGAACATAAAACGAGTACGTGTACCATTGCCTCGCTTTGAGCGTGCCTGTGATTCGTTCATTTCCGACATTAAAGGCGTATATTCCATTATTTCCCGGTGCCGCTTCGGGGGCGGCTTGCACACGAAAGCACTTTGTTCCGTATTTCCCCCCGTCGGGTGTGGTGATATTCGCTCCGCTCTTTCGCGTCTTTTCTGTTTGGTAAGGAATATTCCCCTCCTTGTCTCTCCACTTCGCGGTGAAGTTGAGCAAGTTTGGGTTCGTCGGCGGGGCGGTCTTACCATCATAGCCGGGGCTGCCGTCCTTCGGCTTGGCTTGAATGAGCGTCCAGTGAATAGAGTTCGGCGCGGGTTCCTCTGTCGTCCCTTCTGACTTTGTCGTGGTGCACCTCCATCTCGCACCGTCCAGCCACACGTCGCTTATTTCAAAGCGTTTCGTTTCCGGGTTCCGTGTCCCGCCGTAATACTTTGCTCCTTGCTTCCAGTTGCCCCGATCCACAATTTCAGGAATAGGATTTGCCTTCGCGTCGAGTCGAATGATGTCTTGTACCACAAGCCCCCGTGCAAACAGATAATCATCGTTTGCGTCAACGACTCCTGCCAGTTCCTTTTTCAGGAATTCGGGCAAAGAGCCAAAGGCTGCTCGTTGGTTCTCCGGCGTAATTTTCGGCGCCGTCACTCCCTGCAAATGCACAATGCGTCCCTCCCTTGATGAGAGATACAAGCATGATCTGCGTTCTGCAATACTCGTGTTCCCCCACCGTGCGAGATTCATTCCCTCGCACGGCTGCATATTTGCTCCGCCGGGAACGTCGGCGTTGTCATACAAAGAGCAAGTAATCGAGTTTTCGTTGATGTCCACGCTTTCGACTCTGAGCCATGCCACGGCGTAAATCGCCGCCTCGGGCGTGGGCAAAGGCGTGTTGGGTCGAAAGGCTCTGACGGCTGCCGTGCTTACGATCCCTTTGATCACGTCATGGACGGCAAAAGCGGTGAAGTCCCCTTCAAACCTGCGTCGCATGGTTAATACCCATTGCGCCCCTCGTTGTTCGACGTGCTCCACCGTGCCACTCTCTGTCAACAACCAATCCCCCTCCATGGCTGTGAGTCGGTTGATCTGCATTTCTGCCACTTCCAATTTCGAGCGCACTGTCAGTCGTTCGACTTCGGCCGTGCCGTCGGCTGATATACCGGCGCCACTCATACCCGCTTGGAAATCACCCACGGACAATGCTCCTTCCACGTTGGCTGTGCCCTGCACTTGAATTCCTCTTGATGTCAGTCCTTGGGCAAAGTGGATGGGTGCATGTGCCGTGTCGGGGCGAATCCCTGAAAGATATCGACTGTCAGCGCCTTTTATTAACGCGATGAGATCAATGAGCAGCTGTCCGACGCGTTGCGCCGTATTTGCCGCCTCTTGCACCTCGTCTCTGATTTGTTCGGCGCGCTGTTGCAATGTTTCCATGCTTACTCCTCCTTATCTTCCGTGTTTTTTTCTTCTGTTGCCTCTTTCTTATTTTCCAATTGTTGCTCGAAAGCGTCTGCGATGAGTCGTGCCAAATCGTTTCTATCCTCAATGATGGTGTAAATCGTGCGGTTCTGCTTTTCGATTTCTTCCTTTTCCCAGCACGATTCTCGGATGCTCTTAAATTCACAGATCAGGCAGTAAGCACTCCATACCATGCAGAAGAATGGTGCCGGCAAAAGATAGCATGCCACGATGTCGAGTAGTGTCAGCACAAAGAAAGGCACAAAATATCTCATGGCCTTTTTGGCTGTTTTTTTCAGGCCCCTCGATGTCACGGTTGCGCCGCGTTGTTTGGCCTTGTGTACTCCAAAACATAGATCGAGAAACATGGCTACAAGAATAGCAGCCGTGCACAACGTAATGACCGCGGTGTGCGTGTGTGCATGCTCTTTTAGAAAAAGCCAAAGCGTGTCTCGAAAGGCTTCAATTATTTCATTCATTGAATTGCAAATGTCCTCTGTTTATTAAATGATCTCCAGCATGGGAAAAACCGACGTCCACGTAATGTTTACCACTACCACCGTGGGCGAATTGAATTCTCCGGGGTGATGCTGCTCTGTGGTGAAGAGCGGGTCGGTCGGTCCCTTCCCACCCACTAACCAGCGCGTCCCCTCGGCGTCTGTGAGTAGCAGTGCCGCCGTTGTTGTGAGCGGGGTGTGGCAGTGGGTCGTCACTGTGATTTTAGTCGTGTAAAGCCTTAAGCCGTCTTCGACACTTTCTGTCGTGTCGGCCTCTGCTATATTGGTCAAGCACCACTCTTCGGCGTTCGGCGCCCGTCCCACGAACATGGCTCTGTGCCCGTCGGGTGCCACCGCCACATTGGTCGTCTTGACGGCTGCGGCTGTAATCGCTTCGACGCGATATAAGAATCTTCTCATGTGTCGGTTTCGTTTTGGATGTCTTCAAATTCCACGTCGTGTGCTTCAGCCTTGATGTATCGAGCCGTCAATTTTTTCACCAGCTTGTCCACGTCTGCAATCGGATCGAAACCTACCACCGAAACGTCGCCTGTAATTTCCAAGAAAGGAGGTGTAATCGTAGAGTAGTCGGGGGCCGTCGCTTCGTCTTTGTCCAGTCGCATAAACTTTCCCTGTGCGTTGACGAGTTGCGCCATGGCGCGTGCGTCTCCGTTGATGCGTGCCGTATTCCAAGCCTCGTCCAATCTTTGTCGAAATTGCCAGCGCTCAAAATCCACGGTGCTCTGATTCATCGCGCCCAAACAGAACTTGATGATCTTGAGATCTTCGTATGCCATGGACTTTCCGATGCGATACCTTCGAATGATCTCAACGACGATATCCTTGTCCAGTAATCTCGGATGAGCCAGCCAGTGGTTGTAAATATCCCTTAGCCTGATCATTCTTCCCCGCGTGGCCTGCGAAAGTCCCGCCTCCTGCATTTCTATCTCATCTGCAAAGAGAAATTTCTGTGCGGTTTCGATCAGTGCCAAATTCATAGATCAAGAAAGGCCTGTTTGAGGAATTCCGAAACCTTTTCTGTCGCGCTCGGTGATCCCGCTTCCATGTATTCGATGTTCCTTTCTCGGATTTCAAGCGCGGTTTGCGCTCTGATGCGTCGAAATGCTTTGGACAATGGCGTATTCGGATCCTCGATATTATCACGCAATATGGCCTCGTCCACGTTCATGAGCACCGCAATATCTGCGATGGGTGTGAGCGCGCGCACCAAACGCTCGAAGAGTTCGTAGTCAATCTCCGGTATTGACCCGAGATGCTCGGAGTTTTTCCAATTTTCTTCGCACATATTCTGCAATATCTCCCTTGTTTGTAATGAAATAAGCCTCGTTTCTTGTGCCCCTCGTCCCGTTTTGCGATGTGAGGACGGTGCAAGTTTGTTGTTCGCCGGCTACGACGACCACTTTTGCATGATTGGCACAATAGTATACCCGGTCAAAAACGGTTGTTGTGAGTGTATTTGTTCTTGCAGTCTTTTCGGCGGCTTTGAAATCAAAGACGAGCTCGGCGCTTTTGATCCGCCCTTTCTTTTTGAGCGTGTGGATTTTTCTCACGAATTCCTCTCCCACCGAAAACGACATGATTTTCAAATCGGCTTTCCCCGTGAATACTGTCAATTGCTCGATGATCTCTCCCAGTTGCAACCTGTCTGTGATGAAGAACTGTGTCGGTTCCTCTCTCGGGTCGTGTATTGTTGGTTTGTTTTCTGTTGTGTGCATGAGTTTGTTTGTTAGAAGAAACGGGGCGAACATTTTCTCAACGTCCGCCCCGTCAACCTAAACAAAAAAATCGTTTTATTGTTCGCCTTCAGTAGTGGGTTCAATGTCCACTCCTAAGGCGTGTATTCGTTGGGCGAAATCGGGTTTGAAACTTCCACCTGTTTCTGCGATGAATGCCATTCTCTCTGCGATTTGCCGGCGTTCATTTTCAACCTCTGCCTCGTCGATTGTTTCAGCCTGTAGCAGTGTTTCGAGTTTAGCTACGTGTGTTGAAATGAACTTCCTTGCCGCTCCCACTCGTTTGACTTCGTTGCCGGGCTCCGGCGCTTCATCGACTGCTTCCACCGCTTCTTCTTGCGACATATCGGAATTATAGTTGTCATAACGTTCCCAGCCGTCGGTGTATTCTTTCACAAGCGGTTTTAGCACCTTGAGCTTTTCGTAGCGATCACAAGCCGGCGCGTTCTCCATCTGCTGCAATTCTGTAAAGATTTGCTTGATCTTCTCGAAGAGTTCACCACCGCGTTCATAGATAGCCCGAATTTCTTCAGGTAGTTCGTTGTGGTCGCTGCGCTTGCCGCGATGTGCCGGTGCTGTGTCATCTGTCTCTTCCGGTGCGTCTTCACTTTCGTCTTGTCGTGTCGTGATGATGTTCTGCACTTTCGGAATCAGCTCGCTATCCATTTGGCGAACGCTCTCCATGGTGTGGCCGTCCAGCCGAATTTGTAGGAATTTCTTTAGGTCGGCTTCCACATGGTCGTGTGCCGTTTCCGGGCGTATCATTGCCAGTTGGTAAATATGTCGGTTGCCATTGATGCGCAAAAGCAGTTCAGCCCCTTTTCTCACGTCGCGTTCTTCGCGTGGGGTTTCTAACCAGTCGGCGATGTCCTGTGTGAATGCTTTATCCATGGCTTTCGCTTGCTACGGCTGTAGTTACGTCATCGTTGGCTCCCGAAATATTGCCCTCGTCCACTTCTATTTTACCGGCGTAAAACGGTGCGGGGGAAATATCTCGTGAAGTGATTTCGATCACCGTCCCACCGCCGGAATAGCCCTCGCCTGTTGACAACTTGGGTTTTACCTCTGTGTCATACATTTCCGAACCCAGCAGTCGGCATTTGCCATTTCGCTGAACGATGATAAACACAAAGTGATCTTCAGCTGCCAGTTGGCAAAAGCCGGTGGCGTCCTCCTCAATTCCGGGATAGGTCAAAGTGGCTTTGTTCTCATAGAGCTTCGACGGATACTCCCCTGTAAGATCAGACTCCATTTGTCCCTTGCTGTCGATCAGGTCAATTCGTTTCCACTTCTTATCGGCTTTCAGCACGAAATCTCCATTGAGCGTTGCGAGTTTTTCCATGGTAGCGCCGCTATCTGAAATATTGAGACGCTTGGGCCACTTGACGATGTCTCGCTTTGCGATATAATACATGTGATTTCTCAAGCCCGGCTGCACTCGACTGCCTTGGCAGTGGGTGAGACTCTCTGTGAGGGTGGGCAAACCGTTGCATTTGTTTGGCATGGTCTTATCGTTTTAGTGTTATGCGTGGATTTTACCCACAAAGAGGCTTTCTTTTGCGATGGTTTCGAACTGCACGCCGAAATACATGGTCGCCACAAAGGAGATCAGGAACTCGTGGTATTTCTCGATTGCGATATTCTCATCAGCCATTCCGGCGCCATATCCGTAAAGCATATTTTTCTTCGTGGACAAGTGCACGTATTCCGATCCCTTTTTGGACGCCAAAGGAACGAGTTCGCACAAGTTTTGAGTTCCCTCGAGAAATGTTTTCGAGTACTCATGGTTGTAGGGCGTTGAACCAAAACGGGTGGCGTAATCGCGATTGTAGAGGTTATATACAGAATAAGGGATATACAACTTCGTCTCAACAGCCTGCAGTTCCGGTGCCGCCGCTTGGTAGAAGTCCATCAACCGGTCGACCGTGTTCGTGCTGGAAAATGCTTCTGGAAATTCGTGGAGATTCCCTTGCGTGGTTGAAATGCTAGTCGCGTCAATTTCTTTTTTCGTAATTGTATCAAAGCCGTCGAATAGATCTCTTCACGACTGATCCAAGATAAGTTTCCAGTACACGGGGGGTGATTTTCACGCCCGTGTCGTCAACTCGTGTCGCGTTGTACGGACCGAGTTCAATGTTTCCGGTCAACTGTCCGATCACTTCGCGCCCTGCAACGCCCGGGCGGCCTGTGAAGTGTTGCAATGTTTCACTGCACGAGATGACCGGCGTCATCAGTAGTTCTTTTTGGAAAGTGGTCGCTGATTTTTTGAGTTCAGCGTCCGAAATATTTAGGTATCCCATATTCGTTGTTGTGTCAGTTATTCAATGCCTTGCCCCCTACGGCTATTCTCTCTCTTAGGAACATGCGTCTATCAATGTCAGAGTAGCCCCTTGATCTTTTCAAGTTGTGCCTTTGCCACGGCGGCGGCTTTTGCCACAGAATCTTCTCCCTTGTTAACGGCGGTGTCGTTCACTTTTCCTGTTTCTGCACCGTCAGCATTCGCCACGGCTTTTGCCTCTTCTTTCATTGCTTCAATCGTTGACTGCAATTCCTTGACTTTCTTTTCTAAGTCTTCGGCTCGCGTCTTCTCTTTTGAGGCCTCTGCCAGCGCTTTGTTTAGCATTTCAGCTTGTGCGTTTGAAAGCATGACGCCCTTTTCATTGGCTTCCATCTTCTCAACTCCCAAAGCATTGAGCAAATCAGGGTGTGTCGTTTTATCCATAATCAAGCAATTATTTTCAGTTGTACTTTTGTTTGCCGCCTTTCCGATCCCGAATTTCGCCAGCACTCGCTCAATGATAGTTGGCTCGCTTACAATGTTGAGCGGTGGCGCCGGCAAACCGTGTGCATTGCACATGGCCGTGACCATTGCCGTCATGCCCGTCTCCGGTGTCGTGGTGTCTTCGTAATTATCAATTTCATCCACGAGCCCGTATTCCAGCGCCTCTTGTGCAGTCAACCAACGCTCTTCTTTCATAAGCTTCTCCATCTCTTCCACGCTTTTCCCTGTGCGTTTGGAATAGATTTCAGCTATTACTTTGTCGAACGTCGTAAGCATTTCATTGAGCTGCTTGAGTTCTTCATGTTTGTCGTCGATATCTTCTTTCTGTACTCGTTCGAAGTAGAATAAGAACGACGATGCATTATGCACAAGCATAACTGCTTCGGGTGCCATCACGATACGACGTGCCCCCATGGCTATGATAGTGGCTGCAGATGCCACCATGCCATTCAAATAAGCCGTCACATTCGCATGTGTTCGAAAGAGTGTACAGACGTCCAACCCATCAGAAAGCGATCCTCCCAGAGACGAAATTCGGACTTTTATTTCTCTTTCGGCGTATGGTTGCATAGCAGCCCGTACGCTCTCCCCGGTGATCCAATAGCCGATTTCGCCTTCAATATTGATGTCGTATTTTCTTGGCATAGCGTTGTGTCTCTTAATGACGCAAAGATAGCCCCGCCCGCGCGGGGAAAAAATGACAAACGCGGCCTAACGGTTTTCTCCGTTTGGCCGCGTTGTTGAAATAGAGAAATCTTCCTCTTAGAGTTTTCGTGCGGGTTCCTACATTCGTCCCGATAGGGCGAATGTAGGCGCGCGAAAACGCAAAGTATTTGTGCGGGTTCCTGCATTCATCCCGATAGGGTGGATGTAGGCGCACAAATACGCCCAAACGGCTAAAAAACAGCTTTTTCAGGGCAAAAGGAAGAGACAAATACCATCGGTTTAGTCTTTTCCGGCTTTGCTTTGCCTGAATATGCTGTTTTTTAGCCGTTTGTTCGCCAAAGGCCGTCACGAGAGTGCGGTCTTTGAGTGAAAGGATCCCCCAGCGCGCTGAACTCTGC
>QWCL01000730.1_pt1 | contig 11580 bp, 7 predicted proteins | sample 1972551 | NCBI WGS metagenome assembly QWCL01 (sample SAMN09866709, study PRJNA288562) | Human oral metagenome isolate term2_saliva, whole genome shotgun sequencing... | isolation source: mouth | host: Homo sapiens | place: USA: California
AAATCAGATTAAAGATGACTTTATTGCATTAGTAAATGATTGACATTTTACATTATAGTTTCTTTCAAAATGCGTTGCTTGGCGCCTTACTTGCCAGTGTTGTTTGTGGCATAGTAGGCACTTATATCGTAACCCGTCGCTTGGTATTCATTAGTGGTGGCATCACACATGCATCGTTTGGAGGTATCGGTTTGGGTGTACTGATGGGCATAAATCCCATTCTTTCGGCCATGATTTTTGCCGTATTGAGCGCCTTTGGGGTTGAATGGATGTCACGAAAAGGTGCAGTTCGCGAGGACTCCGCTATTGCAATGTTCTGGACTTTCGGTATGAGTGTGGGCATCATTTGTTGCTTTTTATCTCCTGGTTTCATGCCCGATTTGCCGTCGTTCCTGTTTGGAAGCATCCTGACAATAGGCACATTAGACCTTTGTTTGCTTGGCGTGCTCTCGGTAATTGTTATCCTTTGCATGGTCTTCTTCTACAGAGAAGTGCTCAGTGTGGCTTTCGATCGCACGTTTGCTGAGTCACAAGGGCTACCCGTTCGATGGATAGAATATGGCATGATGGCATTAATTGCATTGACGATAGTATCTACTTTGCGCATGGTGGGTATCGTCTTAGCCCTCAGTTTGCTGACAATTCCACAGATGACTGCCAATCTTTTCACGCTGAACTATAAGCGGATGATGTTCCTTTCGATTGTTATTGGGTGGGCAGATTGTTTATTTGGTCTTGCCATGAGCTATTGGTTGAATGTTCCTTCGGGTGCATCCATCATCTTTTTCAGTATCATTGTCTATGCCATTGCAAAGTTGTTGTTGAGAAAGTGAAGCATTTCGCACCATATTCCATTATCCTTTGTCTCGTTGTTACGATGCTTTGTTGTTGTTCTACGCCGCAAAACACGGCGCGAACCAGGTGGTGGCAGGCTTTCAACACACGCTATAATGTTTATTATAACGGTTCAATGGCTTACATAGATGGGGCATTAGAGCGTGAGAAAGGCAACAAAGATAACTTCACAGAGATGCTTCCTTTGTACACAATTGGCAACAAAACAAGTCGTGGTTTGGGGCAAGCTGGCTTTGAAAAAGCAATAGAAAAGTGTGAGAAAGCAATCAAACTGCACAGCATTAGGCGTCATCCCGTGTGGGATAAAGACCGAAAGAAGACAGCCGAAGATATTGAATGGCTCAACCGAAAGGAGTATAATCCGTTCATGTGGAAGGTCTGGTTGCTCATGGGTAGAGCCCAATTCCATGAAGGAAAGTTTGAAGATGCAATCTCAACCTTTGCATATATGAGCCGACTTTACGCCACTCAACCTGCTATTTACCAACGAGCACAGGCATGGTTAGCTAAGAGTTACATCGAAGCGGGATGGCAATATGAAGCTGAAGACGTGCTACGTAACATGCAACGAGATTCTATTTATTGGACGGCTAAAAAGGAATGGGATTATACTTACGCTGATTATTATATTCATATCGGGGACTATCATAAGGCCATCCCCTATCTTCAACGCGTCATTAGCCATGAGATGAGACGCATACAAAAGGCGCGTGAGTGGTTTCTTTTAGGGCAATTGTTCAACGAAACAGGTCAAAAGGCAGAAGCTTATAAGGCATTTCAGCATGTGGTTAGACTCAATCCACCTTATGACTTGGCTTTTAATGCACGCATAGCTATGACAGAAGTGGTCGACGGAAAGCCCAAACAATTGATTGCAAAGCTTCGACACATGGCGTCATCAGACAATAACAAGGAATATTTAGACCAGGTTTATTACGCCATTGGCAATCTCTTCTTGTCGCAAAAAGACACACTTCATGCCATTGGAGCCTATGAAAAAGGCAGTGAACTCAGTACACGTAACGGCATAGAAAAAGGTGTTTTGCTGCTTAAACTCGGTGACCTCTACTGGCAACGGAATAAGTTTGGCGATGCAAAACGATGTTATGATGTGGCCATAGGACTATTGGATAAGGACCGAAAAGACTATCAACAATTGGCCGAAAGGCAACAAGTGCTCGAACAACTTGTACCTTATACCGATGCCGTTGAACTGCAAGACTCTCTTCAACTGCTTGCAAAGATGTCGGAACACGACCGCAATGTAGCCATCGACCGCGTGATTTTAGCCCTTAAACGCAAGGAGAAAAAGGCACAAAATGGCGTTTCATCTATCGTTAATGGAGGTGAGATGACGGCACAAAATCCTACAAATGCAACCTTCAACACGCCGACTTCGGCAGATAACAACAATCAACAAACCACGTGGTATTTCTATAATCCCATGACCGTTGCACGTGGAAAGGAGATGTTTCAAAGGCGTTGGGGCAAGCGAGATAACATTGATAATTGGCAAAGAATCAATAAAACGGTCGTCGCGTTACCAACAAATGATACTGCGGATAGCCTCGAACAGCGAGATGAAACGCCACAAAAAGTGAACGACCCAGCGTCAGATCCTCACCAAAGAGCATACTATCTGCGCCAGATTCCGTTGACTTCTGCTCAGTTAGCTGCCAGTAACAAGGTGCTCGCTGATGGACTTTTTCACAGCGGAATCATCTTTAAGGATCAGTTAGATAACCTTGATCTCAGTGAGAAAGCATTGCTTCGACTCATCCATCACTATCCAAACTTTGCGCACATTGACGAGGCTTTCTATCATCTTTACTTGCTTTATGCAAGGCGAAATGACTTTACACATGCCGAAGAATGCCTCACTCGCCTGCGCCGAGAATGTCCAAAGAGCCAATGGACAGCCTTGCTTAACGACCCCTATTATCAGGAAAATGCGCGTTTTGGAAAGCATATCGAAGACTCACTCTATGCTGCTTCCTACACCGCTTTTAACGAATCACGCTATCATGAGGTGTTAGCCAATGCCCAACTGTCGGCAAAACGTTTCCCCAAGGGAGCCAATCGCGATAAATTTTTGTTCCTTTCGGCGCTAAGTAAGCTTAATGATGGCGATGCAAAAGGATGCTTGCAAGACCTCAATACGCTGCTATCCACTCATCCAGAAAGCCGACTTGGCGAGATGGCGGGCATGATAATCAATGGTGTAAAGGCAGGAAAGACCTTGCATGGGGCTAAGTTTGACATGACAAATGTATGGAAACGACGCAGTGAAGTGCTCAACGATAGCGACTCGATTCAGTCGGTTAAGTTCAACACTGAACGCAATGTGGGCTTTATTTACATGTTGGTTTACCATCCCGATTCCGTCAATGAACATCAACTTCTCTTTGCTTTGGCAAAGTATAACTTTACGAGTTACCTTGTCAGAAACTTCGATATACAGATTGAAGACGCACAGGGCATGCACAGAATGATGGTGAAAGGGTTCCAAAACTATGACGAAGCATTGCAATATGCACGTCAGTTGCATCGCCAACAAAGCATCATGCAGCTCACGAAAAGGGCGCGACCATTTATCATTAGCGAACAAAACATGGAACTCTTAGGCCGACAATACAGCTACGATGACTATAGTTTGTTCTATCAAAAGCATTTCGCGCCACTGCGAATCAGTACGCTTCAGCTGCTAACGGAGCCTGTTCCATCGACAATAAAGGCGCCCGAAAAACCGCAAACTGCCGAGGAAATAGACCGCGAACTCGATCGAATCATTCAGCAGGATAAGGATGTTTATCCCATTGACACGGTGATAACGCCTGCTGTAAAGGGGCAAAATGCTGGACAAGGTCAGCCTCAAAAGCAGCACACCAAGCCCGAAAAGGCACATAAACCAGCACCGGTGAAGAAGCCGGCGACACCAATTAAGCCGGTTAAACCGCTTGACTTAGACGATGAATATTATGATTTAGATGGATTCTAACTATGAGTAATGGAAAATTATTGTGGGTAGATGACGAGATAGATCTATTGAAAGGTCACATCATCTTTCTCGAAAAGAAAGGTTATCACGTAGTAACGATGAGCAATGGTGTTGATGCTATTGAGCTTTGTCGTAAGGAATCGTTTGATCTTATCTTGCTCGATGAGATGATGCCAGGCCTTACTGGCATCGAAACGCTACAGAGAATAAAAGACATTCTGCCTGAAACGCCTGTGGTAATGGTAACAAAGAGCGAGGAAGAAGATATCATGAATCAGGCTATTGGGCGTAAGATTGCCGACTATTTAATAAAGCCTGTAAACCCTAATCAGATTCTAATTGCGCTGAAAAAGAATATTCATCATCGCGACATTATAAACGAAGTGACGCAAAGCGGCTATCAACAGGACTTTCAAAAGATTGCACTTCAAATTGCAGCTTGCAAGTGTTGGAGTGATTGGATGGCCGTTTATCGGAGATTAGTGAAGTGGGAATTAGAGCTAAGTACAGCCGAAAACCACATGACAGAGGTGCTACAGACGCAAAAAGCTGACGCTAACCATGACTTTGCCAAGTACATTAAACAGCATTACTTAGCTTGGATGAATGGAGAAGAAGACCGTCCTTTGATGAGCAATGAGGTCTTTAAGCGTGTGGTTTTCCCGCTCTTGGATAAGCAAGAAAAGGTGTTTTTGCTTGTGATTGATAACTTTAGGTATGACCAATGGCGTGTATTGGCTGCCGAACTTGCCGAGAGTTATGACATCGAAGAACAGCTTTACATGAGTATTTTGCCTACTGCTACCCAATATGCGCGCAACAGTTTATTCAGCGGTTTGATGCCCCACGAGATTCAACGGCTTTTCCCTGACCTTTGGGTAGATGAGGAAGAGGCCGATGGAAAGAATCTACATGAAGAGGCATTGATAGCGGGTTTGCTTGCGCGTTACCGCAGAAAACATCGCTTTAGCTATCATAAGATTAGCGAATCGCAGTCGATTGATCAGCTGTTGAGCCACTTTTCAGAACTTCAACACAATGATTTCAACGTATTAGTCGTTAACTTTATTGACATGCTTTCACATGCGCGCACCGAGTCACGCATGGTGCGTGAGTTGGCAAACAACGAGTGCGCATACCGCAGTATCACACAAAGTTGGTTGCGATATTCGGGAATTGCCGAGCTGTTTCGCCTGCTCAGCCGCACCGATTGCCGTGTGATTGTCACCACAGACCATGGGAGTATTCGCGCCAATCGGCCGATAAAGATTGTTGGAGACCGCAATACGAACACGAATTTACGCTATAAGTTGGGCAAGAATCTTAACTATGAATCGCGTCAAGTGTTTGAAATCAGCAAACCACACGAGGCACATCTGCCTGCGCCCAACCTCTCAACATCGTATGTTTTCGCCCTTGGCGATACGTTCTTTGCCTATCCCAACAACTACAACTATTATGTGTCATACTATAAAGACACGTTTCAACATGGTGGCGTTTCAATGGAAGAGATGCTTATTCCGATAGGCGTGATGCGGGGAAAGGCAACAGAAAATATTTAGAAATCAAATTCATGAGAATCTTCTCTGCATGCCTTGGCATGACAAAAGGAGATTATAAAGTAAACAATATGGAAATAAAAATCAAATCATTAGACAACATCCGTGAGGCCGCTAAAGCCTTTTTGGATGGTATGGGAACGGGTAAAGTCTTCGCGTTCTATGGCAAGATGGGCGCAGGAAAGACTACTTTCATCAAAGCAATCTGCGAAGAATTGGGAGTGACCGATGTGATTACATCGCCTACTTTCGCTCTTGTCAACGAGTATACTGCGGCAGATGGCAGTCCCATTTATCATTTCGACTTCTACCGAATCAAGAAACTTGACGAGGTGTATGACATGGGATATGAAGATTATTTCTATGGAGGTAGCCTCTGTTTCCTTGAATGGCCCGAGCTTATTGAAGAGATATTGCCCGAAGATGTGACCAAAGTCACGATTACCGAAGAGGCTGATGGCAGCCGAAAGGTTGTGTGGTAAGGCGCTATTATCACGTGCCCAACGCCATGATATGAGTGGATATGGGATGCAAATCTTTCTTGTTTGCATCCTGTGTCCTCTCGTCTTATAACACAAGCTACGGCCTTTTTAACTTAAAAATACAGGCTATGTAATCCTATTCTTGTAAAGTTTATTCACCGTTTTTTAACATTTCAGGATACGACCAAATAGAACTTTGAACGCCCTTTGAATGCTTGTTTTTCATGTTTTTATGATGATTGTAGCATGAAAACCAAGAGATTGCAATGTAATCTCATGCAGATTACACGATGAAATCAGGCTTTTCGCCTTATGAAATGAAGCATATTATGGCCTTATTCCATACAGATTACACGATATTTTTATGCTATTTCACAACATATTTCGGTGCTAAATGCATAAGGATTTGATAGTCAATGATTTTCAAACTGCCCAAAAACTGCGCATTTTTGCCATCAGTTTGAACTTCATTTCAAATAAGCTCGTTTTCAGAAAGCATTTGTAATGATAATTCGTTACATTCTAAGCATAAAAAGAAGTGTGATTCATCTTGAGTATTTAGAATGCAAAAAGAGAGACTTTTCCTTATTAAAACCATTGGCAATCACCTCATATATGCAACTTTTCCACTAAGAAATATACGCTGAAAGCAAAGGGGTTGCACCACAAATGCTATGCCTTAAGAAATTGACTTCTTGAGGATGATAAGCTACTTTGCTTTCAACAATAATGGCAAAGCAGTGTTGTCACGATAAAAATAATATCAGTTGCCCGGCATGTCTCACGGCTTTTGTCAGTTGAAAACATTGAGATGACAACGAAAGACATGTCATTCGAAAGCGCCTTTTTAGGATAATGGAGCGTGCTGGGCAGCTGAATTGTGTGTGATGTTGCGCGAGTTTATCACGCAACATCATTCGTTATTCGATGGTCCACGTGTCGTTTGTTTCGAGCAACTCCGTGAAATTATGATATTTCTTTCGGCCTTTTACCTCATCAATCTGGCTGTAAATGCACGACTCATAGGTAGGCGCTTCGACATCACGGATAACACCCAAGGCTACGGGAAAGCCGTGTTCATTGTCCATCATGGCAAGTTTCAGCTGCAAAGTATTGTCTTCACAATGGGCATCATGAATGAGAATATCTTCTTCTTTGACGCCATTTTCACCGATTTTCACTACTTTCAATCCGAAGCCTTCTTGCATAAGACCAAACTCTTTGTCTTTACCGAAGCGCATAGGTTTGCCATGTTCCAAATAGATGGCATGCTCACTACGACCTTCACGCGTATAGATGGGGGCGTAAGCGCCGTTGTTAAAGATCATACAATTCTGCAAAACTTCGCACACCGAGGCCCCTTTATGGCGCTGAGTTGCCTTGAGCATTTCAACAGTGTGTGTGCCATCGTTAGCTACTGTGCGTGCAAAGAAGCGACCACGAGCACCAAAAGACAGTTCAGCTGGACGGAAAGGGTCTTCTACAGTGCCGTAGGGACTCGACTTAGAAACAAAGCCTCGCGGTGAGGTTGGAGAGTACTGACCCTTTGTTAAGCCATAGATTCGGTTGTTAAGCAATACGATATTGATATCAATATTACGTCTTAGAGCGTGTATAAAGTGGTTACCGCCAATGGCAAGTCCGTCACCATCGCCCGAGATTTGCCACACTGTGAGTTGCGGATTGGCTACTTTCACGCCCGTAGCTATGGCAGCTGCCCGCCCATGTATTGTCTGCATAGCGTATGTATTGACATAGTAAGAGAGACGACCACTACAACCTATGCCCGAGATAACAGCGGTTTCATGGGGTGGTATGCCCAATTCGACCATTGCTTTATGCATTGAAGCCAAGAAGAAATGGTCTCCACAACCAGGACACCAACGTGGCTTTCCTTTCTTAAAATCATTTATTTTGTATTCCATGGGATTCATTTATTCGTCTATAATCTGTTGAAAAGCTTTGGAAAGTGTGTCAACCATGAAAGGTTGTCCTTTCACTTCATTGTATTGTCTTGGGCAGAAGTTGTCGATTTTCATGCGTAAATAGCCTGCAAACTGACCCGAATTTTGTTCTGCAACAACCACTTTTGGATAGGCTTTAAGTACAGTTGCCGTGTTCTTGGGTAGCGGATTGATGTATCGGAAGTGGGCAAGTGCGACCTTCTTTCCTTTCTTTCGCAGCTCCTCCATAGCTGTATAGAGATGTCCAAACGTACCCCCAAAGCCCACAATCAATAGGTCTGCATCGTCTTTATCACCCAAAACCTTGAGTTCAGGCACAGGAATGCGCGCCACTTTCTCGGCTCTTAACTTCGTCATGAGATGGTGGTTTTCGGCTTTATTCGATATAACTCCGGTGTCACTATCCTTTTCCAATCCGCCAATAACGTGCTCATAGCCTTCCATTCCGGGTGTAGCCCAATAGCGAACAAGCGTTTCTGGGTCGCGCAAATAAGGGGTATAGGCCTCTGAAGTGTTAGGTTTGACAAGGTGAGGATGTATCTCTGGCAAGTCGTTTACATTCGGAAGACGCCATGCTCCCGAACCATTTGCAATGTAAGCATCACTTAACACGACGACAGGTGTCATGTGTTCGACAGCCATCTGACAGGCATTATAAGCTGATTGGAAGCAATCGGTGGGCGAAATTGGGGCAATCACGGGCATGGGACTATCCCCATTGCGACCAAACAACACTTGAAGCAGGTCGCTTTGTTCGGTCTTTGTCGGCAAGCCTGTAGACGGTCCACCACGTGTAACATCAATAACAACGAGCGGAAGTTCGTCCATTACCGCCAAGTTCATAGCCTCTGATTTAAGACAAATGCCTGGACCTGAGGTGGAAGTAACGCTTAGTGAGCCTGCAAAAGAAGCTCCGATAGCCGTCGAACAGGCTGCTAACTCATCCTCACATTGCATAGTTACGATGCCAAGTGACTTGTGTTTGGACAGTTCAATGAGGATATCTGTGGCGGGAGTAATGGGATAACTACCAAGAAAGAGTTGCATTTTAGCTTTCTCTGCGGCTGCAATGAGTCCATAAGCCATAGCTTTATTGCCCGTGATATCCATGTATCGGCCGGGCTTTTTGTGGATAGACTCAATGCGATATGTGGCAGGAACCGACGCATGTGTATTGTGTCCGTAGTCGTATCCAGCATGAAGTACACGAATGTTACACTCTGCAATCTGTGGCTTATCTTTGAATTTATGCGCAATATACTCTACAACTTTCGTACGACTTCGGTTGAATAACCAGCAAACGATGCCCAAAGCAAACATATTTCTGCATTTCAACACCGTCTTGGGATCAACATTTTCGCCCTTCAAACAAGCCTTTACCATCGAGGTTATGGGGCAAGCTACGACGTGATCAGGATTGATACCGAGTTCCTTTAGATAGTTATTCGTTTGGAATTCGGCTTTACGTAGGTCGTCTTCTCTAAACGAATCGATGTTCAAAATGATAGTAGCTGAGGGCGAAGCATACTGGATTTGCGTCTTCAAAGCAGCCGCATTCATAGCCACTAATACGTCACATTGGTCGCCAGGAGTAAGCACTTCATCGTCTCCAATCCTTACTTGATACCCACTAACTCCAGTCAAAGAGCCTTGTGGAGCGCGTATATCTGCGGGATAATCTTGAAGAGTTGAAATACTGTTTCCAGCCGTTGCTGACACTAAAGAGAATATGTTTCCGGCAAGTTGCATGCCATCTCCCGAGTCACCTGAAAAGCGGATGACTACTTGTTTGAGTTCTTTTATTTCGAGTCCTTTCATGGGTTAATAGATAATGTCGCCTCAAATATATGGTAATTAAATTAAAAAAGCAAGAAAAAACACAAGAAAATGGAAAATATTTTCTTTGTGTTCATCTTGCCTTTTATCGGAGTATTGCATCTCATAGGATGCAAAATGTAGGATTATATGCTTTTAATCGTCAGGTTATATGATTTCCATTGTCATGCTAATGTCATTGATTGGTCGATCACTTCGATTAGTTTTAGCTTGTTGGATGCGTTCAACAACGTCTAAACCCTCAACAACTTCTCCGAAAACGGTATATTGATTGTCGAGAAAAGGAGTGCCCCCTATTGTGGAATATATTTTGATTTGTTGGGCAGAAAACGTCAAAGGGTGTTGTTTACAATAATTTTTTGCATGATAAAATGAGGCATCTCTCTTTGTTTTAACAATCATTAATGTGTTCAAAGTAACAATTGTTACCAAGCCATTGCAATCAGTTGATATACCTTTGCACCAGAATTTAGGATATAAATAAATACAAACATTATGACAGAAAACAAGATGTTTTGTTTCCAATGCCAGGAAACAGCAAAAGGAACTGGGTGTACTATTCAAGGTGTTTGCGGCAAAACAGCCGATACAAGCATGTGGCAGGATCTGCTGTTAAGCGTAGTTCGCGGTATAGGAACAGTCGATCATTGTCTCAAAAAGGCTGGAAAAGAGAGCTTACCTGCTGTAGAAGGCTTTATCACGGATGCGCTTTTCACGACCATTACGAATGCAAACTTCGACGATGATGCTATCCTTCGTAAGGTAACGGATGGCATTGTATTGAAGAAACAGCTAATAGATAAGGCCAAAGAAGACGGCGTTTCTCTCCCCAACTGGCCTGAAGTGACATGGGGAGGCAATGAAAATGATTATGAATCTGAAGGAAAACGTGAAGGCATTTTACGCATAGAGAACGCTGATGTGCGTTCTTTGAAAGAACTTACGATATTGGGTTTAAAGGGAATGGCAGCCTATTATGAGCATGCTTCACATCTTGGCGAGCATAGTTCTGCTATCATCGACTTCATGAGTGAAGCGCTTTATACGGTTACTGACCCTGATTCGAGCATGGAAACACTGCTCAATTGTGTGCTCGCAACAGGCAAATTCGGAGTTGATGTCATGGCATTGCTTGACAAAGCCAATACAAAAGTCTACGGAAACCCAGAGCTTACAAAGGTCAATATCGGTGTAGGCAAGAACCCAGGTATCTTGATTAGCGGCCACGATCTTAAGGATATAGAAGACCTTTTGAAGCAAACCGAGGGCACAGGTATTGATGTTTATACCCACGGTGAAATGCTTCCAGCTCACTACTACCCACAGTTGAAGAAGTATAAGCACTTGGTTGGTAACTATGGTAATGCCTGGTGGAAGCAAAAAGAGGAGTTCGATACCTTCAATGGACCAATTGTTTTCACTACGAACTGTATTGTTCCTCCCTCTCCAAAGGCTTCTTACAAGGATCGAGTATTTACTACTAATGCTGCAGGATACCCTGGATGGAAACATGTAGAGGCTGGGCCTGACGGACACAAAGACTTTTCTGAGGTTATCGCTATGGCCAAAACGTGCCAAGCTCCAACTGAGATTGAACACGGAGAGATTATTGGTGGCTTTGCACATGCACAGGTTTTTGCACTTGCCGACAAAGTAGTTGAGGCAGTAAAGAGTGGAGCTATCCGCAAGTTTGTAGTCATGAGTGGCTGCGATGGGCGTATGAAGAGCCGCAATTATTATGAAGAATTCGCCATGAAGTTACCGAAAGACGTCGTTATTTTGACAAGCGGTTGTGCGAAATTCAAGTATAACAAGCTCACTCTTGGCGACATAAATGGCATCCCTCGCGTATTAGATGCAGGACAATGTAACGACTCTTACTCATG
>QWCL01001858.1_pt1 | contig 11580 bp, 8 predicted proteins | sample 1972551 | NCBI WGS metagenome assembly QWCL01 (sample SAMN09866709, study PRJNA288562) | Human oral metagenome isolate term2_saliva, whole genome shotgun sequencing... | isolation source: mouth | host: Homo sapiens | place: USA: California
CTCTAATTTTTCACCGATGAATTTAGCTACTGCTAATGGAGCTCCGCCAGCGCCTAATTGGAAAGAGAAACCTTCTTGGATAATGCCCGCTTCATCAAGAAATTCTGCTGCCATTTCCGCAATTTTAATTTGCACAGGGTTTTTTGTGATTCCCACAGCACCAGATGCGATACCTTCTGGATCTCCGATAGCCTCTACTTCTACGATGTAATCTACATCGGTTTGAGGAATGGAAATTGGGTATACATTGTCGATTAAGTTATCTGTTAACAATACAGTTTGGTCTGCATAGTGAGAGTCAACCATAGCATAACCCAAAGCACCACAAGCGGATTTACCTTTACGACCTGTCGCATTACCACGACGATCACAAGCAGGTACGCCCATGAAAGCTACGTCAATATGAGCTTCCCCAGTACAAACGGCACGAGCACGTCCACCATGGGAACGAATTACTACTGGGCGTTTTAATACGCCTGGGTTCAAGCTTAAGAATTTGCCCAATGCATCACGAAGACCAGATGTTTCGATGGCTGTTACTGTACCATCTTTAATCATATCGATTAAGAATTCATGGCAAGGTGCTAAGGAAGAATTAAGGATTGTAATATCTTTGATTCCTTTGGCTTGTACACGGTCCATCACAAGTTTCATTACATAGTCACCATTACGTAAATGATGGTGGAAGGAAATAGACATGCCATCTTTCAGACCTACTTTTTCAATAGCTTCATCGATAGAGCCTACTAATTTATCTTCGCCTGGAGTGTGAAGTTTCACTGGTTTACCTGCACGAACTGCAGTTTCTGTCATTGCAAATTGTCCTTCATAGAGACGACGACCTTGAAGGCATTCTAATTCCATAGGAATATCGCGACCAATTTTATTTAACATCGATTTCTGCTCCTTCCTCAAGCTCTACTTTGATACCTGCTGCACGGGCTTTATCTACCACGCGTTGTGCACGTACTACGATAGGACCGTCGATCATTTTACCATCTACAGCGATAACGCCTTTATTGTTGCGAAGTGCTTCTGCATAGGAGTTCAACACTTTTACAGAATGAGCAATTTCTTTTTCATCTGGAGTGAACACTTCATGGATAATTTTGATTTGGCTTGGGTGAATACAAGATTTTCCATCATAACCAAGAGCTTTAATGAATTCTACTTCTTCACGGAAGCCTTGTGGATCTTTCACATCGGAGAATACTGTGTCAAGTACACGGATACCTGCTTCACGAGCTGCATGAAGGATTGTTTGACGAGCAAATAACAATTCATGAGCTGGTTTATGTTTGCCTGTACGAAGGTCAGCACGGTAGTCTTCCGCACCAAGAGCAATCGCTACTACACGAGGACCTTGTGCAATTTCACGCACATTGTATAGACCTTTAACGGATTCAATAGCAACGATAATATTGATAGTACCTTCTTCCCAACCGTTCGCTTTTTCTACTTCTTCAATTTTCTTAGCAACGATTTCTACTTCAGATACATCTTCTGTTTTTGGAAGACGAATCAAGTCAGGTTTTGCTGGTACAATCACATCAAGGTCAGCATAACCATATGGAGTTTGTGTAGGATGGTTGATACGAACCACTGTTTCGCCTTTGAATTTTAAAGTTTTCAAAGCTTCTGCTGTCAATAAACGAGCTGTATCTTTTTCAGTGACTGCTACAGAGTCTTCAATATCAAACATGATGGAGTCTGCACCGTGGATATCAGCACTGTTAATCATTTTAGGCGTGTTACCTGGTACGAACATCATGGAACGAGATAAACGTTTTTTTGCTAATTCAGTTAATTGGCTCATTATGCTTCGCTCCCTCTTTCTAATGCACCCAATACACGGGCTTTAATAGTATAATCCCAAGCTGCTTTATCGATAGCTGTTACTTTCACGCCATCGAAGCCTGCTTCTTTTACAGTGGCTTCAATGAAAGCACGAATATGCTTACCATAAGCACGCTCAACTTTTGATTTTAATTCTACTTCGATACCAGATGCAATTGGTTCAACCGTTACCAATACATCATTTTTTTCATCAAAGCCAGCCATAGCTGCTTTCACTAGATGTTTCATAGCAAATCCTTTCTATTACATCAAAATATAGCATAAAAGTCAGGTTCTACAGAGGTATTTCCCCTGTAGACTCTGACTATACAAATTACCTTGTCCTATAGGATGCCTAGCATACCCCACCATGGATAGCCTACTACGAATGTAAGGGTTAAGCACAATACAGCGATAATACCGCCAGTAATCCACCAATCTTTTACATCATTGTAACCTGCGCCAAATACGATTGGTGCTGCTGCTCCGCCGTAGTGTGTTAATGCACCACCATAAGAGTTAGATGCACAAAGCACTAATGCTAATGCCATAGGATTTACACCTGCTGCTGGGCCTACTGCCAAGAATACAGGTAGCATTGCTACTACATAAGCAGATCCAGATGCAAATAAGTAACGAATTGCTACGGAAATAATACCGATAATAACAAGTGCTACAAATCCATTATCTCCGAAGTGAAGATGTGTTTGCATTACATCTGCTAACCATTCGAAGAATTTTGCTTTAGATAACGCATCAGATAAACCGATGATACCACCGAACCACATCAATGTGTTCCAGCCACCTTTATTGGCAACCATATCATCCCATTTAATCGCGCCTAAGCAGAAGCTAGCAACCATAGCTACAATAGCTACTGCAGTAGCATCAATTTTAAATTTAATACCAAATGCTGCTAAGATAGAAGGCAATGCCCAGCCTACTAATGCAAAGATGAAAATACCAACTAATGTTTTTTCAGCACTAGTCATAGGTCCTAATTCTGCTAAGCCTTCTGCCGCAATTTTCTTATTGTCAACTGTAGTCAACGTTGGTTTGTTTAATAAGTATGTTACATATGGAACTATTAATAACATTACTATGCCTGGTACTGACATAGCCAATGCCCATAAGCCCCAATCTAAATGTACACCTAACATTTTTGCCATGAAGTCACCTGCTAGTGCATTTGGTGCCATCGCTGTTAGGAACATTAAGGACGTAACTTTTGTTACCATGTACGTATTAACCATTAAGAAACGACCAGCTTTGTTCGCTGTTTCACCAGGTTCAGAACCCAAGGATTTCGCTACGGAGTTCATGATTGGGAATACGATACCACCACAACGAGCAGTGTTAGATGGTGTAGCTGGGGAAATGATTCCGTCTAATAAAGCCGTTACATAGCCTAAACGAAGTACTGTACCGCCAAATGCATTGATTAGATGATACGCAATACGACGGCCTAAACCAGTCTTTACAAATGCTACAGATAAAGCAAATGCAGAGAATACCAACCATGCTGTTGTTGTAGCATAACCAGAAAGAACTGCTTTTGTGTTACCCAAAAATAATGCAGAACCTGCAATAGCGGATAATACTACTACAGGAGCTGGAAATGGCTTCAAAATTAAGCCTACGATAGCTGCTAAATAGAAACCAAATAGTTTCCAAGCACCATCTGCTAATCCTTCTGGAGCTGGGCTATACCAGATCACGATTGGGATTAACAACATAATCAAAGCATTGATTACTTTTTTGTTCATCTTGTGTCTCCTTACTACATAAGATATAAATACATTGCCTATGTTGCTTGCACTCATACTTTCTATAAACGTGAAACTTAATATATATATAAATGAATGTATATAAGGGCGGTTCACCACTTACTAGAATACTAGAACGTGCAAATGTCTAGGTCTTTTTACGCTCTCATTATATCCAATCATTTCAGAAGGTAAAAATAAAAATCCTTTATAAGGCTTATAAAAATTTTATTATCATCAAAAAGCCTTCATGTATGCATTTAGAGAATACATTATAAACATAGGTATCATGCGGTTTTTATGTTATTCCTACTAAATTGTTCCTATTTTCATGATATATATCTATAATAATTGCTACTTTCATATACATTAACAGTCTGTTAATAGTATTATAAACTAATCAAATATTAGCATTAGAAAAATCTATACATTGTAAAAACTCAAGCATACTAATATACAAAAGTACCAACTACAATGCAAACCACATACAAAAAGAACGCAACTCAATTAGCTGCGCTCTTTATATGTAATACTTTATACGCTTTATCAACTATGAGGCCTTGTTCGACCAGACATGTAACCCCTATCTATCTATATACGTAGTCAGGGACATATTTTTTGCTGACCAAATATATACAAATCCATTAAGTTGTATACTTATATCTATGGACAAAAATACCTGACAGTTGTAAATCCTTACCATACGCACATCAGCCTCTTAGCTTGTATATCCCGATAATGTAACGATTTGATGATTTTCGTAATACTCTGTTACATAATCAATGAAAGTTTTCACTGCAATAAGCTTTGTACTTACTTCATCGTGGAACAAATAGGTAGAACGTACCAATGGACGATTATCTTTCATCCGCAAAGGTTCTACATAAATACCATGTTCACGGCAACTACCAAGTCCTAAATATGGTAAAATAGCCCAACCTAATCCTTCTCGCACAAAGTGACGGCAAGTCACCATAGAATCCAGTTCCATGGCTGGTCTCACATCCCCCACGCTATGTTCTTTCTTCCAATTTTCTACCACTGTCGCAATGGATCCATCCGTGCGATAGTTAAGCATCGGAATATCTCGTAATTCCTTGTAATCTACAGGATGTTTATAGACTAAACAATAGGGTTCATCAAAAAGACGCACACCATTCGGCACATGATTATATTCACCACGGGCAAAGGCAATCATCACCTCTCCAGAATTAAACATTTTATTCACATGGGAGCTATACCCTGTCTTTACTTCAATACGAATCTTAGGATATTGTTTTGTGAAATTATTGAGCAAATGAGGCAACTCATAGTCCGCAAAATTAATGGATGCAGCAATTTTTAAGGTACCTTGTATTTTTCCTGTCACCTTTCCAATATTTTGTCGCAATTCCTCCCGAGACCGAATCATACGTCGACAATAATCGTAATACAGCTCGCCTTCTGCAGTTAACGCAATGCCATCATTAGCGCGAATTAATAAGGGGCGCCCTAATATATCTTCTACTTGCTTTAATCGATAGCTTAATGCAGGTTGTGAAAGAAATAATTTTTCTGCTGCTTTCGTAATATTGCCTTCTTCCACCACTGTGACGAAGGTTTGCCATTCTTTTGCTTCCATATACAACCTCCTTACTTGTGTTATTCTACTATATATTATCTCATATATCGAAAGATTTGCATACTAAAAGGGAGAGCTTATAGCTCCCCCCTTATATATATGTGCTCTCACAAATTAACGATACATTATCGACGACCGAAAATGCGAAGTAGATTGATGAAAATATTGATAAAATCTAGATATAAACCTAAAGCACCAATCAATTCAACACGTTCTAGGACACTTTCATCTTCATAAGCTACTTCCATTATGGTCCGTTTAATGCGATATACATCATACATAGTAAATAAGGAGAAAATCCCTACGGCTATATAGCTGTATACTAATAATCCAAAGTCGCTAGCACCGAAGAACATCATAATCAAACTAGCAATGAGTAGCGCAATCACTGCCCCCATTAAAAATGTGCCTAATCCAGACAAATCTTTTTTTACCACTACCCCTAAAAAGGCAAAGCTACCAAACACTGCTACAGCTCCTGTTAACGCATACACGACCACCTCAAAGGAATAGTGTAACGCGATGGCGGTCAAGGTCAATCCATTCATGATAGAATAGAGGAAAAACATAGCTTTCAAAAATGTGTTAGACGCCGTGTATTGACGGAAGGAAAATAAAAACACCACCGCCACTTCGGCTAACAAAATGATATTAAAGTTGGAATGGGCAAAGCGCAACCAACTAGAGTTCGTCAACGCCATAAATCCAATGATGGCTGTAGTCAATAAGCCCCATACCATCCAAAGCATAGAATTTCGTAATTTACGATTTACAATTTCTTCTACTACCACCGTATCTGCTTGTGTAGGAATACGATACTCCATAGTTACCTCCTATCTTGCGTTTGCAATACCTTCATAAACATTACCACGAATGCCATCCACAGTTACCACTTGACCATTTGTCAATTGCGATTGATCATGAGCACCTAAAATGACAGGAATACCAAACTGAATACCTGCAATCGCTGCTGTCGATGTGTATCCTTCTTCTGCTGTAATAATAGCACCAGCTCGTTTTGCTAGTTCCATATATTCTGGTTCTAAATCACGAACTACTAGAATGCTTCCATCTGCCATAGGCTCTGTAGAGTCAGCGTGATGGATTGGTCCTGTTACAGATAGTTTACCAACTCCGCGACCTTTAATCAATACATTACCAGTGACATGAACACGAATCATATTAGTTGTACCAGATAAGCCAGATGGCACACCAGCTGTAACAACCACTAAATCACCAGATTGAAAGAAATACTCATGGCTGTAATACCCGATTCAGTACAAGTAATGATCGCACTAGCTCCCAAAGAACGTCCTACTTCAACAGTAGCAGAACAAATAGCATCTGTCGTTTTTGCTTCTTCTAACGGTACTGTATGATTACTATTCACATATAAATCAGATGTTTCTGTTACTTTTGCAATACGAGCCATAGTTGTGACCGCTTCCAATGGGTAGTCCCCCCCTGCAGTTTCCCCAGATAACATGACCGCATCAGTACCATCTAATATGGCATTCGCAACGTCACTAGCTTCTGCTCTTGTAGGTCTTGGATTGGTTACCATGGACTCTAACATCTGGGTCGCTGTAATAACAGGCTTGGAGGCGGCATTACATTTTTGAATCATCATTTTTTGCAATACAGGCACTTCTTCGGCTGGAATCTCTACACCCAAGTCACCACGAGCCACCATTAATCCATCAGACACTTCTAAAATATCATCTAAATTATTAAGACCTTCTTCATTTTCGATTTTAGAAATGATGCGAATATCTGCCCCTTTGGATTCCAAAATACGACGAATGGCCACTACATCGCTAGCCCGTTGCATGAAAGAAGCTGCTACATAGTCCACATCCATTTCACAACCAAATACCAAATCTTTTTCATCTTGTTCCGACACTGGCGGCAAGGATAAGGATACTCCTGGTACAGCCACTCGTTTGCGATTGCTCATCATACCCGTGTTCATAACAGTCGTATGAATCTCCGTGCCCTCGATAGAATCAATACGCAATGTCACTAATCCATCAGATAAGAGAATTTGTTTTGCCTCTTTCACATCTTCTGGCAATCCCGCATGATTCACGGAGCAAATCTCCTTCGTTCCTTCCACATCTCTTGTAGTCAACGTAAAAGCTTGTCCTTCTTCTAAACACACTTTGCCTTCTTTGAATAAGCCAAGGCGAAACGTGCCACGTTCATACCTGCTCGCAATAAGGATTCTACCATTTCTAAACTATCTGTACTAGGTCCCATGGTACAAACAATCTTTGTTTTTTTATTCATTTCTATCTCCTTATAGTAACTCTACTGCATTGGCCCCTAGTAAGGCTTGCACACGCCCAATAGATTCTTTTGATGGGGTGAAATAAAAACTACGGTTCACCGCTAAGCTGCGTTTTTGACGTTGCAAGAATAGAGTGACTGGTGTATCTCCTTGTAATTCTTGCAACAGCTTTTGTAATTGTTGGCTCACTTGCGGTGTATCATGAACTGTATCAATATGAATACGTATCTGTCGTACTTTATCATATTCTACTTTCAATAACTGTACGGAACTAGCAATGCATTGCACACCTTTTTCATCCGCATCAATGCGTCCCTCGATAGCTACCACACCATCTCGTTGCAATAGCATATGACTTTTTTGATACCCTTGTGGGAACACTACTACTTGTACGGTGCCTGTGAAATCTTCCAAGGTTAAGGTGCACATTTTTTCCTGTTTCGCCTTCGTTAATCGATCCACTTTTTCCGTAATCAATCCACCAATCGTAACAGTTTGACCATCAAAATCCTCTGGATTTTCTGCTAATCTCCCTAATTGAAATAGTCCTTCCAATTCATCACGATAGGCATCTAAAGGATGGCCCGTAATATAAAAGCCGGTATATTCCTTTTCATCTTTTAGTTTCAGCTCTTTGGGCAAGTCTCTGCAATAGCTGATTACGATTTTCTTTGAAAGAGTCCATCGCCCCGCATCGGATTAAACTTTCTAACAAGCGCTTATTCACCACACGATACGGAATGCGTTCGCAAAAATCAACAATGGATGTAAATTGTCCATTGGCCTTACGCTCTGCAAGCAATTCTTCAATAGCATTATCACCTACATTTTTGATACCACCTAAACCAAAACGAATTTGTCTATTTTGTACGGTAAACATACGCTCCGAATGGTTGATATCTGGTCCTAATACAGCCACCTGTTTCGCTTTACACACATTGATATAATTCGTCATTTTATCCATATTACCCATAAAGCTTGTCATAGTAGCAGCCATAAACTCTGGGAAATAATGGGCTTTCAGGTACGCCGTTTGATATGCAATATAGGCATAAGCGGCAGAGTGGGATTTATTAAATCCATAACCTGCGAAATATAGCAAGAGATCAAATACTTCATTGGCTAGCTTCTCATCGATACCATTGTTCACAGAACCAAATACAAAGGAATCTCGTTGTGCTTTGAGTACAGATTCCTTTTTCTTACCCATGGCACGGCGCATTAAATCCGCCTGCCCCAAGGAGAATCCCCCCATAGCAGAGGCAATCTGCATAACTTGTTCTTGGTATAGAATAACCCCAAATGTATCCTCTAAAATAGGCTCTAATATAGGATGTAAATAGGTCACTTCTTTTTCTTTATGACGACGCTTAATAAAATCTTCTACCATGCCCGATCCCAATGGTCCCGGACGATAGAGGGCCACTAAAGGAATTAAATCTTCAAAATGTTCTGGCTTCAAATCCATTACTAATTTTGTAATCCCTTCCGATTCTAACTGGAAGACCCCTGCTGTTTCCCCTTTACATAAGATTTCACAAGATGCCTTGTCATCTAACGGGATGGCATCCAAGTCTAGCTCAACACCATGATTTTCCTTAATGAGGCGTAGTGCCTCACCCATCACTGTCAACGTACGAAGTCCCAAAAAGTCCATCTTCAATAGGCCTAGTTCTTCGATATTATCTTTATCATATTGCGTGACAAAACCATCTTCATTGGAGTTTTGTACCGGCACATACTCATCTAATGGTGCTGCTGAAATTACGACCCCCGCCGCATGGGTAGAAGAGTTTCTCGCAATGCCTTCTAAGCGCAAGCAAAGATCAAATAGTTCTTTTACCGATGCATCACTTTCATATAGATCTTTGAGTTCTTTTACCTCTAAAGATTTTTTCAAAGTGATACCTAGCTCATTGGGAATCATCTTAGCTAATCGATTCACCTCTGGCAAAGGCATATCTAGCACGCGACCTACATCACGAATAACAGCACGAGCCGCTTCGGTACCGAAGGTAATAATTTGTGCTACTCGCTCTTGTCCATATTTTTCTGTCACATATTCGATGACCTTATTCCGAGTTTCATAGCAGAAGTCGATATCGATATCGGGCATGCTCACCCGCTCCGGATTCAAGAACCGTTCAAAGAGCAAATCGTATTTAATAGGATCTAGACCTGTAATCCCTAATAAGTAGGCTACCACTGACCCTGCTGCACTACCACGACCCGGGCCTACTAGTACCCCATGTTCACGAGCATATTTAACATAGTCCCAAACGATGAGGAAGTAATCTTCAAAGCCCATGCGACTAATAACACCTAACTCATAATCTAGTCGCTCTTGTAATACCGGTGTTACCTCTGGATAGAATTGAGGAATATAGGACTCACAAACTTTACGCAAGTAAGAATGTGCTGTTTCCCCTTCTGGTACATCAAATTTTGGCAAATGGTGTGCATCAAAATTGAACTCTACATGGCAACGTTCCGCAATCTTCAAGGTATTATCCAAAGCTTCTGGAATATGACCAAAGAGTTCTTCCATCTCATCGCCGCTTTTCATGTAAAACTCATTACTGAAAAACTTCATGCGATCTACATCATTCCGCCTTGCACCCGTAGCAATACATACCTTAATATCATGAGCTTCCGCATCGTCTGCATAAACATAGTGAAAGTCATTAGAACATACAAGTCCCACACCATATTGCTCCGCCATATCTACCAACACATCTTGAACACGTAATTCCTTAGGATCTCCATGGTTCTGAATCTCTAAGAAAAAGTTCTCTTTTCCATAGGTCTCAAGATACCATTCCAAAGCACGATGAGCGCCCTCAATGTTGTCCTGTAAAATCAGTTGCGGAATTTCTCCTGCAATACAAGCACTCAAAGCGATGATTCCTTTGTTGTAGGTAGATAGCAAATCTCGATCAGCACGCGGCTTGCGGTAGAACCCTTCTGTAGAGGATTTAGATACAATTTTTACAATATTTTCGTATCCTTCCATGGTTTCTGCTAAGAGAATTAAATGCTTTAATCGTTCATAGGTCTTACCTTCAGGGCGGTCAAAACGACTGCCTTCGGTCACATACACTTCGCATCCTAAGATGGGTTTGATACCTTGTGCTATGGCCTCTTTATAAAAATATATGGCTCCATACATATTACCATGGTCCGTTAACGCTAGGGCAGGCATATTGAGTTCTTTCGCACGACTCACCATTTGTGGCAATCGGCTAATGCCATCTATGAGGCTATATTCACTATGACTATGCAGATGTACAAATGGTCTCATGTGCCCTCCTTACTAACGTAACGCGATATACTTTCATTCCTTTTATTATATCATAATTTGCATATTTCAGTGTACCGTGAAAGCGTTTGACACCCATCAATTACTGCATGCTTTCAAACTTAAAAATGCCTATGTAATTCGCACAGCCAATTACACAGGCATTGTTTTATTTGATACATGTTACTGCTTGGTACATCAATGCTAGGCAAATTTATGTATAATATGCCTTCATCTCCGCTTTCACTTGTTGCCAGTTCGGCAACACATCACTCATGACCTTGTAAAAGCGTGATGAATGGTTCGCCTCGATAAAATGGGCAAATTCATGGACCATCACATAGTGAGCAAACTCGGTAGGCCCTAATAGCAATCGAGTATTCATAGTGATAATTTCTTTTACAGGCATACAGGATCCCCAACGGCTCGTCATATATCGCAATCGCAAGGTCGGTGTCGGCACTGTATACCCCGCTTGTTGAAACTCACTATACACTTGTTGTGCTAGTGTTTCCATGAAGTCCTGACCTATGGTTTTCCAAAAGCTAAGCCACATTCGTTCTACTTTGCTAGCATCCAAGGTCTCATGATTACTTGGGTAGCGTACCAACAATATGTCGTCTACCACCGTTACTGCATAGGTAGAGGCGTTCCCTCTCGACAGTTTTCTTTGTGATCGGCTTCCTTGTGCGCCCTTCCTTTTTGATGAACTACCTTTCAATGGAGAATCTGACGGAGTATCGCTTAATTGACTATCCTGCGAAGATAT
>QWCL01000899.1_pt1 | contig 11570 bp, 16 predicted proteins | sample 1972551 | NCBI WGS metagenome assembly QWCL01 (sample SAMN09866709, study PRJNA288562) | Human oral metagenome isolate term2_saliva, whole genome shotgun sequencing... | isolation source: mouth | host: Homo sapiens | place: USA: California
TCCTTACGGAGACCAAAGAGGTGAAAACCATTGTGAGAGATACCATTTTCAAGACGGAGAAAGATAGCGCTTTGTACGAGGCCTATATCAAGTGTAGAGATGGCAAGGCAACCCTCACGAAGCCTCTTTCCCAAAAGGGGGAAAACAAGGGGAAAATATTCGCCAATGTTAGTATCACCGACAACAAGCTTACCCTAAAAGTAGAAAAGCCACCTGAAGAACTAAGAACAAAAATAATAGAGAAACAAACCAAAGAAACGCAACCTAAGATGGTATATATAGAAAAGCCTATTTATATTGAAAAGCCCTTTGCGTGGTATCACAAGGCCCTAATGTGGGTGGGAGGGATTTTTATTCTTATCGTTGGCGTAAAGTTTATTTTGTCTATAAAATCTAAAATTTAAAGTAAAAAACAATGGAACAAGTATTTATTGATAATCCACAACTGGATGTCGTTTATAAAACTAATGATGGCAAGTATTTTCTATTAGAAAATGATGCTCAAAATTATGCCCTTACTCTTGATGTTAAGAGAGTAGAAAAATTACTCCGACCTACCGGAACAATGACAGAAGCTTTTGCCCAAGCCTTAGATGAAGGACAAAAGGAAATGCCATCTTTTGATGAAAGCCTATCTGAAAAAGATTCTCTTTATGAAGATGAAAACAAAAATTTCATAGCAGAAGGAATTCAAGACATTAACCAACAAGAAGATATTATAGAAGAAAAATCTAAAAAGACTGAAAATAAAGATGAATAATGTAAAATTTATTAGACAGAATGGAGGTCTCTCTCGTGAGTTATCAGGAGATGACCATATCTCTGGACTGATTGTTTATGGTGAAACGACCGTAGATAAAAAACTAATTCTATCCATAGAAGAATTGGAACATTTAGAAGTTACTGCTCAAAATCATCCTGTATTGCATTATCATGTTTCGGAGTTTTTTAGAATGAATGAAGGAGCAAAACTTTATATTCAATCTGTTGCGGAGAGTGATGGAAATTATACCGAAGTAAAAGTTTTGCAAAACTTCTCCGAGGGAAGCATCCGTCAAATTGCAATTTGTGATTTTAAAAGAGCTTTAAATACGCTTTCTAATTCGGTAACCAAACTTAACCAAATTGCTACGGAACTAGCACAAGAGAATATACCTTTAAGTACACTTCTTTCAGTCAAAATTACTGCTGAAGATATGAGCAAACTTCCAGACTTACACTCACTTAATGCAGAAAGAGTAAGTGTAGTCATTGGTCAAGATGGTGCGGGGCGTGGAAACTTCTTATCATCTACTATACCTTCCGTTTCTTGTATTGGAGCAGTTTTAGGAGTAATTTCTAAAAGCTCTGTACATGAGAGCATTGCGTGGGTGGAGAAGTATAACTTAGTAACTTCCATAGCGTATGACAAAACCCTTACAGGGGGAGAAGAAAAAGCTAGAGAATTAGACCGTATTGGTTTTTGTGATGGTTCTGCATTAGGGAATTACACCCCAAAACAATTAGATGCTATTTATGAAAAGGGCTATATCTTTATGGTAAAGCATACAGGAATTGCAGGAAGTTATCTCAATGACAGTTTCACTGCTACAAGTTTAGAGGGAGATTTCGCTTATTTGGAGAATAACCGAACTATTGATAAAGCCATTCGTGGACTGAATAAGGTTTTGATAAAGAAAATTTCTGGACCTGCTTATATAGACCCTGATACTGGACTTTTAGAAGCCTCAGGAGTGGTCGCATTAGAAGCTCTTTGTGATGATGTGTTAGATGTGATGAAACGAAACGGAGAAATCAGCGGTCATGCTGTGAGTATCAATCCTAATCAAAAATTGCTGAAAACTTCAAAATTAGAAATCGTAGTGAAAATCGTTCCTGTAGGAGCGCTCAGAACTATTGAAGTAAAAATAGGTTTAACCCTTAAAAAAGATTAAAAAATGGTAGAATTAGAACCACTTATTAACGGAAGAGAATACGGCTGGGCAGATATTACCGCTACAATTGGAGGAGTACCTGTAACAGGAATTACCGCCATAAAATACGGCGAAGAGATGGAAAAAGAAAATATCTACGGTGCAGGGAGAAATCCTGTCTCTCGTGGTTATGGGAGAATAAAGGCAACGGCTTCTATTACCTTACTCTCAGGGACGGTATTTGCTTTAAAAGCCAAAGCAGAAAAAGGTCAGCTTCATCGTTTAGCTCCGTTTTCTATTACCGTCAGTTATCAGCCTGATGCAGGGCCTATGGTAACTCATATACTGAAAAATTGTGAGTTTAAAAAAACAGAACTGGATTGGAAAGAAGGAGACATGAGTAAAGCCATAGAGTTTGAACTAATAGTCTCTCATATCGTGGATAAAACTATATAAAAAATAATGCTTTTGTGAAGGACTTTTGGTCCTTCATAAGAGTTAAAAAATCAAAAAATATGAACGAAGATTTAATTTGTGGATTAGATGCCACGCAAATAGAAGAACTCAAACAAGATAAAGGAGCATTGGTGCTTGTTAGTGTAAATTTTGGAGAAAATGTCCATCAGGCTATTTTTAGAGAGCCGACCTTTAAGGATTTACAAGCAATGAGTAAAATCTCAAAATCTGATGAGTTAAAGGGATTAAGTGCTGCTTATGATAACTGTATCATCAAAGCTGATGAAGAAATAGAAAACAGAGATTTACTCAAAATAAAAGCCGTAAGTGCTTTAATGGAGCGTGCACAAAAAACCACTTCCGAAGCAAAAAACTTATAAGCTCACTACAAAGTGAGCAATCAGAATACGAAAAACTCAAAGCTGATGCCATCATTAGAGCAAATTTTCATCTTAATCCAGATGAACTGCAAATAAGCCAGTGGTCAAAGCTCTACGCTCAAGCAATATGGCTGGAAGAATGGAGACTCAAAAACCAAGCTGAATTATTTATGGGATTGTTTGCGGGAGATTAGAAATCCTTATAATAGAAACTACTAATCGTCATTATCACCACACCCACAATCTTTATTAACTCTGATAGCAAATTGTATCATAGCAATAACAAAAAGTATCACAACAATTATCGCTAAAATACTTAATACAATGTGAGTATAGAAAATCAACCCTAAAATAAAGACTGCCCAAAAAATAATTTTTAATTTCATATCAAAACTTTCAACGAATATACTAAAAAAATGTCAAATAATGTAACATATCAGGTAAATTTAAAGGTTGTTGGAGAGGATGTTATCGGCACAGTTACTAAAAGTATAGAGAAAATGACCGAAAGCACCCGCCAAGCGACTAAAACTTTTGGAGATTGTTATAAAGCTTTGTTATCTATTAGTCAAGTAGCTGAAGGTTTAAGTGTCTTGGAGCAAGGTTTTTCTAATCTAATGCAAACGGGGGCTTCTCTTAACGCTAATATGCTGGAGCTTTCTGCAATTACTGGTGTTACAGGAAATGGGCTGAAAGCGATAGAAACGGCAGCAAGAGAAACAGCAAAGACCTTTGGAACTTCTGCTGTGGATAATGTGGAAGCTTATAAAATGATGCTCTCCCAACTATCACCAGAGATTGCTAATAATGCAGAAGCAATGAGAATGATGGGAGAAAATGCCAATATACTCTCTAAACAGATGGGAGGTGATACTGTGGCAGCAACGGAAGTTCTCAATACCTCCCTCAATCAATTTGGGGTAAGTATGGACGACCCTATTGCGGCGGCAAAAATCATGGCAGATATGATGAATGTAATGTCGGCAGCTGCTCAGCAGGGTTCCGCAGAACTTCCACAAATCAAACAAGCGTTGGAACAGGTCGGAATGGTAGCCAAAACCACAGGACTTTCCTTTGCAGAGACCAATGCTTATATCCAGCTTTTAGACCAAGCAGGGAAAAAAGGAAGCGAGGGCGGTGTGGCTCTTAGGAATGTCCTCACCACTTTATCCGAAGGGCGATTTACCTCAAAACTTGCAGCAGAGGGCTTGAAGCAAGCGGGAATTTCTGTAGATTATTTGGCGGATAGCTCTATTCCACTTCATGAGCGATTAAAAACTCTTAGAAAAATACAAGGAGATACGGCTCTGATGACCAAAGTTTTTGGAAAAGAAAACATGGCAGCAGCCATTGCCCTAATCAATACAGCCGACGAAGCCGAAGCGATGAGTAAAGCCATTGTAGGGACAAACTCTGCCGTAGAGCAGGCCGATGTGATAATGGGTGGATATAATGAAAAAATAAATAGAGCAAAAGCGTGGATAGATGATTTAAAAATAGGTTTTTTTAATCTTACAGAAAATATAGCTCCTATTATTCAAGGATTTTTTTCTGTTTTTAGTGCAACAGGTCAGTCTGTTCAGGCTATTAACGCACTTATAACAGCGTATAATGCCTTGAATATAAGACTTTTTTTGAATACTATTCGCGCCAAAGCCTTAGCGGTTTGGACAGGGATAGGAAGCATTGCCAATAGAGGTTTTGCCAGTTCTTTAAATGCCATAAGAAATTCTGCATTAGGAGCGACATTAGCCACACGAGGTTTTTCATTGGCTATATTGAATATCCCTGTATTGGGCTGGATAGTAGCGGCAATAATGGCTATAGTAGGTGCTTTTATATTGCTTTGGGAACATTCACGAAAATTTAGAAAGATTTTATTCGGTATTTGGGAAGTAGCAAAGGCCACATTTCATAACATAGGAGTCTATGCTACTCGTCTTTGGAGTATGGTTTTAAAACCTATTGCTACAGCCTATTGGAATTTATACAAATGGATATTTTCCAAAGTTTGGGAAATTGCCAAAATGGCTTGGAAAGGCATCACTTCGGCGATTTCTTGGGCGTGGAATTCGGTGATAAAGCCAGTAGCAGGTTTTATTTTCAATGTTTATAAAAGAGCTTTTGTTACAATTTGGAATGTGGTAAAAATGGTGTTTAATTGGATTGTGAATCTTATTTCTAAGGTTTGGAATTGGATAAAAACTACTTTTTCGGAGTTTGCCTCATGGTTACAGACTACGCTCATCGACCCTATTTATGAAGCATTTAGTAAAGTTTGGGATTGGCTAAATAATTTATTTGGTGGTATTGTGGATAAATTAGGTTCCCTTGCCCAGCCAATCAAAGATTTGTGGAATAGCATTTTCTCCTCAGAAGGGACAATTAATGTGAAAACAGCTTATGAAAAAGGGGAGAAAAAAGGCGGAGAGAGTTTTGATAGAGACCAAAAGGCTAAGCAAGGAAAATCCGATAAGCCACAGGAGGTGAAAGTCGTAGATGACCAATCTCACAAAAATATTTTTGATGTAGGACAAGGACTAAAAGGAAGCACTGGGACTATTGGAGGAGTTGCCGCTGAAAAAACTAAAAAGAAAAAAGCAAGAAAAGGCAGTGGTGATGGAGAATCTGATGGTGGAAATAAAGTCAGAAATCTCACCGTAGGAAAAATGGTAGAAAATCTCAATATCTACACTCAAAAAGGAACTATTGGCGAGAGTAAAGAGCAGATTTTACAAGCGATTAAAGAAATATTTGGTACAGCGGTATCAGATTTTGCAGGAGCCGATAGACATGCTACTACAGCTTAGATTTATAATACAGGGAAAAAATAAATTGAAATGATTAATATTTTCAAACCTAATACAGAACAATTGGCTCGAGGAGTGGCTCTTAATATGGCTTTTCGTTTTGGAATGAAAACAGCAGAGCCCTTTAAAGTATCCAAATACATTGGGAAAGATAAAAATCCAGAACTTTTGAATTTGGGTGAATTAGAAGGAAAACAATGGCTCACTTCCTTAGCCCTAAAATATGATGGGAAAGAATTTATTTTTAATGAGTGTATAATCACACTCAATATGGAGAAAAATATTGTGACTACCGCTCTGCAGGGTCGTAATGGTACTATTAAAGAATATATCAGTGATGGAGATTATAATATCAGCATTGATGCAGGAATTAGCACTTATACTCTTGATTACAAAGAGGATTTTGATATTACTTATCCAATAGATGCTGTGGCAGAGCTTAAAAAGTTTTTAAGTATTCCAGAAGCTTTGGAGGTTCAGAGTGATTTTTTGGAAATTTTTGGGATAAAATCTGCGGTGGTGAAATCTTTTGGACTTCAACAGGAAACTCATTCTAACAGACAAAGTATTAACATTCAAATGCTTTCAGATGAACCATATGAGATTAAACTAAAAGAAGATTCTTTTTCTAATCAACCAAAAAATTAAGAAAAAATATGCTAAAACTATGTAGTGAAATCACCATAGAGGGCGATAAAACTTGGCTGTTTAATGCCGTTGCAGACTGCAATATTGTGGAAGATGTATCTACACTTACCGATACCTGCGAAATCCAGCTCCCTAAAAAAATAAAGTGGCAAGAAGCAGTTGCTAAAAACGGAAAACCACCCATTAAAAGAGGGGATAAAATTACCATTAAACTTGGTTATGATGGAGATTTGCAAACTCGTTTTACTGGATTTATTCGCTCGGTAGATGCCAAAGTTCCCATCACGATAAAGTGTGAAGATGGCATGTTTGTCCTTAAATCCCATAAGGTAAAACCAAAGGCCTTTAAGAATGCTTCACTTCACGAGATTGTGTCTTATTTGCTGGAGGGAACTTCTATTCAATTTCAACTGATGGATAAAAATATTAAAGTTGGAAATTGGCGACTGACCAAAACACACGCTTCGGAAGAACTCCAAGAATTAAAGGAAAAAATGATGCTTTCCTCTTATTTCCGAAGGATTAATGGAGAAAGTATTTTATACATCGGATTGGCGTATCCGCTGGATAACCGAAAGAAAGTAAAATTTATGTACGGAAAAAATATTATTGATGAAAATTTTGAGTATAGAGACAAAGAAGATATAAGGGTGCGCTGTGAGGCACAAAGTTTTAATGCCAAAAACAAAAAAGTAACCTATGAATATGGTGATAAAGATGGCGATGTAATCAAAATCAGAATAGATGGACTAACAGAAAATGAACTTAAAAAATATGCTATAGAAGCAGTAGAACGCTATAAACAAAGTGGATTTAAGGGTTCTTTTGAGACTTTTGGACAGCCCGAAGTCAGCAAATGTGATATGGTAGAGATTCATGCCTCTGATGGCAATAGCGGTGTATATTTAGTTAAAAAATTAGAAATAGAATTTGGGACAAATGGTTACCGCCAAAAGATAGAATTGGGACAACCATTAACCATCCGTGAGCAATGAAAAATATCATTCAAAAATTAGCCGATACAGGCGATGAAATTTATGCTAAAATCTGCGAAGTTATCTCCGTAGATGCTGAAAATAAAACCGCAGATTTACAGCCCTTGGACGGCTCATCAGAGATTCAAGATGCTTATTTACAAGTGGCTGAAAATGGAGTTTTTATAGAACCAAAAGTAGGCTCTCTGGTCTGTGTGGTGTTCGTAACCAAAGAAATTGCCGTAGTGGTTAATCATTCAGAATTAAAGCAGTTTCAGATAAAAATTGAAGGAGTAGAATTTAGAATTAGCAATGAGGGATTTCTCCTTAAAAAAGAAAGTGAGACTTTGGCAAAGCTTATGAGCGACCTATTACAAGAAATCCAAAAAATGAAATTTACCACCAATACAGGAAGTACGATAAGGCTAGTGAATCAGCCGAAATTTAAGGAAATAGAAAACAGGTTTAAAGAGCTTTTAAAAGAAAATTAAAATGGCAATGAATGAGAGTGCTTTGGCACAAAATATAAAAAACATCATCTTAAAAATTAGGGAGGAAGAAACAAATCCCGAAGAGTCTATGGAGACCTTTTGTAATGAGTTAGCCAAAGGGATTATTTCAGAAGTGAGAAAAATGAGCATTACAGCGACCTGTCCCAATGGCAATATAACCATTATAAAAATAGAATAATGAAAGATATTTTAATTCGTGATTTTCAACTTCAAATTAGTAAAAATGGAGATTTTGAAATAGGAACGGCAGAGAATCAATCCGTAGAAATGCTTCTTATCAGCAGTCAAGGTGAATGGAAAGAATATCCAGAAGCAGGCTGTGATATTGTCTCTGCCCAACATGGAACGATAGACCGTTTCCTTGACCGTAGAGTAAGAGTGCAATTAGAAGCGGATAATTTCAAGATAGAAACCCTAAAAATAACAGAAAAAGGATTACAACTCAATGGACAATATAGCACAATATAAAGTTTATGAAAACCAAAGCTGGCTGGATATTTCCAATGTATTATACGGAAGTCCAGAACACGCATATAGACTTGCCAAAGAAAATCATTCTTCTATCACAGATGATATTAAATCAGGAACAATTATCTTTTATTCCACAGATATACAGAGTAATAAATTAGTGCTTTTAAGTATGAACTCTTATAGAAGCATTCCTGCCACAGGTGTGAGCCACACGGGCGGTTCATCACTTCAACTGCAGGGGATTGGTTATTGGTCGATACAATCAGAATTTATAATTAATTAAAAAAATATGGAGCATAACGAAAAATACCATCAATTTATTAAAAAATTTGAAACGAAGAAAACCACAGATGACTGCTATACCCCTCCAGCAGTGTATGATGTGGTACTGGATTATGTCAAGGAAAAATGCGATATTGAGGGTTTGAAAGTGGTTAGACCATTTTACCCCAATGGAGATTATCAGTCTGAAAATTATGAGGGTTGTGTGGTTGTAGATAATCCCCCGTTTTCTATCTTTTCTCATATTATCCGTTTTTACCTCGAAAGAAATATCAAGTTTTTCCTATTTGCTCCTCATCTGACATTGTTTGGTACTGACCAAGATTATACAGGAATAGTGGTAGGTGTAGAAATTGTTTATGATAATGGAGCCAAGGTAAGTACTTCATTTGTATCTAATATGTTTGGTGATATAAGAATTTTAGGTGATGCCGACTTGCGTCAGCGATTAAAAGAAGTACAGGAGTTGAACAAAGTATGTTTGCCGTCATACAAATATCCTGATAATATTATTACAGTAAATGCTATATCACAAATTGTTTCAAGAGGTGTAAGTATTAAAATAAAAAAGAAAGATGTTATGTTCTACCGAGCTATGGATGCTCAAAAACAATTAAAAAAGAGCATTTTCGGTAGTGGATTTATCGTAAGTGATAGAGTAGCTGAAATGAAGCGAAGGAAAGAAAAAGAAACACAAAGGAATGTTATTCACTGGGAGTTGTCTAGTAGGGAAAAAGAAATTATAAAAACATTGGGGTAATGGCACGAACGATAGAACAAATAAACAACGAAATCATCAAGGCGAAGGAATCAGAGCCAGCTCTTGCAGGGCTGACATCGACCAGCAAGGTAGCGATATGGAGGCTTTGGGCATACATTACCGCCTTTGTAATTTGGACTTTGGAAAAAATCTTTGATGAGCACAAAAAAGAAGTTTCCGAAGCATTGAGCGAACTCAAACCCCACACGGCAAGGTGGTATAGGAACAAAGCATTAGCGTTTCAGTATGGCTTTGATTTACACTCCGAGACCGATTTATTTGATAATACAGGAAAGAGCAAAGAAGAGATTGAAAACAGCAAAATCATCAAATATTCAGCAGTAACCGAAGTAGAAACCGAGAGCCGACTCATCGTCAAGATTGCAACTGAACAGGGCGGAGAATTACAGCCGATTTCACAAGGTCAAAAAGCATCATTTGACGCCTATATAAATGAAATCAGAGATGCAGGAGTTCGTATTACAACCATCAACTATCTGCCCGATATTTTGAAACTTCAAATGAAAATCTACCGCGACCCGCTGGTTTTAAATGAAAACGGACAAAGTATCCTCACAGGAGAAAAACCCGTAGAAAAGGCGATTAAAGAGTATTTCAAAAAATTGCCGTTCAATGGAGAATTGGTCTTGGCTCACTTGGTGGATGCCTTGCAACAAATAGAAGGCGTGAAGATTCCGCACATCATTTTGGCCGAGAGCAAATGGATTGATGCGAGTGTAAATGATTATGGAAACTATCAACCCATTGAGGTCAAAACCATTCCGATTTCAGGATACTTCAAAATTGAGAATTTTAACGGAATTGAGTATGTGGTATAACTTAAATATCAATAAACTAACGGAATTATTAACGCCGACTTTTTTTCAAGTTTGCCACCTACGGAAGGCTCTTAATGACAGATTTGATATAACGGAAAGGCGAATAAGAATTGTTGATGGCAATCGTTATCAACGCCAATATATCTACACCAGAGGAGAGCAAAAACCGAAGTATCTCGGTACGATTTACCTCTATGATAGAGCAGATTATGGAGATACAGGTGTGGATTTTATTGTATTAATTCCCAGAGGATTAAGATACAATAAGTTTGAAATGGAATCTTTAATTGACTTTTACAAACTCGCGTCAAAAAGATACAAAATAGAAGAATATTAAATTATGAATAGAGTAAATTATATTCAAACTGGCGGATTTCCAATGGATACGCACAATTTGGATTTTTTGCAAAATTGTTTCCGACTGCTCAATTCGTTGGGCGATTTAGCAGGAGACAAAGCCATTATTAGTGGTTGTAAAATTACAGGAAATAGTATCAGTAACGGAGTAGTCTATCTGAATGGAGAAATTATAGAGTTCAGAGGAGGAACAATAGGGACTAATGTTATCATCAAGGAAGAGGCGGTTTCAGGGACTTTTGAAAATGGAAGCTTCAAACCCATAGAGATAACTCGTTACCTCACTTTCGGCAGTTCCACACCTGAAAAAACTTTTGCTTGGGCGGAGTTTAAATCAATCAAGAACCTTATCAGTTTAGCCCAAGAAAAAGCCGAAAAAACGGCGCTGAAAACCGCCGAAGACAGAATTGCAGAGCTGGAAAAACAAAAACCCATTATCGGTGAGATTAAACAAGGAATTTTTGATTTGGACAATCTCCCAGAGGGTTGGTTTCATTGCAATGGACAAAACGGAACTCCTGATTTAAGAGGGTATTTCCTCAGAGGGAAGACCGATGAGAGGGCTTTGGGGAGTTTCCAAGAAGATGCTCAACAAAAGATAACAGGGCGATTTTCGTCCTTTAACCGAGAATGGTGGGGTGGCTCTCCTAATGGAGCTTTTGCGGTGGAAGGATTTTATAGTACAAGGGTAAAATCTGGGGCGGATGATAAGTGGGGTTTTAACTATAATTTTGATAGTTCCCGCCAAGTCCGCACCGCCGATGAAAATCGCCCTAAGAATTACGCTGTACATTTTATCATTTATTTAGGAAAAAATTAAACATAAATCATGACAGAAAAGAATATTTTACAAAATTGGTTTGTAACGGGTGCTAAACCTACGCAGGAGCAGTTTTGGGCGTGGCAGGAGAGCTATTGGCATAAGGGTGAAAGCATTCCTACGGAGAAAATATTGGGGCTTTCAGAGGTTTTAGCAAATAAAGCTGACGCTGAAATGCTCCAACACAAAGCCAATCTTGACACCTCCAATCTCACCAATGAGCATGTCCTCGCTTGGAAAAAAGCTCTCGGCGTGGGGGAATTACCGAGTAATATTGCCACAATAGACGAGGGCAACAAACAAGGCAACACCTACACCAAAACAAAAATAGATGAACTTTTAGAGAAT
>QWCL01001200.1_pt1 | contig 11570 bp, 10 predicted proteins | sample 1972551 | NCBI WGS metagenome assembly QWCL01 (sample SAMN09866709, study PRJNA288562) | Human oral metagenome isolate term2_saliva, whole genome shotgun sequencing... | isolation source: mouth | host: Homo sapiens | place: USA: California
AACCGGTGAGGAAATAGCTACAACAGAAGATAATGGCTATTTTACTGAGACTTTAGCACGTATATATATAAAACAAGGAAGATATTCTAAAGCCTTGGAAATAATTAATCGATTAAATTTGGTATATCCAAAAAAAAATCGTTACTTTGCAGACCAAATTAGATTTCTACAGAAATTAATAATAAACAATAATAAAAAAATAACATAGAAATGTATACGCTTTTAGTAATACTCATCGTTATTGCAGCTATCTTGATGATTGGTGTAGTTCTAATTCAAGAATCTAAGGGCGGAGGGTTATCATCAAACTTCTCCTCTTCTAATGCCATTATGGGTGTTCGCAAAACTACCGACTTTGTTGAAAAACTCACTTGGGGTTGCGCTATCTTTATGGTTGTGCTCAGTGTAATATCAACTCGTATTGCACCACAAGCAACAACAGACCAAAGTGTAATCGAAAAAGCAACAAAAGACGACGGAGCAACAAACCCAAATAACCTACCTAATTTTGGCGCAAGTCAACAAAAACAAGCAGCTCCTGCAGCACAAGGACAGCCAACAAAAGCTCCTGCAGCTCCCGCAAAATAATGAATAATAATAAAAAGTGCGAATTTTATTTGCATAAAACAAATAAAGTTCGTAACTTTGCAATCGCTTTTTAAAGCAATAATATATGGTGGACGTAGTTCAGTTGGTTAGAGCGTCAGATTGTGGTTCTGAATGTCGTGGGTTCGAGTCCCACCTTCCACCCCATAAAAACAAGCGGAAATCCAATAAAAAAAAGGATTTTCGCTTTTTTTTGTGTTTCATAAATAACACTCAATCTCTATAAGTATTGCTTAAATTATGGCAGGACCAGTGCGATATCTAATTAAAAATTTAGGCGTATAAATCAAAATCTACTAATATCTAAAACAAAACAGACTGATGCCTAAGAAGAATACAACAGATATCTGTAACACGAGTAAATATATCCAGCTAATTTTCCTAAACATTTGAGTTGTTCTATTAGATTGTTTAGTAAACAGCAATCACCCTCTATAATTTTCCCACATATCTCTCTATTGAATCATTATTCTTCCTATCTATTTATACGAAATATACAAATCTATTTATGGTTACGCTTATAGTAAATAATAAGTCTCCTGTTTAAGTAATTCACAATAAAAGTATTTCTGTCTTATCACTCAATGATGGTTAAAAGATAATCTGTACATCACTGCCATGTTTTTTCTTTATCAAATCCACCACTTCCTCTATTGTATACTTCCGCTGGTTTTGAATAGTGAGGAAAACCATCTGAAACATTACGTCCAAATCTTCATTATATCCAGTTGGAATCTTAGGACTTTTTGCCATATTAGTAGAAAATAATTCGTTTTTGATTTGAGGAACATCTAATCCCAAATATTTGCGCACCTTTTGCAAATTAATCAGCTCCATAGGAATCATTCCTGAGGTCAAGAACTCTTCATTTTCCCATTTTTCACCACGCTGTAATCCTATACCTTTCAAATGATATTCACACAGTTCGTCCCAATAACTATTATCTATTTGTGAAAGATCTTTCCAATTATCAATAATTTTTTGATAGATACCATAACCAGTTCCATAGTTCATAACAAGTTCTTTTACCGGATTATACCCAAGCCATTTCTCCAATAGAAAATGAATCAATTGCGTACTCGCATACAGTTTTTGTTTCTTAAAATACTTATCCGACAAGTTTTGTTCGTTTGTCAATATAGATAAAAGAAAATCAAACAATTGGTCTATTAAGTCTTTCCGTTCTACATATAAAGCATACGCAAGAGGAAAGCTCATTTCCTCAATCCAATCGCCATTACTATGACCATTTGTTAAAAATACAGCTGTTCTTTCAAAATATTTCCAACAGTCTTCATCTCCTTGAAACAAAAGTTTCTTAGCCTTAATATGTGTACTATTTGGAATTCCAGATAAACACAATCGTACTGTTTTTATATTCTTACGCAAATCTTCTTTTTGGGTATAAAGATCGTACATATTCAAAAAAGTCTTTACGCTCTCATCCCTATCTATAGGCTCATCATATTTATAATGCTTAACAGCCCTATCTATCCATTTTTTCATTATTCGAATTATAACATAACAGAATGTAATTCTATATTTATCCAAAGAAACTTGTTATTATACGTTGTTAAAGTGTGCAGTTTCAAATGCAACTATTTATTTTTATTCATCTGAAAACTATTCCACTATGCAGCACATACCTTAACTTCTACTAAAAGTTCCCCCAAATCAACATTTTTTTTATTGTTCTCAACTATCTATACCCATCAAGAATAACTCTTGTAAGTCTCCATTTATCACATTTCCATTTATTGTAAGTTCAAAGTTGCCTTTTTGGTTTGCAAATGAAGAAATATTATCTAACTTTCCAAATATCATAGATACCACATCTTGCATAACCAACCTTGTAAAAGTCTGCATTTGTTGTTTTTGCTCTTCGTTCAAACTATGATATAATTCCTTGCTCGCTTTCCAATTTTTATCTGTCCCTGCAATCGGATTAGGAAGCGTTTTAAAATAATACTCAAACGTTTCCTTAAAAACTTCATCTTTTACGTTACTTACAAATTCTTCTGCGGTCATATTCGTATTGCCGATTCTATATTTTTATAATATTATGAGTGCAAATCTATTAAGTGCTGCGCTTGTTTTTTTAGATAATCTGGAATTTCCATCTGCAGAATACTTTTCAGCATTTCCATATAGCATTCTTTCTCTTTAGCATCAGAAGTTCCGTTTAAAATTCTGTTCAACATCCACAACGTATAAAAAGTAGGTTTTCTGTTTAACGACTTAAATAATTCTTCTTCTAATCCTTTCTTATAATGTTTTTCTAATGCGTGTACTATTTGCCCAGGCATACCAAAATCGAAATCAGAATTTTCCTCAAGAATTCTGAAAAGTGGGTCCATAAGTATTGCTGTATCCCAACCTTCCTTATTCAATTCTATTATGTCTTCACACAATGCGTCTAAATCACTTATGTTAGAATCATCAACTGTATCAATAATTTCTATCTCTTTTTTTATCTCATCTATTTTATCCATATATACTAATTTTGTATTCTTATTACCACGTTATAGTTCATTACCATACAAAAGTAAAGAAACTTAGACAACCGAACAAATAAAAAGCAGTTAAGAAGAGAATTTATGGGAACAAAAAACTATAATTACAAATTTTAAAAATATAATTATAGTTTTGCTTTTTCATAAATAATTCCATCTATTCGTGTTAAAGATATACTTTTTTTCTCTTTAAACAGTAAAAAATTGTAAATTTGCAAATAAATAAAGAATAAAAACCTAATAGAAAAATGATAAGTATAAATCAAAGAGATGCTTTGCGGTCTACCATTTGGAAAATAGCAAACGAAGTACGTGGTGCTGTAGATGGTTGGGACTTTAAACAATTTGTGTTAGGAACACTTTTTTATCGTTTTATAAGTGAGAATTTTACAAACTTTATAGAAGCTGGAGACGAAGAGGTTGATTATGCCAAACTCTCCGATGATATAATTACTCCTCAGATAAAAGACGATGCAATTAGAACCAAAGGATACTTTATTTATCCCAGCCAACTATTCGTAAATATTGCGAAGAATGCAAACACTAATCCAAATCTAAATACAGATTTAGCTGCTATCTTCGATGCAATTGAAAGTTCTGCCAATGGATATGAGTCAGAACATGACATTAAAGGATTATTTGCAGACTTTGATACAACAAGCAACCGACTTGGAAATACTGTTGAAGAAAAGAATAAACGATTGGCAGCTGTTATAAAGGGAGTAGAAAGTTTAGATTTTGGTAAATTTGAAGATAACGAAATCGACCTTTTTGGCGATGCATACGAATTTTTAATTTCTAATTATGCAGCCAATGCAGGTAAATCGGGAGGCGAATTTTTCACACCGCAAAACGTATCTAACCTGATAGCTCGCCTTGCAATGTATCAACAAAAAACTGTAAATAAGATATACGACCCTGCTTGTGGCTCTGGTTCTTTATTATTACAAGCAAAAAAACAATTCGACGACCATATAATTGAAGATGGTTTTTGGGGGCAAGAAATAAATCATACAACTTATAACTTGGCACGTATGAATATGTTTTTGCACAATATCAATTACGATAAGTTTGATATAGCTTTAGGAGATACGCTTATCAATCCTCAATATGGAAACCAAAAACCTTTCGATGCCATTGTTTCTAATCCACCTTATTCTGTTAATTGGGTAGGTAATGATGACCCTACACTTATAAACGACGACCGTTTTGCTCCTGCTGGAGTTTTAGCTCCTAAATCGAAAGCCGATTTTGCTTTTGTACTTCATGTTCTTAGTTATCTTTCTGCTCGTGGACGTGCTGCAATAGTTTGTTTTCCAGGAATATTCTATCGTGGCGGAGCCGAACAGAAAATAAGAAAATATTTGGTTGACAATAACTTTGTAGAAACAGTTATCTCTCTACCCCCAAATCTTTTCTACGGCACAAGTATTGCCGTAAACATTCTTGTACTATCTAAGCATAAAACCGAGTCAAAAACACAATTTATTGATGCCAGCGGTGAAGACTTTTTTAAGAAAGAAACAAACAACAACATACTGCTACCTGAACATATTGAACGCATTATTGACATCTTCGGAAATAAAGAAGAAGTACAATATGTAGCTACCACTATCGACAACAACAAAATAGCCGAAAACGATTATAACCTTTCGGTAAGTTCATACGTTGAAGCAGAAGATAAACGAGAAATTATAGATATCAATAAACTCAATGCCGATGTTGCCGAAACAGTAAAACGGATAGATTCATTACGTGCAGATATTAACGAAATTATAAAGGAGCTGGAAGCTTAATAAAGGGAAATTTAAAAACAATGAATAAAGAACAACATACATTTCCATATATTCAACGCTTACTTAATGGTGCTGAAGTGGAATGGAAACCATTAGAGGAAGTTGCCGAGTTAAAACGTGGAACCACTATAACACAAAAAACTTCAACAATAGGTGTATATCCTGTTATTTCTGGAGGCAAACAGCCTGCTTATTATATCGATAAATTTAATAGAGATGGCGATACAATTACAATCGCAGGGTCTGGTGCTTATGCAGGTTTCGTAATGTATTGGAATGAGCCTATTTTCGTAAGTGATGCTTTTTCTATTAAAGCAAACAATACACAGGTACTACCGCGCTATATTTATCATTTCTTACTTAATATTCAAGAGAAGATATATGCATTAAAAGCTGGTGGTGGTGTTCCCCATGTTTATGCAAAAGATGTAGCTCGTTTTCTTATTCCTATACCTTGTCCTACTGATTCTAAAAAATCATTAGAAATTCAACATAAAATAGTTGATATTCTTGATAAATTTACAAAGCTGGAAGCGGAGCTGGAAGCGGAGCTGGACTGTCGCAAGCGACAGTATGAATATTATCGTAATCAACTATTTTCTTTTGACATATTTAATAAGAATGAAAGAATAAATAATGTGAAGATAATGCCATTAGGCGAATTAGGTGAATTTGTTAGAGGAAGTGGACTTCAAAAAAAAGACTTTACTCCAACTGGTGTTGGGTGTATTCATTATGGGCAAATCTATACCTACTATGGCACTTACGCCTATAAAACAAAATCATTTGTCTCACAAAAATTTGCTCAAAATGCTCGGAAAGCTAAATATGGAGATTTAGTTATTGCAACAACAAGTGAAAATGATGAAGATGTTTGTAAAGCAGTAGCATGGTTGGGGACTAAAGAAATAGCTGTTAGTAGCGATGCATGTTTCTATTCTCACACTATGGATTCAAAATATGTAGCATACTATTTTCAAACTGAACAGTTTCAAAAGCAGAAGAGAAGTTTTATTACAGGAACAAAAGTAAGACGTGTAAATGTTAAAGACTTGGCAAAAATTAAAATCCCCATTCCTTCCCTTTCCGAACAGCAACGCATTGTTTCTATTCTTGATAAATTCGATACGCTTATCAATTCTATTTCGGAAGGATTACCGAAAGAAATAGAGTTGCGTAGAAAACAATATGAATATTACAGAAACGCATTACTTTCGTTCAATCATATTTCAGAACACAAATCTGCCTCTGCAGTATAAAAAGTTATCACCATTAAACCAAAAATAATAAAACAAAATAATAAAAACATAATTACAATGGCTCAATACAGCACCATAGCAGAATTGCAAAACTTTATAGTTCTTGATAGTTACACAAAGAATTCTATTTTAAACGAGCCACCAGCTGGTTACCAAAGTGAAGCTGCTTTGGAAAATGAATTGATAGAAGATCTAAGTAATCAAGGCTATGAATATCTTTCGGATATTACTACTCTAGAAGCATTATTGAAAAATGTAAGAAAGCAAATACAAACACTCAACAACGTAATTTTTACTGACGCAGAATGGCAGCGTTTTCTCGATGAATATTTAGATAAACCAAGCGACAATATTACTGACAAAACACGAAAAGTACAAGATAATTACATTTATGATTTCGTGTTTGATGATGGACATATCCAAAACATCTATTTAGTAGACAAACAAAATATTACCCGAAATAAAGTGCAGGTAATAAATCAGTTTGAACAAAAAGGAACACAAGCAAACCGCTACGATGTAACAATCTTGGTAAATGGTTTACCAATGGTTCAAATAGAATTAAAAAAACGTGGTATCGCTATTCGTGAAGCATTCAATCAAGTGCACCGATATAGCAAAGAAAGTTTTAATAGCGAAAGTTCGCTGTACAAGTATTTGCAAATCTTCGTCATTTCTAATGGAACAGATACACGCTATTTTGCCAATACCGTAAAACGTAACAAAAATAGTTTCGATTTTACAATGAATTGGGCTAAGTCTGACAATACACTTATTAAAGACTTAAAAGATTTCACAGCAACATTCTTCCAAAAAAATACGCTTTTGCAAGTATTGCTCACCTATTCTGTATTTGATACCAGCGATACATTACTTATTATGCGTCCCTACCAGATAGCTGCAACAGAACGTTTAATATGGAAAGTAAAAAGTTCTTTTCAAGCAAAACAATGGAGCAAACCAGAAGGAGGAGGTTATATTTGGCATACAACAGGTTCTGGCAAAACACTAACCAGCTTTAAAGCTGCACGACTTGCCACACAATTAGACTTTATCAATAAAGTATTTTTTGTAGTTGACCGCAAAGACCTGGATTATCAGACAATAAAAGAATACCAACGTTTCTCTCCAGATAGCGTAAATGGTTCGGAAAGTACCGCAGGACTAAAGCGAAATATAGAAAAAGACGATAATAAAATTATTGTAACGACTATTCAGAAACTAAATAATCTAATGAAAACTGAGGCTTCATTGCCTATCTTTGAACAACAGGTTGTTTTTATTTTTGACGAATGTCATCGTTCACAATTTGGTGAAGCACAAAAGAATCTTCGCAGAAAGTTTAAGCGTTATTATCAGTTTGGATTTACGGGTACTCCTATTTTTCCCGAAAATGCATTAGGTTCAGAAACTACTGCCAGTGTATTTGGGCGAGAATTGCATTCGTATGTTATTACAGATGCTATCCGAGATGAGAAAGTTTTGAAGTTTAAAGTGGATTATAATGACGTGCGTCCACAATTCAAAGCATTAGAAATAGAAACAGACGAAATAAAGCTAACGGCAGCAGAAAATAAAAGACTATTGCTACACCCTGACCGAATTAAAGGAATTTCTCAATATATCTTGAAGAACTTTAGAATAAAGACTCATAGAAATCAAGGAAATGGGAAGGGTTTTAATGCTATGTTTGCCGTAAATAGTGTAGAAGCAGCCAAACTTTATTATGAGGAACTAAATAATCTGCAAAAAGATAACGAAAAGATACTAAAGATAGCCACAATATTCTCGTTTGCTCCAAATGAAGAACAGAATGCTGTAGGAGATATTCAAGATGAAAATTTTGAACCTTCAGCAATGGATAGTAGCGCCAAAGAGTTTCTAACAAAAGCAATAAATGATTATAATGCTATGTTCAGAACAAGTTTTGGCGTAGATAGTAAAGAATTTCAAAACTATTATCGCGACTTAGCAAAACGTATAAAATGCCAAGATATTGACCTCATTATTGTTGTTGGAATGTTCCTCACAGGTTTTGATGCACCAACACTTAATACATTATTTGTAGATAAGAATTTGCGATATCATGGATTGATGCAAGCTTTCTCAAGAACCAACCGTATCTATGATGCCACTAAGACATTCGGTAATATTGTTACTTTCCGAGATTTGGAACAGGCAACAATAGATGCTATTACTTTATTTGGCGATAAGAACACAAAGAATGTTTTACTAGAGAAAAGCTACGAAGAATATCTTAAAGGTTTTACAGATATAGCAACAGGCGAAGCACGCAAAGGTTATATAGACATTGTTAAAGAGCTTAAAGAACAATTCCCACAACCCGACGAAATTGTAACAGAGGCAGACAAGAAAGCTTTTGTAAAACTGTTTGGAGATTATTTGAAAGTAGAGAATATTCTGCAAAACTATGATGAATTTACCCAGCTCAAAGATTTGCAGAATATTGATAAGAATAATCCCGATGCTCTTGAATCGTTTAAAGACACACATTTCTTGACAGATGAAACATTAAAAGAAATGCTTAAAACAGATGTCTTGCAAGAACGTACCATACAAGACTATCGATCAGCTTACAATGATATACGCGATTGGTTTAGAAGAGAAAAAGAAGGGAAAGCTCCTGAAGCATCTAAAATAGATTGGGACGATGTTGTTTTTGAAGTAGACTTACTTAAATCGCAGGAAATTGACCTTGATTATATTCTTGAACTTGTATTTGAACATAACAAGAAAACAAAAGATAAAGACGCACTTATAAATGAAGTACGTCGAATCATTAGGTCAAGTGTTGGTAATAGAGCCAAAGAAGGACTAATTGTTGACTTTGTTCAAGAAACAGACTTAGACCCGATGAAAGATAAGTCGAGTATTATTTCTGCTTTCTATTTGTATGCACAGGAAAGGCAAAAGGAAGAAGCTGCGGATTTGATAAACGAAGAGAAACTTAACGAAGAAGCTCGCAATTCTTCCAAAGATGAGTCCTCTCAATCCGCAATATCTAACAAAGAAACAAAGTGTTTTCCAAAAGATTTCGGCTTTCATCGAGAAGTTTAAAGGTGTTGGTGGAAATCTATAAAACTTACGCTTTCTTAAAATAGAAAGGTATATCTTGAATGATAAGGCAGAATACTTGTCGTTAGCACGATTGAGATATGAAGAAGAGGTTTATTTTGAATATAACGACCAATTAAATTTCTTGTATTCCGAGACCGATAACATAAAGTTTAAATTAGAAAATTCTTTTTTGGCGATCGAAGATGACAATCAAACAAAGGGAAATCTGCCGCATTCATTTTCAATAAACATGGAACTACCATTTGAGTAAATAGAAAATGTATTGGATTTGTTATTTCAAAAGTAATACCGCCAGACTTATCATACCCAAAAAGTATAAATGTAAATACAAAATGAATATAGAAGAGCAAGAAAAAGTTTTGAAGAATCTGTACTCTAACGATACAGCTTCTCTCTTCAATCAGAAGAAAGAATTTGAATATTCTTATTGCATTTGGGGAACATCAGTCCTATTTGAAATTTACCCTTTTGATATGGAAAGAAAGAATATTAAAAGAGGACGAAAATTAGCTAAAGCGCCAACAAAAAAGAGTGGTAAGTTTCAGCATTTTTTAGATGCTGAAAATAAAGTTGTTGCTATTTATGGCTATACCGACAATTACGATTTGCCCGCCCAATATATATTCTTTGAATACCATAGTTCGGAAACCATTGTTTATAGTTTCGATATTGTAGAGAAAATAGATTACATTCAGCACTCAATCCTTAAAAACGGAAAGACAATATCCATGCTGAATATGGACTGCAAAGGAAATTTCGTAGCAGAAGAATATGAGTACGACGAAAATAATCATATTGTTTCTATCGAAAGACAACATAAAGATAGGTCGTTATTTAAGAATACAGATTTCTTCCCCAACAACATGTATAAAAGCAAGTTTATCTTAGAATATACAGACGGCAATTTGTCGCAAATAAAATGGAATGCCAATGCAGAAAAAGTGATGAAAGTAATATTTCCTCTTTAATAATGCAGGTATGTAGTAAAGCAACAAAAGGAAAAGAAATTGCAAAATAAGATGGAAAAAATGAATATTGATTGGCAACATTATCATGCACCGAACAAAGAGGCTATTAAAGAAATACCTTCTCAATTAGATTATTTATTTTCTGCCAATAACTCATCAGAAAATATTGAATATTTTCTTTATAACGAATTAGCTCCCAACATAAAACACCAATTTAAAATATATGATATTATAGAACCTGTAATTGAAGTTATAGAGTTCAACATTCTTCAAAATGGGAAACATCAATATAAAAATGAAATTTTAAACTTCTTAGGATATATATTTCAAGAGTTTATTCGAGACGAAAATTCCATTTTGGTACAGCCTATAGAATATCAGATTGCAGCACAAAAATTGTCTTTGCAATATTCTAACGAGTTTAAATTTTATAAGCGATTTCAATTCTTTGTAAAAAACGTATTTACTGACAATATAGAAACGCAAACGCCAGAAGTTATTTTTTATAAGTCAGCATTAAACAACAATCAAAAAACTTTTGAAACGTTGATTCATCTTGCTAACTTGCAAAATATTAGAGAGATACTTTTTGCATGTGGATTGATGAGTTTCAAAAATCCGAATTTAAAAATCCACGATTTAAACATTACCGTCCAACAAGATGGTATTACTAATTTGGGCTTCTGTATAAATGGAATGGAGTTTGACAAAGAACTTGCTATTACTTCTCTTTCTATGCCCAAACAACAATCATTTGTATGGGGAAATGGTTATGAATGTGTTTTAGCAACATCTGCTATGATGATTGATAGTTTACATAAAGATGCAAGATGTCAGAAAAATACTATCAATCATATTATGAATGGATACGACACAATAAGAAAAATAAATATTGACGAAGATTTTAATTTTCCACCCCATAAGTTTATGTTAGAAGATTTGAGCAGCATCTTATTTCATGAATATCTTGGTAAAGGTATATTGATTGATAAAAAGATGCTTACTGAAACGCAATTATATTTTTATAATTTACTATCAAAAGAGTATCGCACCCACACTTATGCGCTCCTCTATGCAGGAATAATGCCCAATGGAATGTCTATTGAAGATCTGAACAGTATAGACGATATTTACAATTGTTACAACTAAAAGATACATGGAAGAGATCTTAGTTTTTTCGGACAATAAGACAGGCGAAAAGGTTGGTATGTATTATAATGCATGGTTATTTAACGTGAGTTCGACGAATTCAGAACAAAGCAAGCTGTGTATCAATAGTCCTTTGCAGATTGATGCACGGCTTCTTTGGAAACAGGCAATAGGCAGCAA
>QWCL01002374.1_pt1 | contig 11556 bp, 13 predicted proteins | sample 1972551 | NCBI WGS metagenome assembly QWCL01 (sample SAMN09866709, study PRJNA288562) | Human oral metagenome isolate term2_saliva, whole genome shotgun sequencing... | isolation source: mouth | host: Homo sapiens | place: USA: California
ACACTAAATGACGATACGCTGCCGAGTCCTGATGCGTTGATGGTGACGGGCATAACGCCGCAAAAAACTGTCGAAGAAGGCTATACTGAGGCTCAATTTGCGCGTATGTTAAGCGAGGAAATATTTACGCCTGATACGATTGCTGTTGGATTTAATAATATTCGTTTTGACGACGAGTTTATTCGTCATTTGTTTTGGCGAAATTTTTACGATCCATACGAGTGGACCTGGAAAGATGGTCGATCCAGATGGGATTTATTGGATGTGGTGCGTTTAACCAGGGCGCTTCGACCTGAAGGAATTGAGTGGCCAATTGACGATAAAGGTGAGCCGAGCAACCGTCTGGAGCTCATTACGAAAGCTAACGGAATAGAGCATGAAAATGCGCATGATGCGCTAGCGGACGTGACCGCGTTGATTGCTGTGACTAAATTGATTAAGCAGAATCAGCCGCAAATGTACGACTATTTGCTGAAAATGCGCGATAAGAAATTGGTTCAGAAACTGGTGAATGTCGATGATAAAAAACCTTTTGTTTATGCGAGTGGTCGTTATGATAAAGAATTTGCCAAAACGACCGTGGCTTTTCCGCTAACTACGAGCCGAAATGGTGGCGTGATTGTTTATGACCTGCGTTATGATCCGACGCCGTTTGTCGATCTGAGCGTTGAGGAATTATCGGCGAAGATATTTGCAACATGGGAAGAAAGGCAAGCTGATGATTTCGTTAAATTGCCAGTTAAGGAATTGCAATATAATCGTTGCCCAGCAGTTTCGCCACTTGGCGTGTTGACTCAGGGTGATGGCTGGAAGAAGATTTCTCTGGATGCGGAAACTGTACAGAAGCACCAAGATATTTTACTTTCTCATCCAGATTTTGCCGAAAGGTTGCGTAGTATATTTGAGAATAGGCCAGAGTTTAAGAAAATGACCGATCCAGAAGCGCAATTATACGATGGGTTTTTGGACAATAGTGATCGAGTTCGCGTTGAAGCTGTGCGCAATGCTGGCGAGCGCGAGTTGGCTGACTTTCATCCGGATTTCCAGGACGAGCGATTGTCGCCACTATTGTTGCATTATAAAGCGCGAAGTTTTCCTAATTTGCTGAGTGAAGATGAGCTGCGACAATGGGAAGAATGGCGCAATGAGCATTTACAGGCGCAACTGCCGCAATTTATGAAATCTCTGCAGCGATTAGCACCTAGCGCGACTGATGAACAGCAGTTTATTTTGCAAGAATTGCAATTATGGCTGGAATCGGTTCTGCCTTCTGTTGACGCTTGAAATGTGGTTATGCTAAAATTAGAAAGATGGTTTCGCCTAGGAAAACAAAAAAATGGAGGAACGGATGCTGATTAAGAACAGAAAACGCGCAGTGTGCAGAGGGATGCTGTCCTTAGTATTTGTATTTGCATTATCAGTGTTGGCAGTTCTATCGCCTTTGGTTAAAGCGGAGGAATCGCCTAAGTATACGTGGAAGGATATAGTCGGAATCCCTGGCGGCTATATGTATGGCACGCGAATTAGCCCTGATGGACTAAGGCTTTTTGTGAATCAACATACTGCTGGCGGCGAAAAATTGCTAACTTCTGTGGATAATGGCGCTACTTGGAGCGTGTATTCACCTCCCGTAAGTACGTCCGCAATGGCTATGGATAGAAGCGGTACTAAGCTTGTGGCTTCGTGGTTTAATCAGGATTTTCTATATTTATCAACTAATAGTGGATCCTCTTGGACTAAGACGCCGTCTTTTGCGGGTATTGTAAATACACTTCCTAGGATAAGTCCAGATGGCTCAATTTTGACTGCATGCAATCGGTATCTACAAGTTAAAGTGTTGTACGTCTCAATGGACAATGGAGCTACTTGGCTTCAAAAGGGTAGTGAATGTCCAGATTATGTATTGAACGATGGGAAGATGATACGTATAAATAACGATAATTCAATAAGGAGATCTAGCGACTATGGTTTGACCTGGTCAACTATTAATACCGACCGAAGTAGACGGGCTGTCTTTAGTTATGATGGACAAAGCGCTTTTGACGGTGAAAATGTCTCTTTAGATGGAGGCGTTAATTGGAATCCTACGTCTGAAGTGCCACCTCGATCCTCTAATAATAACATTTACGCAAAGGGTATTAGCAATGACGGAAAAAGAATGTTTGTTACGTTTATTCCTGCTAGCCCTAGCGATTCAAAATCTCCAATGATGGTATCTTCGGATGGAGGTAAAACTTGGCAGAAATGGGGAGATGAGGGTTTTATAGGTATTGCCGACATGTCGGCTGATGGTTCCAGGATATTTGCAACATCGGGTGATATACCTGATATTACTATTCGCCTAGCAACTCTACCAACGCCTCCACCTGTAACTCCTGGTGGTACTGGTACGGGTACGGGCGGAACTGCCACTTCGTCCACGAGCTCTTCATCTTCAGGCGCTTCAACCGCCGCAACAACAACATCATCCACTTCCAGTAAAAAACCAGAAAAATCATCAAACCTTGCTGAAACAGGAAACTCTGTTCAGTTAATCGGTGGATTAGCTGTTATCGCCGTTGTAGCTGGCGGATTAGCGCTAAGAAAACGACCGTAAAATTAACTCATAGACGGAGCGAGCTTTTGAGATTCAATCTCATCATAAGGCTCGCTCTTTTTCATACTGGAAAGTAGATAAATTGATAATAAAATAAGTTCGCTTTTTTGATTTGGTGTAAAGTAACGGATTTTTCTGTTGATTCGTCGTTGTGCGATTTCGCCGGCAATGCTAATGAATTCCCAGAACAGGGCAGAAAGTGATTTTCTGAGGATAATTGCCAACGGTACGATAATTGCCCAGAAAATAACCATTAAAATTGCGGGCAGGCTGATGTTCGTGAAGGGGATTTTTCCTAGGAAAAAGAAGAAAAATAGCTGGTCAATTACAAAAGGCGCGAGTAGTATCGCTCCGATGATCATAATTAAGTAAACGCCCAGCTTTCTCATAGATCTAACTGTAGCAAATAAGATATTGACTTGCAATCATAAGCGTAATGTGTTTTAACTCTGATTTGCGTCGATATTTGGACTGGAAAAAATTGTCAAAAACCTGTATAATATCCGCGTTCGACCGTGGCTACGGTGACAGAAATTTATGATTATCTGAGGCTTTTGTTTGCGCGAATTGGCGTGCCGCATTGTCCGATTTGTGGCAATGAAGTGACGCGTCGCACGACTGAGGTGATTATTGACGAGATTCTGCGACAATTTATTGATAAGCGAATTCTGCTATTGGCGCCAATTGTTAAGAATAAAAAAGGTGAGTTTGCGCATATTCCGGAGCAATATCAGCGACTTGGCTATGCCAGGGTTCGCGTGGACGGCGTGGTGTACGCGCTGGATGAATTTCCGGAGCTGCAAAAAAGTTACAAGCATAACATCGAGTTGGTGGTTGATAGGTTGGTGTTGACAGCAGAAATGCGATCTCGATTGAGTCAGAGCGTTGAGCAGGCACTGGACTTAGGCCAGGGGGTTATTGAGGTTTTGGACGCGGACAGTGATGAAGTGAAGACATTTTCGCAGAGATACGCCTGTGTTGATCATCCTGATGTCGATATCCCAGAGCTGGAGCCGCGACTGTTTAGTTTTAACGCGCCGCAAGGAGCTTGTCCTGTGTGTACGGGTTTGGGGTCGAGGCTGGAGGTTGATCCAGAATTGGTCTTTAATAACAATTTGACAATTTCCGAAGGCGCAATTCGACCGTATAATCGAATGAATTCTGACGCTTGGAATATGAAGCGATTGGCGTCTGTTGCTGAAGCTCACGGATTTAGCTTGAAAGTTCCCGTAGGCAAGCTTTCTGATGATGCTAAACATAAAATATTATACGGAACTGGCGACCAAAAATATCGCGTTGATTTGGGGAAACCTGTGGTTTTGGCGGTGACGGTTCATGAATTGAATATCGTTGACGTGTGCGATTTAAGTGTCGATGATGCATTGGATTTGTTTGATAATAAGCTTCAATTGACCGAGCAAGAAATGACGATTGCTCGCTTGATTGTGAAGGAAATTAAATCTCGTTTGGCGTTTATGAGTAATGTTGGGCTGAACTATTTGGAACTAAGTCGAGCAGCTAACACGCTTAGTGGTGGCGAGGCGCAGCGAATTCGCTTGGCGACGCAAATTGGCGCTGGACTTCAGGGCGTGCTTTATGTGCTGGACGAGCCGTCAATTGGACTTCATCAACGTGACAACGACAAGTTGATTGATATGCTGAAGCGCCTTCGTGATTTAGGCAATTCTGTGCTGGTGGTTGAGCATGATGAGGACACGATTCGTCAGAGTGATTTTCTGGTTGATATGGGGCCGGGAGCTGGTGTGAATGGCGGTCAAGTAGTGGCGATGGGGACGCCTGAAATTGTTGCGAAAAATGAGAATAGTATAACGGGTCGCTATTTATCTGGGGCGGAAAAAATTGCCGTTCCGAAAAAGCGTCGTAAAGTTGTGAAAGATAGAAAGTTGATTGTTCGTGGCGCTCGCGAAAATAATCTTAAGAACATTGATGTGGAGTTTCCTTTGGGCTTGATGACTGTAGTGTCTGGTGTTTCTGGTAGCGGAAAGTCGACGCTTGTGAATGATATTGTGGCGCGGGAATTGGCGGCGGAGCTGAATCGCGCAACGACAGCACCAGGGTTGCACGACGCTATAGAAGGCGTGAATCTGCTTGATAAGACGATTGTCATAGATCAGTCGCCAATTGGTCGAACGCCGCGCTCTAATCCGGCGACTTACACTGGAATTTTTACGCCGATTCGCGAGCTTTTTGCCAGTACACCCGAGGCTAACGTTCGAGGCTATAAATCTGGACGATTTAGTTTTAACGTTAAAGGCGGTCGCTGTGAAAATTGTCAGGGTGATGGTGTGATAAAAATTGAAATGCACTTTTTGCCGGACGTTTACGTTCAATGTTGTGCCGAATATTGCACGTAAACTTCAGACGCTGGTTGAGGTTGGGCTTGGCTATATTAAACTTGGTCAGCCGGCAACTACTTTTTCAGGCGGTGAGGCGCAGCGAATTAAATTGGCAACGGAACTCTCCAAACGTTCTACTGGAAAAACTATGTACATTCTGGACGAACCGACCACTGGGCTTCATTCTGCTGATGTAAAACGATTGTTGGGGATTTTACAGCAATTGGTTGAAGGCGGCAATAGTATGATTATCATTGAGCATAATTTGGACGTCATAAAGTCAGCCGACTGGATAATTGATATGGGTCCAGAGGGTGGAATTGGCGGCGGTACGGTTGTGGCTTGTGGTACGCCTGAAGATATCGCCAAGGTACCAAATTCGTTCACTGGCAAATATCTGAAAAAGATGCTTTAAGATTATTTTTTACGCTTGGTTTTCGAGAGGAGAACCGACAGTTGTTTTCTTAGCAAAGCGCGAGTATTTGGCTGCTTCAAAGCATGAATAACCATTGGTGAGACAGACAGGAAAATAATGAGAATAGCCGCAACTTCAATATTTACGCCCGCTTTGGTCAAAAACTCGCCAGCGTAGAAGCCTAGATAAACGAATGCTGACGACCAAAGAAATCCACCGATAAGGTTAAAAGTTAAGAATGTTTTATAGTGCATTTTACTGGCGCCGGCAACGATTGGGGCGAAGGTTCTTACAATTGGTACAAATCGAGCCAGGACGATTGTCGCTGAGCCGTGCTTGTCATAAAACTTTTCTGTTTGCTCCAAATATTTTTTCTTGAAGAATCGGTGTAGAATGTTTTGCTGAACCATATATCCAGCGGTGAAAAGTAGGCTGTCGCCAGGTAGAACAAACCCGATTAATAGACCGGATTCTGCGAAAATTACTAATAAAATTGCCAATACGCCAAAGCTAGTTATCAAGTGAATAAAAGATTCCATAGCTTAATTATAACATAATTAGCGTATGCAGATTGAGCTATTCTTCAATAAATCCGCCAGATTGCCGCGCCCATAATTTTGCGTAAACACCGCGTTTTTTATTGATGAGCTTATCATGCGATCCGTCCTCGACAATTTTTCCATCCTTCAGGACAATTATACGATCCAACTTAGCAATTGTAGATAAGCGATGTGCAATGACAATTGAGGTTCGATTCTCCATCAACGTTTCCAGAGATTTTTGAATCAACGCTTCTGACTCAGAATCTAGCGCTGAAGTCGCCTCGTCGAGGACTAGAATTGGCGCATCTTTTAGGATTGCCCTAGCAATTGCAACTCGTTGTAATGTTTTCGCGCACGGAGCGGTGGAATAGTAATGGCTCTTGCGGTACGTAAGCGATTTTTGCGCGCAGGCTTGCTTGGGTGACTTCGGAAATATCTTGTCCATCGATGGTAATTTTTCCCGAGTCAATATCAGCGAAGCGTAATAGCAATTTGGTGAGTGTCGTTTTTCCGGAACCGCTCGCTCCGACTAAACCTATTTTTTCGCCTGGTTTAATATCCAGAGAAAAGTCGTGGAATAGAGTGTCGCCTTGACCCTCGTCGTGCGTGAAAGTTATTTTATCCATAGAAATTTCGCCGTTTGTAACTTTTAGCTTCAAATCGCTTTTATCAATCAATGTCGTTGGCGTTTGTAAGATTTCTACCATGTCATTTGCGTTACCGATAATTCGGTTGTAATTGCGCATAATTCCGTTCATGTTCCATAATTCATGCGCGACACTTCCAGTGTAGGTGATAATAAGATAAACAGACGCCACTGATACCAAATTATTCTGGGCCGCGTATACTGCGAATGCGATTGCTCCAATTTTAATAACCATGTTGATTGACGAATACACGGTGCTGACTTTTAAGAATCCGCGCATTACGTCGAGACTTGAGTTTCGCCAAGAGTTGACGGTTTTTGCGAAAAATTTCTGTTCCGTAGATTCGGCGCCAGATGACTTGACCGCCAGAACGTTTGAGATTACGTCGGCTAATTGGCCGTTTAATTTATTGCTGGCTTTGGCTTCTTTTTTTGTCAATTTCGCCATTGGCTTGGATCCGTAATAAACGACGAGGCTGAAAACGATTGAGAAGATGAGCAAGAATAACGCGTATTGCCAGAGGAGAGTTGATAGGACAATTATTGAACCGACTAGCGAAACAACTAGCGGCAGAACTGACCAAATTATCGTGTCCCAAAAACTTTCTACCGCGCCGACTAATTTATTTGTTTGACTAACGAGCGACCCGCCGAATTTATTTGAATGAAAGAATAATGTTTGGTTGGTTAATTTGCTGAAACATTGAGCGTACAAATCTCGTTGCATGGCGGTTTCGAATGTCCAGGCGAGATATAAAACTAATCGCCAGCCGATGACGCTAGACCATAATCCACTGACGCTATATAAGGCAATTAGTGTCCATAGATTTTTTGCGTCGTGCAGTTGATTGTGTTGGATGACACTAAGAAGTTGGGCAATTATGAGAGGCCCGACAAAAATGGTAACCACGAGTGTGAGCATTGCAAAAAATATTGCCAAGTTTCGGCGATGTTTGTACGGTACTGAGGTTTTCCAGAATAGACGAAATATCTCTTTGCTGTTCGGTTTGTTTTTCAAATCAATTCCTTTCGATGATAAATTAATATTTATAAACTGCGCAGAAAACTGAGCGTTCTTAATTATTCAAAATGTATATTAGAGGAACTCGCCGTCGAGAGTTCATAGACTTTTATTATTATAGGGAATATATAGATATAAGTCAATTTGTGGAGCAAAAGCCTTGTTTATTTATTGTAAATACTTTACAATAGGAACATGACGCAAATTGTTAGGCGATCAACAAAACACACGAATGACGTGATGGCGATTTTAAAGAGTAAGCATCACGCGACGAATGCGGAAATTGCTCAGGAATTGCGGAACATTCATCCTGAAGTCAGCGACACAACGGTGCATCGAATAACTCAGCGCTTGTGTGGCGACGGGACGATTGGTTTGGCTCCATCGACCAAAAGGGGTTGCTTGCGATATGATATTCGTAAGGACGATCACGATCATTTTGTGTGTAGTGACTGCGATGGCCTGATAGATATTAAAATTGCCGATGAAATGAGAAAACAGATTGCGTATGAAATTAGCGATTGCTATATTGACGGTCCGTTGGTTGTGGCGGGAGTTTGTAAAAAATGCCAGAAAAGGAGGAAATAATGGCTTTATGTGAAATTACAACGAAGCAAGAATTTGAAGATAAGGTGCTAAAAAGCGACGGTCCTGTACTAGTTGATTTTTGGGCGCCGTGGTGTCCGCCATGCCGCGCAATGGCTCCGCTTTTGCATCAAATTGCTGAAGAAACAGAGTTTGATATTGTTAAAGTTGACACTGAAGCAAGCCAGGAAAATGCGCAATTGGCTATGGAATATCGCGTGCAGGGAATTCCAAACATGAAGATTTTTGTTGGCGGCGAGGAAGTTGCCGAAATGATTGGCATGAAGCCGAAGCAGACGTTGATTGACGCTTTGGAAAAAGCTGCAAAATAAAAAATAGAAGGGGGATTTATGAAGGGTTTTAGTGGAAATATCGAAGAGCTTACGTTGGCAAATAATAATTTTCGTCAAGTTCTATATACTGCGAAGCATTGTCAATTGGTGTTGATGAACCTGCCCGTTGGTGAGGAAATTGGTTCGGAAATTCACGAGGAGAATGATCAATTTTTCAGATTTGAGTCTGGCGAAGGTAAGGTTTTGATCGATGGCAATGAATATGACGTTTCTGACGGTAGTGCGATTATTGTGCCGGCGGGCGCTGAGCATAATGTGATAAATACTGGCGAAGAGCCGCTTAAGCTCTACACGATTTATAGTCCAGCGCATCATAAAGATGGAATCGTTCAGGCGACTCGTAAAGAAGCGGAGGCTAACGAAGAAGATTTTGACGGCGTAACCACAGAATAAACTGTCGCCAAAGGAGAAAGTTTTTACTAATTATGTCTCACAAAGGATCGATCGTCGGCGAGATGTTCAGATCATTTGGGCGGGCAATTTTTCGTGGAATTGCGTGTGTCATATCGCTAATTTTTAGGATTGTACCGAAGAAGGACCGCGTACGGGTGATTGTTTATCGTGATGATGGTAGGATTTTATTAGTTAGAAGCTGCTTTAGTCGTCAAGAGTGGGCTTTGCCGGGAGGCGGAGTGAATCGTAATGAGAGTTATGAGCAGGCTGCCGTTAGAGAAGTCTTGGAAGAAATTGGATTAAAGATACATAATCTGTGATATCTCGGAAAAGCTAATTCTCATGAATCATATACCAAATTTTCAGTTCGAGTTTTTGTGGCGCACGCGTCTGATTATGGCATAAAATGCAACTTTGAAATAATGGAAGCTCGGTGGTTTAATAGAGATCATCTTCCTGAAGAATATTGCACTTTGTATATCAATAAGCATCAGTAGGCGGCTCTGCTTTTATGTTATAATCCATACAATTATATTTTTTCATTTGGAGATGAAGTAGAAGTATTGGAACCTGAAGAAGTTAGAATGCAAATTAAAAAAATGATAAATAAAATGGCAGAAAAATATATAATATGACAAATGGTGTCAAGTATTCTCTTGTATAATAAAATTAACCAAATGTAAAGAGAGGACCGGATAATGAAATATGAGTGGAGAAAACAGGAAAAGAATCTTTATGGTGTAAAGCAAACACCTATCATTGTAGAAGTGCCAAAGCAAAAATTTATTTTGGTAAAAGGTAAAGGAAATCCGAATGAAGTAGATTTTTCAGATAGAATATCCGCATTATATTCTCTTGCCTATGCCGTTAAAATGTTGTTTAAAAATGTAATGAAAAATAAAACTGATAACGAGATTACAGATTTTACGGTATATCCACTAGAGGGATTTTGGAAAAAAGTAAATGGAGAAGAGCTTGATAAAAATAAACTGGAATACACATTGATGATTAAACAACCTGATTTTATTACACAAGAGATATTCACAAAGGCACTTGAGAATATAAAAAAGAAAAAGCCTAATGCATTGTATGATGAGATGAGTTTTAGAGAAATAGAAGAGGGTAAATCTATTCAGATTTTACATGTTGGAAGTTATGATGAGGAGCCAAAATCATTTGAGCAGATGAATGAATTTGCAAGAAAACGTGACCTTACAAGAATAGGTGATTTTCATAAAGAAATATACCTAAGTAATAAAAACAGGACATCAGAAGAAAAACAAAAAACTATATTAAGATATTCAGTGAAATAGGAGGAATTTGTTGTGCCGGTTTTACAGTCTATAGTTAGGGAGTCGTTGTTGTGACACGACTCTGCTTTTATGTATAATATGAGTATGAACGATCGACAAATTTCCCAGCTTGAAATAGTAAAGACTAAAGTTCGTCAGTTGCTGGGCGGTGACAATTCGGGACATGCTGATGATCATGTCGAGCGAGTGGCGTTGCTGGCAGAGCGTTTTGCTAACGAATGCAGCGAATCAGTGAACCTACAAGAAGTGTTATTGACGGCTTGGCTGCATGATGTTGATGATTATAAATTAGTCGGTAAAACGCAGGCAGAAAAATTGACGAACGCAGTAGATATTATGGCACAGGCAGAGATAGCTGATGATTTAAGTCAGGTTGTGCTGGAAAATATTGCGGCGATTGGTTATAGCAAACGGCTGAACGGTAAGCAGCCGCAGCGGCTGGCGGGGAAATTGGCGTCTGACGCTGACATGTGTGATGCTATTGGTGCAGTCGGTATTGAGCGGGCGTTGACTTATGCTTGTCATCACGGCGGTCGGATTTTTGATCCTAAAGTTTGGCCGAATGCCAATCTGGCGGCGCACGAATATAACGCTGATGGCAATACGCATGATACTGACGGATTTATCAATCACTTCTTTGAGAAGCTGCTGAAATTGAAAGGTTTGATGTTAACCGAGCCAGGACGAGCAGAAGCAGAAAATCGTCATCAAATTATGGTTGATTTTCTTCGCGCCTATTTTCATGAAAAGAATGCACCCGAGTGGAGTGAGTTTTTGGAGGGATATTTACGTAGCGTCGAATAGGTATTGAAGAATGGTTAGATTTCGCTTTTTATTGATCTGATCAATAATTTGTAGTTATATGAAATTATGACAAAGTATAAAATTGAACGGATTTATGGATCGACCGCGTCAGACGATAGTTATCGTGTGCTGGTCGATCGATTGTGGCCGCGCGGAATTAGCAAAGAACGAGCTGCATTGGACGAGTGGAATAAAGAAATTGCCCCAACCGACGAATTGCGTAAATGGTTTAATCACGATCCAGAAAAATTCCCGGAATTTTCTCGCCGTTATGTGAAGGAACTGGATAATAATCCTGCGGCTGCCGAGGCGAAGAATAATTGGAACGAACAATCTGCAGTTACGCTGTTATACGGCGCCAAAGATACGGAGCATAATCAGGCGATAGTTCTCAAAAAGTGGTTGGAAGATTAGTTAATCACTAGAAGAATACTTGCATAATTGCCGTGTTTAGATTGTAATATATTTAATGAATCAAGCATTGCAAGCCAAGCTAAAAACTTTGCCGCGAACGCCCGGCGTTTATTTTCA
>QWCL01000840.1_pt1 | contig 11488 bp, 9 predicted proteins | sample 1972551 | NCBI WGS metagenome assembly QWCL01 (sample SAMN09866709, study PRJNA288562) | Human oral metagenome isolate term2_saliva, whole genome shotgun sequencing... | isolation source: mouth | host: Homo sapiens | place: USA: California
ATGCCGGAATTCCTGTAATGGGACATTTAGGATTAACTCCGCAGAGTGTACATAAGTTTGGAGGCTACGGACTTCGTGCCAAGCAAGAGGCTGAAGCAGAGAAACTTCTCAATGATGCTCGGCTGTTAGATGAGGCTGGATGTTTTTGTATTACATTGGAAAAAGTGCCTGCTAAACTTGCAGAAGAGGTGACACGCAATGTTCGTTGTGCCACAATAGGTATTGGTGCTGGTTGTGGAACAGATGGACAAATCTTGGTTTATGCTGATGCTTTGGGGATGACTCAAGGATTTAAGCCTAAGTTCTTGCGCCATTTTGCAGATGTGAACAAGTGTATGACGGCTGGTGTTCAGGCCTATATTCGCGAAGTTAAAACTTGTTCTTTCCCTAATATAGACGAAAGTTATTGATTGAATGGATACTCAGAATACGCCTGTACATATTAATCTGTGGCATCGTGAGTTTTGGATGCTGTCGCTATCCAATCTCTTTCTGTGTATGGCTGTATATATGTTGATTCCAGTTGTGCCAGGATGGTTAATCAAAGTACAGCATATTACACATTGGCATGTGGCACTTGCCTTTGTTTCTTTTGGTATAGGGCTGTTTTCTTTGGGTGGAGTTTGTCGATATCTTGTTGAGGAATATCGCCGTAATCGTGTCTGTATGTTATGTATAGGCATTGTTATGGTTTGTATTTATGCTTTGAGTTTTGTTGAGAAGTATGAAAGTGGATGGTTGTTTTGGATAATAATTGGCCTGTGTTTTCTACTCGGTGCTATGTTCGGATTATCTCAAATGATTCTCTCAAGCACATTGATTATTGATGTCTGTGAGTCATTTCGTCGAACGGAAGCAAATTATGCAGCCTCTTGGTTTTCTCGCTTTGCATTGACTTTTGGGCCAATTTTTGGATTGTTTACCAGCAACTTGTTCGGGATGAAGGGCTTTGTCATTGGTTCTGCATTGTGTTGTTTGGTTTCGATGGTTTTGATTTATATGGTGAAATTCCCTTTCAAAGCCCCTGAAGAAGGCCTATCCATATTTAGTTTAGACAGGTTTTTCCTTCCACAAGGTAAATATTTGTTTGTGAATCTCATTTTGGTTTCTATGGTTTTAGGAATCTTTCTGTCGCTTGTCCATTCAATCACATTCTATGGAATGAGAGTGAGTTTAATAGCTTCGCGTTTCCAATTGTTTTTTATTAAGTTAAGTAAGCATTGTCAACGTGGAACATCACAAAGTAGTTATTTTCTTGCCTCAGAGTTAGGACTATCAATAGGTTTGTCGTTAGGTTGGTCATACCTCTTTAACACAGAGTTTATGGCATTGTGGGTTATGTTTGCATTAGTTTTGATGGCATTTTTCTATTATAATTGTTTTGTACATCATTGGTATATGGAAAATAAAAATCGTTGATTTACGTTATAATATTTATGAAACGATTTTTTATTGGCATCCTTTTGATAGGTGCTTTTCTTATACTTTCTTCCTGCAACAATGAAGAATCATTCTCTTTGTCTAAGGATAATCGGTTGGTATTTTCTACAGATACCCTCAGTTTAGATACGCTTTTTTCTAATACTTCGTCTTCAACGTATGAGTTCTGGCTTTATAATAGGAACACAAAGGGGGTGAGACTGGCGAGTGTAAAGTTAGCAAATGGCAATCAGAAAGGTTTTAGAGTCAATGTGAATGGGATTCCACTTAGTAATAATAATGGGTTCCGTGTGAATGATGTTTCTGTCTATCATGGAGATAGTTTATGTGTGTTTGTTGAAGCAACTGCACCATCTTCGGATGTGATTAAGCCACAAGAGTTTGATGATGAGGTGGTGTTTACTTTAAAAAGTGGGGTAGAGCAACGGGTGAAGTTAAGGGCTTGGTCTTGGCAAGCTACACATATTGATTGTTTAGAGGTGACGAATGATACCATTATAGATAGTCCTCAGCGCCCAATATTATGCTCACGAGGAATCAAAATACATGAAGGTGCAACATTAACGATAAAAGGTGGTACGACCATTTACTTTAATCATGATGCCGGAATAAATGTTTTGGGAAGGCTGTCTATAGAAGGTGAATCTGAAAAAAGAGTACTTTTACGTGGTAGTAGATTGGATAAGATGTTTTCAAATCTGCCTTATGACCGTGTAAGTGGTCAGTGGCAAGGTCTACATTTCTATGGCTCTTCTTATCAAAATACCTTGTCGTATGTTGATATTCGTGGTTGTTTTAATGGCATTGTCTGTGATAGTAGTGATATAAATAGAGTAAAAATGAAGCTCGAACAAGCTACTATACATAATTGTCAGGGCTATGGTGTTAGGTTAGTAAATTGTAAAGCTGAACTAATTAATACGCAATTATCTAACACTTTACATAATTGTTTGTCAGTGGAGGGGGCAGATGTGCTTTTGAATGCTTGTACATTGGCACAATATTATCCTTTTGATAGTAGTAGGGGAGAAGCACTCCATATTTCATCTCGATATCAACCAACTCATTTGTCGGTTCTAAATAGTATTGTAACAGGTTTTGCTGATGAGCAGATAAAATTGCCATCTAAGGATAGTTCAAATCTATCTTATCAATTTTCGAATAGTCTGTTACGTATGACAAAACCCAAAGATAGAGACCTAATACATTATAAGGATGTTATTTTTGAATCAACCAAAGACACTATTAATATGGGGGAGAACTTATTTATAAAGGTGGATAATGAGGCGTTAGACTATGATTTTCATCTCAAAAATAAGGCTTTTATTATCGGAAAGGCAGATAAAAATTCATGCCCTCAGATAGATCATGATGGAATCAGACGGAAGTCAGTCCCAGATATGGGGGCTTTTGAGCATCATTGACAAGATAAATTGAATATGATTAAATAAAAAAGAGAAAGTAAAGTCTTTATAAGAACAACTTTCTCTCATTTATTCATCAACATATTCTGACGCTAATTAGCTTACAAGCAGAATTTTTATTCCAGATTATATCCTTTAGCTAAGCCCCCTTCGCTGGTTTCTTTATAGAGTGAAGGCAAATCATGCCCAGTCTGTTTCATTACGTTTACCACTCTATCGAAACTCACACGATGACTTCCATCACCAAAAGATGCGTAGAGTTGAGCATCAAGTGCGCGTGTGGCGGCAAAGGCGTTACGCTCGATGCAAGGGATTTGAACTAATCCACAGACTGGATCGCACGTCATACCCAAGTGATGTTCTAATCCCATTTCAGCGGAATATTCAATCTGAGTGGGGCTTCCACCAAAGAGTTGGCAGCTTGCTGCTGACGCCATGGCACAGGCAACACCAACTTCTCCTTGGCATCCAACCTCGGCACCACTAATAGATGCATTCTTCTTTACGATATTTCCGAATAGTCCTGCAGTAGCAAGTGCACGGATAATACGTTCATTACTGAAGTTATGTGCTTTATAAAGGTGGTATAAAACGGCTGGAACTACACCACAGGCTCCACAAGTTGGTGCCGTAACGATAGTTCCCCCTGATGCATTTTCCTCACTTACTGCTAAGGCATATGAATAAACTAAGCCTCTACTTTGTAATGAAGGTTTGTATCCAGTAGCCTTTACATAGTATGTGGCGGCCTTTCTTGGAAGGTGTAATGGCCCCGGAAGTACGCCTTCATGTGCTAAGCCTGATCTCACGGCTTGTTTCATAACGTCCCATACTTGATACAGATATTCCCATATATCTTCATCTTCGTATGTTTCAACATATTCCCAATAACTGCGTCCATTGTCATTACACCACCGCATAATGTCATGGAGTGAGTTAAGAGGATAGACCTCTTTAGTAGAAAAGAAGTCATCAGAAGCCTTACCTTCAGATAGTGCTCCACCTCCAATGCTATAGACAGTCCATTCTTCTGTGGATTCTTCTTTATCATTCAAAGCTATAAATTTCATGCCGTTTGGATGGAAAGGAAGAAACGTTTGAGGTTGCCAGATAATCTCAACAGGTGCTGTTGGTTGCATGACTTCTTCTATTGCAGTGTCTGTCATGTGTCCCTTTCCTGTGGCAGCCAGCGAGCCATACAAAATTACTTGAAAGGAGGTGGCGTCTGGATGGCGCTCCGTGAAGATTTTTGCTGCCTTCTGTGGTCCCATTGTGTGACTGCTTGAAGGACCTTTTCCTATCTTGAATATCTCTTTAATCGATTCCATATATATCCTATTATAAAGTAAAAAGCCCCACAAATCAATGATTTGTAGGACTCTTTTGTAGTCGGTACGAGAATCGAACTCGTATGCCAAGATTGAGAATCTTGTATCCTAACCGTTAGATGAACCGACCAGTTGGCTAATATTCTCTTATAATATTGCCTGCGGAAGGAGGGGGATTCGAACCCCCGGTACGAGAACTCGCACGGCAGTTTAGCAAACTGCTGGTTTCAGCCACTCACCCATCCTTCCATTGATGAATTGTATCCGATTCGCCAAGCATTATTCTTAAATGCGGTGCAAAGGTATAAAAACATTTTGATTTGTCCAAGACTTTTTCATTCTTTTTTTCGAAACATTTTGTTTTTTGCATCAAATATATTCAAAAGATACTTGACAATGAATTTTGTTTTGTATAGAAACGAAAAGCAGGGAGTATTGTTTTCTACAATTTATCCCTGCTTTTGTCTATATCATCTGTTAATCGTGATAGAATAATAACGTTTTATGATGTTGTTATTTCCTTATTTTAGATTATCATTAAACCAATTGGTAATCTGTCGAAGCAAATGTGTTCTCGTATTTCCTCCATAGATACTATGATTTCGATTCGTATAGAAGTTCTCCTTAAAGTCCTTATCTGCTTGCACCAAAGCTTCTGAATACTCCATCGTATTTTGTGGTTGTACATTGTCATCTGCCATACCATGACAAATTAACAGTGCTCCATGAAGATTATTTGCACGTTGAATTGGGTTTGTTGCATAGCCACTTCCATTCTCCTTTGGTGTGCGCATATAACGTTCTGTGTATATGGTGTCATAATATCTCCAGTTAGTTGGTGGGGCAACCGCAACGCCGGCTTTGAATACTGGACGGCCTTCGCTCATGCTCATCAATGTATTGAAGCCACCAAAACTCCATCCCCAAATACCAATTCTATTTTTATCAACATAGCTTTGAGTACCTAACCAAAGGGCGGTTTCTACTTGATCACGTGATTCTAATTCACCAAGTTTCAGATAAGTACACTTCTCAAACATTGCACCTCGGCCCCCTGTTCCTCGTCCATCAACACAAACCACGATGTAACCTTGCTGAGAAAGATAATAATCAAAGGCTCCTCCGTTGCCCATAGAACCAGCACTCCATGCGTCAGTTACTTGCTGACTACCAGGTCCACTGTATTGAAAGAGAATTACAGGGTATTTCTTTTGTGGGTTGAAATCAGCAGGTTTAACCATCCAACCATCAAGTTTTATACCTTCTGATGTTGTAAAGGAGAATGTTTCCCTACCATGAAAACCAAATGATTTGATTTTCTCTTTTAGTTCCTTATTGTCAACAGGAGTTGAAAGCACTTTCCCTTTGTTATCACGAATCGTAAAAACATAAGGAGTGTTATAGTTGCTCCATGTATTCAGGAAATACTTATAATCCCCTGAGAACATAGCTGTATTCCAGCCATTTGCATCAGTTAAGCGTTCAGTTTTGCCATTTTTATGGCTGACAAAAATCTGTCTGTCGTGTGGATTGACTGAAGCTACCTGATAATATACGTCTCCATAGGCCTCATCATAACCATAAACATTGGTTATATCATAGTTCCCTTCACCAATTTTACGAATCAAACTACCATTCATATTATATAGGTAGAGGTGCATGAACCCATTGCGATCGCTTGGTAGGAGAATGCTGTTCTGTCCGATTTTGATACCTTCCATTGCTTCCTCTTTTACGTATTTGTCAGCACTTTCTTTAATAATCAATTGGGAAAGTGTTGAATGAGGATTCACAGCATATAGATTTAATACATCTTGGTGACGGTTCATGGTATACACAATGACTTTATTTGGATCATTTGTAGATTTAATCCGTGGTATATAGCCATCAGTATCAAGAGGTACTTGCAGTCTGTTTGTTTTATGACTTTGTATATCATAGGCCCAAACTGACACGATAGCATTGTCTTCTCCGGCTTTAGGATATTTGTAAGTATATGCTCCAGGATAAACTTCATAAGCTTTCATTGCCGGATGACTGCCCATAAACATTTGTAGAGAATACTCTTTTACCTTTCTCTCATCATATTTAATCCAACATATCATGCGGCTGTCTGCTGTGAAACAAAGGGACCGATTGGTTGAAAACTCTTCTTCATTAACCCAATCTGGCACACCATTGATAATCTCATTAAACTTACCATCCTTTGTAATTTGACTTTCAGCATTGTCATAAAGCAGTTTAACTAAGAAGATGTTATTGTCTCTTACAAAGGCAATTTGATTTCCATCTGGAGACCAAGTCGGTATTTGTTGAGGCCCACCAGACGAGAGTTTCTCTAATTTCCGACTTTGAATGGTATAGATATAATAGTCTGCCGTAGACGAACGGCGATAGATTTTATGCGTATTTGTCTGTATCAACATTCGCTTTCCGTCAGGAGAAAGACTATAACCATCAAACTGTTTGAGGCTTTCTCCCTGTGTGTTGGCTATGTCAAATAACACACGTGTTGGCTTTCCGGATTTGAAAGCATATTCTATAATCTGTTTGCCATCCTTACTGATACTGGCATATAAGTCTGTTCCTTGTATGGGATCAACCCCTGAAATATATTGAGGTGAAAAGGTTTGTCCAGTGACATCTTTCAGTGTAATCTTATTGTCAGCCCTCATTTCTGACGTCATTAAAAGTATCGTTACACATAGAAAAAAAAGTTTTTTCATATTGATTACCATTTTGTTTTATGTTTACAAAGTTACAAAAAAGCCTTGATAATCATTTGTTGTTTACCTGCTTTTTTCATAACTTTGCATGCAATGGATGGTTTTTACAATGATTTCTCTTCGTGGATAAGGAAGAAATTCCCTTTCAGAGTACAGAAAATAAGTATTGATGCAGGCTTTTCCTGTCCGAATCGTGATGGAAATGTCGGTATAGGAGGATGTACTTATTGTAATAATCAGACTTTCAATCCTAATTATTGTGACCGGCATAAGTCTGTAACGGAACAAATGGAAGTGGGTAAAAGTTTCTTTTCTCATAAGTATCCTGACATGAAATACTTAGCTTATTTCCAGGCCTATTCAAACACTTATGCTTCACTTCAGCATTTAAAGGCCCTCTATGAAGAAGCCCTTCAGGTAGAAGATGTTGTAGGAATTGTTATTGGTACACGCCCAGATTGCGTCAATGATGAATTGCTTGACTATCTTGTTGAACTACAAAAGCATACGTTTGTGTTGGTGGAATATGGTATAGAGAGTGTCAATGATGATACGCTTAAGCGAATAAATCGTGGTCATGATTTTGCATGTTGCCAACAAGCGATTATGAAAACTCATGCATGTGGACTCCTTTGTGGTGGGCATATCATTCTTGGTTTGCCTGGAGAAGATGCAGCAGAAAGCATAAGACAAGCAAAGATAATCTCTTCTTTGCCTCTTGATATCCTTAAGATTCATCAAATGCAGATTATACGTGGCACGCAGTTAGCAGCTGAGTTTCGGGCTACTCCCTTTCATGTTTATTCGGTAGAAGAGTACATTCGGCTGGTTGCAGACTATATTTCTTATCTCCGACCAACACTTGTTTTAGAGCGTTTCGTTAGCCAATCTCCTGCCAATCTTTTGATTGCACCGAAATGGGGATTGAAGAATTATGAGTTTACTAACTTGCTTTGTCGTTACATGCAAGCTCATGGTATAAGGCAAGGAGCTCATTTTGTGGATGATTGAAGTTGAAAGAACTCTCCACCATGAGTGAGTTGTCTGAATGAAATTAATAATAATCAATCTTATGTTACACGATAGTAATGTTTTATCTTGCTTTTTTTTGCCAATCACTTTTATCATTCTGTTGGCTATAATGATGTATATTCATAAACGACAGCTGTTCAAATATATCTATTTTGGCAATATCTTATGCCTAATAACAGCTGTGGTTTGTTATGTGTTTATAGACAGACATCCCGTTGGTCAGCCTTATTCTGCAAGTTGGATGGAGGCGATTCCTTTTGTTTGGTTATTTACAATCTTCGGTGGTTACTTTTGGTTTATTGCCTCAACGATTACGTTTTTGGTTGAAGTGTCACGACGAAATATGTTGGCAAAAGTGTTGCTTGGTTTTATAATCTTATGTTTTGCGCTGCTCACACTCTGGTCATTATTCATGTTCTTTGGAGGTATTTGGGTGTTGAGAGGAACGCATTAAACTTGCCTTTAGCATAGAGTTATCTTATAAGGGTGGGGGAATAATGGCGTGAATCTTCTGCTCTTTTTTTATAACGAGCCAAGCTGGATGAAGTAAATAGCTATAGATTATCGAATGATTTCTATCAGTTTATGCATCAATATAAAGCATTTTACTGAGTAATTTGATACATATAATTTTCATCTTACTTTCACTTGATATTATGATTTTAATCAAATAGAAGTTTATGTTGTCAGTCTTTTATTTCCTTATTAAATCAAAGAAGATGAGAATATAAAAAAGGATATGCTTTAAATGAAGCATATCCTTTTCCTTATAATGTAGTTATCACTTGTTATTCAATCACAACAAGTGGGTCTTCTTCAAGTACTGTTTGACCAACTTTCACGCAGATGGCTGTAATCTTACCATCTTTTTCTGCTTCAATATTATTGGCCATTTTCATTGCTTCAAGCACTACCACAGCGTCTCCAGCCTTAACCTCTTGTCCAACTTCAACGTTGATAGCTGTTATTGTACCAGGGAGAGGCGCCTTAACAGCATTGTTTGTGTTGACATTAGCTGATGGAGTAGCTTCTGTTTCTTCAGTTTGTGCAGGCTTACCAAGCACAACTTTCTTCTTCTCGGGTTCTGCTTCTTTCTCCATTTGGACTTTGAAGTCCTCGCCGTTTACATTTACAGATGCAATGTTATTCTCGTCAATTTCACCGATAGCAACCTTATATTCTTTGCCATCAATTGTATATTTAAACTCTTTCATACTCTATTTTGGTTTCTTTGTTAATGACAAGAACTTGGCATTCCATAGCGTTGGACGCAAAGCAATTGTGATTTTTCCAGGTTCATTGTCGTGAACGTTATTGCCTTCAAACTCATAGAGTGCCATGGCAATAGCTGCATATATATTTTTATCCATTGTTTTTACGTTATTATTTCTCGTTTTCAACTTGGATTACATAGGCATGCAGGCATGCTTCTTAGCAGGAATATCCTGGCGCTTGGTAGCAAGTTGAGCCAATCCGCGGCAAATACGGAAACGTGTGTTGCGTGGTTCAATAACATCGTCAATGTAGCCATATTGTGCAGCTTGATAAGGATTGGCAAATGTTTCGGTGTAGTCCTCTTCCTTTTCTGCAAGGAATGCTCTAACATCTCCACCTTCTTCCTTAATCTTTTTAGCTTCTTTGCCACAAAGAATAGCAACAGCTCCACTTGCACCCATTACTGCAATCTCGGCTGAAGGCCATGCAAAGTTGAGGTCTGAACGAAGTTGTTTACAACCCATAACGATATGAGAACCACCATAACTCTTACGGAGGTTGATCGTAATCTTTGGTACTGTTGCCTCACCATAAGCGTAAAGAAGTTGTGCTCCGTGAAGGATGACAGCATTATATTCCTGACCTGTTCCTGGCAAGAAACCTGGTACATCTACCAAACTAACGATTGGAATGTTGAAAGCATCACAGAAACGTACGAAGCGTGCACCCTTTCTACTTGCATTTACATCAAGAACGCCTGCATAAGCAGCTGGTTGGTTGGCTACAATACCTACGCTTTGACCATTGAAACGAGCAAAGCCTGTGATGATGTTCTTTGCAAATTTTGGTTGGATTTCAAAGAATTCACCATTGTCAACGACTGCACCGATGACTTTATACATGTCGTAAGCTTGATTAGGATCTTCTGGAATTATCTCGTTGAGAAGGTCTTCTTTACGATCAATTGGGTCGGTACATTCTACACGGGGAGCTGTTTCTGTGTTATTAGATGGGATATATGAGAGTAATGTTTTAATGAGTTCCATGCACTCTTCTTCAGTCTTTGCCGTGAAATGAGTAACACCACTCTTGCTCGCATGTACGCTTGCACCACCTAAATGTTCTGCATCAATCTCTTCACCTGTAACGGTTTTAACAACCTTCGGACCTGTAAGGAACATGTAAGAAGTGCCTTCGGTCATAATCGTAAAGTCTGTTAGTGCGGGTGAATAGACTGCACCACCGGCACAAGGCCCCATGATTGCACTGATTTGTGGAACGACTCCACTGGCAAGAATGTTGCGTTCGAAAATCTCACCAAAGCCAGCAAGTGCCGAGATTCCTTCTTGAATACGTGCACCACCAGAGTCATTCATGCCGATGACGGGAGCTCCCATACGCATTGCCATGTCCATAACCTTGCAAATCTTTTGTGCCATAGTCTCAGACAAAGAGCCACCATTGACGGTGAAATCCTGTGCATAAAGGTATACCAAGCGACCATCGATTGTTGCCGAACCAGCTACAACTCCATCACCTAAGTATTGTTTTTTCTCCATGCCGAAGTTATGACAACGATGCAATTTGAACATATCATATTCTTCGAAGCTACCTTCATCCACTAACATTTCAATACGTTCGCGTGCCGTGTACTTACCACGTTCGTGCTGCTTGTCGATAGCTTTCTGACCACCTCCCAGGCGAGCTTCTTCGCGTTTTGCAATAAGCTGTTTGATCTTTTCTACTTGCTTACTCATAAGTTTTTATCAATTAAATCTTTTGTTGTCCTAATGTCAATTAGTAACCCATTTATGATTACACTATAGTTTCGGATGCAAAGATAGTAAAAAAATGAAAAAGTGGGGAATGGAAAAAGGTTAAAAAGCAAAAAATACGAACTTTGTTGGATGTCGTTTACTTCTTGAGGGTAGTTTGGTTTCTGGCATCCTTTCTTTCTTATGCATTGCCTGCATTTGTTTTTTGTTGTTTACTTTTTCCTCTTTTCGCTTATTTTTTAGTTGGTGAAGTTGCTTGCGGGCCTCCCACAACTCACTTTTTAAAGGATTTGGTGCTTGTGGGCCTCCCGCAAATCACTTTTTAAAGGATTTGATACTTGCGGGCCTCCCGCAAATCGTTTTTTAAAGGATTTAGTGCTTGCGGGCCTCCCGCAAATCACTTTTTAAAGGTTTTGTTGCTTGCGGGCTTCCCGCAACTCACTTTTTAAAGGTTTTGACGCTTGCGGGCTTCCCGCAACTCACTTTTTAAAGGTTTTGTTGCTTGCGGGGCTCCCGCAAATCACTTTTTAAAGGTTTTGGCGCTTGCG
>QWCL01001088.1_pt1 | contig 11485 bp, 10 predicted proteins | sample 1972551 | NCBI WGS metagenome assembly QWCL01 (sample SAMN09866709, study PRJNA288562) | Human oral metagenome isolate term2_saliva, whole genome shotgun sequencing... | isolation source: mouth | host: Homo sapiens | place: USA: California
ATTAACTGGTATGCATTGTCGTACTGGGTCTGGTTTCTTGTCTAGCTTCTTGAAAACAAAACGTCAACGCATCGAAGAAGAGCGTTGTCGTGGCATTGCTTACGAGTTCTTAAAGCTTGTAGGCCTAGAAGAAGATGCTGAAGAAGTTGCTACATCACTGCCATATGGTAAGCAACGTCGCCTTGAAATTGCTCGTGCTTTAGCAACACATCCACAATTGATCTTGCTCGATGAACCTGCGGCGGGTATGAATGATAGTGAAACTGAAGTTCTTCGCCAACTAATTGGTAAGATTCGTGACTTAGGTATTACTGTTGTAGTTATTGAACATGCCATGGAATTAATGATGAATATCTGTGATCGTATGGTAGTTCTTAATTTTGGTAAGAAAATTGCTGAAGGTACACCTCAAGAAATTCAAAATAACGAGGCTGTAATTGAAGCATACTTAGGTAAAGAGGAGGTGTAATATGTTAAAACTAGAAAATATTGTGGCTGGTTATGGACATATTACAGCCTTAAAAGACGTGAGTTTAGAAGTGCCACAAGGTTCTGTTGTATCTCTTATTGGTGCCAATGGTGCCGGTAAAACTACAACCATGAAAACAATTATGGGCCTTGTAAAACCAACTTCTGGTCGAGTGATCTTTGAAGGTCAGGATATTACTGGTCGTCAAACCCATCAGATTGTACATGGTGGTATTTCCTTAGTGCCTGAAGGGCGTCAAATTTTACAAGATATGAGCGTTTATGAAAACTTAGAAATGGGCGCTTATATTCGTAAAGATAAGGAAATCGAAGAGGATATCAAAAAGGTATTTAAACGATTCCCAATTCTTGACGAGCGTAGCTACCAATTAGGTGGTACGTTATCTGGTGGACAACAACAAATGCTTGCCATTGGTCGTGCACTTATGGCTCGTCCAAAATTGTTATTGTTAGACGAACCATCTATGGGCCTTGCTCCATTAGTAGTAAATGAAATTTTTGAAACTATCAAAGAAATCAGTGCTGAAGGTACAACAGTTCTCTTAGTAGAGCAAAATGTGCGTCAAGCATTAAAAATTGCTGATTATGCATATGTATTAGAAACAGGTAAAATGGTCTTGTCTGGTCCAGCTGATGAAGTGCGCCATAATCCACGTGTTATGGAAGCTTACTTAGGTGGTCGAGTTGAGTAAATAATAGTAAATAATGACCATATTTATCTAAAATTTTAAATAAGGTGTATATACTAATTTTCTAGTATATACACCTTATTTTTTTATTTATCAATAAAAGTGATGAGTAAGAGATAGAAACGTGAACCAATAGTGAAATGACTTTACATATATTTAATTATTTTACTAAATTTTAATAAAAAATGGAGTGAATTATCTATGAAATGAGTAAAAAATCACTCATGAAAATGCCGTGAAAACACTGTATTTACTGCATTTGTTGTTGAAGGTTTAATGAAGTTCACTCAGAATATCTTAGGTTTATAGAAGTATATTTAAAAAAATGATAAAATAGCTTAACCGATATTTTAGTATTAACAATACTAATAATCATGTGATGTATTGAACATGTTGAATGTAAAACAAAGAGGTAAAGTATGAATAAAAAACAGTATGTGATGATGGCTGCATTCTTATGTGCAACGACAACCACTATGGCAGCACCAGTAAGTGTAACTACTGAAGAGGGCTATAATACTAAAACTGTACAGTTGGAAGGTCATGCACCTTTGGAAACTAGTGCATCTGTAATTAGCTCTGACAAAGAATATCGCCTACGCCAAGGGGATGAATTAACGATTCAAGTCGTACAACAAGCCGATCTTGGAACTCGTAATGGTAATGACATTATGTATGCAGTTCGTCCAGATGGTTATGTATCTTTCCCTATGGTAGGTGCCGTAAAAGCAGACGGTTTAACTGTTGATGAGTTTATTGCTGAATTGCAACAAGGGTTATCTCGATACATTATTAATCCAGATATCACTGTAAATGTTACAAAACTTGGTGGTGTACGAGTATATGTATTTGGTGAAATTAATCGACCAGGTGCTTATACGCTAACGAAGTCTAGCACAGTTATTGATGCGATTGGCGCAGCAGGTAGCTTCAACTGGGATACAGCGAAGAAGAAAATTTATTTAATTCATCAAGATAACCCAGAAAAACCAATCCCAATTAATTTAAATCGTATCTTACAAACTGGGGATATGTCTGAAAATTATATTATGAGAGAGGGCGATGTTCTTTACTTAACTAAAAATAGCCGTATTAACTTTGCTCGTGATATTGCTCCAATCTTAACTGGCGCTTATATGGTATCACGCATAGGTAAGGATTAAGGATAAGAATTATCTGTCATATAAGGGGGCGTTCTTTTGCGTTCATATTTATTACCAGCCATATTGTTTATTGCCGATATTGCAACTATTGTTATTGTTGCTTTTGTCAGTCTATTTATTCGATTTGATGGCTACATAGAACCTCAATATATTAACCAAATGGTAGATGCCTTGCCAATCCTACTAGTTTCCTATATGTTGATGTTCTTGCTTATGCATTTGTACACGCGTATTTGGCGTTATGCAGGGATGCGAGAGGTATTGGCAGTATTTGTCGCTACGACAGTAGGTTTCCTTACAACTGGTGCAGTAGGTATGGGACGTATGTTGCTACATTATGTGGCGCTTCATTATAGCAGTGGGGACGATGGTGAAAGTGGCCAAGTAAATACACTGATCATTGGTGCTGGCGATGCAGGGGCTACTATTGCCCGTGAAATCGAGAGATATCATAAGCGCTCTCGTCGAATCATTGGCTTTGTAGATGATGATATGTTCAAACATAACCGTCTTATGAATGGCTTTAGAATTTTAGGTAATCGTGAAGATATTCCTATGTTGGCAGCCAAATATAAGATTGAAGAAATCATCATTGCCATGCCGTCGGTTAAGCGCGATGTTATCCGCGAGATTATGGAAATTTGTTCTCCTCTTAAATGTAAGATTAATACCTTGCCAGGGGTGTACCAGTTGCTCGATGACGAAGTCCTTGTATCTCATCTACATCCTGTTTCCATTGAAGACCTATTAGAACGTGATGAAATTCACCTCGATACATCTAAGGTGGAACCATATCTTAAGGATAAAGTAGTTCTTGTTACAGGCGCTGGTGGCTCTATCGGCTCTGAAATTTGTCGCCAAGTACTACGTGTAAAACCTAAGAAATTATTATTACTTGGCCATGGTGAAAACAGTATTTATATTATTCACCAAGAATTGCGCAGTGTTGCTCCAGAAGGCACGTTGGTACCTATCATTGCAGATATTCGAGATAAGAATCAATTAGAGCAAATCTTTAAAGCTTATAATCCTGAGGTAGTATTCCATGCTGCAGCTCATAAGCATGTACCGCTTATGGAAATTCAACCTATAGCAGCTGTGCTTAATAACATTTATGGTACCCGAAATGTAGCGGATGTGGCTGGTGCTCATGGGGTTGAACGATTTGTTATGATTTCTACGGATAAAGCTGTTAACCCTACTAGCGTTATGGGGGCCACTAAACGGGTGGCAGAGAAGGTTGTACTAGGTATGAATCATAAATATGATACCAAGTTTATTACTGTTCGTTTTGGTAATGTACTTGGTAGCCGTGGTTCTGTTATTCCCTTATTCCGTAAACAAATTGAAGCAGGCGGTCCTGTAACTGTTACAGATCCAGAAATGACTCGTTATTTCATGACCATTCCAGAAGCAAGCCAACTAGTGCTACAAGCTGGTGCCATGGGTAAGGGCGGCGAAGTATTCCTTTTAGATATGGGCGAACCAGTTAAGATTGTAGATTTAGCTAAAAATATGATTCGTCTTTCTGGTTTTGAACCAAATAAGGATATTCGTATTGAATTTACCGGTTTGCGCCCAGGGGAAAAATTATACGAAGAGTTATTAACTGCTGAAGAAGGCACGAATACAACTACGCATAAGAAAATCTTTGAAGCTGCGTTAGAAGATGTTGACCAAGAATGGTTAGGCCGTGAAATCGAGCGCTTTGAAACATGTAGAACTGATATGGATGTAATCAATGTGTTACAGGATATCGTTCCTACATACCATCCAAATCATAATATCTAAATTGTCACTATATTAGTTATTAATTCACGTATATTACTACATCGTTATATAGCTATTTTATATTTACTTACACTGTGCTTTGCTTGAGAGAGATAGACACAGTTCATAATCCTTAGAGGGAGAGACCCTGTTGTTTGTATACTTTCACAGAAAGGGGTATATGGGTGGAACAAATTATTGATTTAAAAGAGGTAGGTAAAGTCCTCGTTAAGAAGCGCCGTAAAATTATCAATATTACGGTAGCCTGCATGGTACTAGGTGGTGCCTATGGTTTTCTAGCGCCATCTACATATCAATCTACATCTATGTTGCGCATTAAGCAGGCTCAAGGCTTGAGCAATTCTGTATTATCAAGCTCCAATGGTTATTCTGACGCTATGTCTCGTCAATTGATGAACACAGATGCAGAAATCTTAAAAAGCCGCAATGTAGTAGAACCAGTTATTGTTGCTATTGAAGATCCTGAAGGTACAGGAAAGGCGCCGACATATGAAGAATTTGTTAAAACGCGCATTGAAACAAAACCATACAAGGAAACTGAGTTGTTACAAGTGAGCGTAACAGGCAAAAGTCCTGAACAAGCTCAAGAAGCTAATAAATTGCTAATTGATAACTTCTTGAAGCGCCTTGCTGAAATTTCTCATGTTGAACAACGTGCTACTCGTGAATTTTTACAAAAACGTGTTGTAACTGCTAAAACTGAATTGGAACAAGCAGAAAAGAAATTACAACAATTCCAAGTTGACAACAAAGTTTACTCCACAGCCGATCAAATGAAAGGCTTAACAGATAAGATTACACTTATCGATCGTGAAAAAGCGCAAAATCAACTTGATTTAGAAACGGCACAAGCTGCATTAGGCAGTATCAATGAACAATTGGGTTCTGCTGGTAAAAGTATCGCTGATAGTGCTACAGTTCAAGCTTACAAAGGTCAATTAGCGGATCTTGAATCTCGTAAGGCTTCTTATGTTGGTAAATATACTGATGAACATCCTGCGATGAAAGAAATTAACCAACAAATTGAAGAAGCTAAGAGTGGTCTGAATGCTGAAATTAACGCTATTGCGTCTCAACAAGCACCTTCTAGCAACTCTGCACAACAAGGTTTGTTAGCTGATAAATTTAGAAATGAAGCCGCTCTTGCAGTAGCTCAAGGTAAACAATCTACATTAGCTGAACTTGATAAAGCAAACGAAGAAGCTATGAAAGGCTTGCCTGAAAAAGAACGTGGCTATATCCAAGCAAAACGTGATGTAGATGTGGCACAAGATATCTACCAAATGTTATCCACTCGTTTAGAAGAAGCGAAGGTAGCAGAGGTGATGGTGCCAAATGAAGTTCAAATCGTAGATGCTCCTACATTGCCAGAAAAGGCAATTGCTCCGCGTAAGGTTCTCATTCTATTAGGCTCTGCAATTTTAGGTCTCATCCTTGGTTGCCTCTATACATTGGGTCAATTCTTCTGCAATCGCAAAGTTCAATCTGTACAAGAAATCAATGATGTTCTTGGCATTGAAAACTTAGGTGTGATTCCAAATCATGAAGAGAAAGAATACGAAGAGCCTAGTAATCGTATCGTAGCATTGTTGCGCAAAGTGAGAGGTTAATATGATCAGACTAATTTCTAATGAACGTGGTGATACAGCACTCGTAGAAGCATATCGTACATTGCGTAGCAATTTACAATATGTATGTAATCAACAAAAAGGTAAGCTTATCTGTATTACAGCCGCTACTAGCGGTGAAGGCACTTCTGAAGTAGCCGCTAATACTGCATTAGCTTTATCTAAAAACAATAATAAAGTATTACTGATTGACGGTAATTTACGCAATCCAGTACAACACTTAGCCTTTAATGTGCAAAATAAAGGTCTTACTAATGCAGTAATGATGGATGAAGACTTGACGATTCATCGTAATGTACAACCTCATTTAGATGTATTGACAGCAGGAGAAGTGGTTCAGCATCCTTCTGAAGTAGTAGACTCTAGTAAATTGTCAACAATTTTAGATTATGTACGCGATGAATATGATGTGGTTATCATCGATACGCCACCAGTATTATCCGTTACTGATGCTATTGTATTAGCTGAAAAATCCGATGGTGTTATGCTCGTTGTTAGAAACGAAGTAGCAAGCCCAAAAGATTTGATAGAAGCAAAAAAACGCCTTACTCAAGTAGGCATTCCTCTATTAGGCTCCATCGTAATTGATGCTTAATAATCTTACTTAATTCGTAATCTAATCGATTCATCAAGCGTATCAATATGGTACAGAAAGCATTGAGGTGATGTATATGAAAATTAATTTTTCTCCTCCAGATATTACCGACTTAGAAATCAACGAAGTCATTGAAGCCTTAAAAAGTGGGTGGATTACAACTGGTCCTCGTACTAAAGAGCTAGAGAAAAAGATTGCCGAACAGTTAGGCACACCTAAATCTGTTTGCTTGAATTCTGCTACTGCAGCGCTTGAAATGTCTCTTCGTGTATTAGGTATTGGCCCTGGTGATGAAGTAATTACAAGTGCTTATTCCTATACAGCTAGTGCGAGCCCTGTAGTCCATGTAGGTGCTACCTTAGTGCTTGTAGATACACAAAAGGACTCTTATGAAATGGATTACGATGCAGTAGCTCGTGCCATTACTCCAAAGACAAAGGCTATTATTCCAGTAGATATTGCTGGTGTACCTTGTGACTATGAGCGCTTGCGCTCTATTGTAGAGGACAAGAAATCTCTCTTTACTCCAGCCAATGATATTCAAAAAGCATTAGGTCATATTCCTATCGTAGCAGACTGTGCTCATTCCTTTGGTGCAACCTATAAAGGTGTGCATACAGGCAATGTAGCGGACTTTAGTAGTTTCTCTTTCCATGCAGTAAAAAACTTCACTACTGCCGAAGGTGGCTGCGCTACATGGCGCCATATTGAAGGCTACGATGATGAAACTATTTATAAACAATTCCAATTGTTGTCTTTGCATGGTCAAGATAAGGATGCTCTTGCTAAAACTAAGGCTGGCGCATGGGAATACGATATTAAAGGCACATATTACAAATGTAATATGACGGATATTATGGCTGCTATTGGTTTGGCGCAATTTGAAAGATATCCAAAACTATTAGCACGTCGTAAGGAAATTATCGAAGCTTATGATGCAGGTTTAAAAGATTTACCTGTTACAGTATTAAGTCACTATACTGATGATCATCAAAGTAGTGGTCACTTGTACTTAGTTCGCTTAGATGGACGTGATGCAGAATACCGTAACAAGGTAATTGAAGCTATGGCTGAAGCTGGAATTGCAACAAATGTACATTATAAACCAATTCCTATGCATACGGCTTACAAGAATTTAGGCTTTACTATTGATGATTATCCGAATGCTTATGATCAGTTTAAGAATGAGATTACATTGCCACTTCACACGTTGTTAACAGATGAAGAAGTGCAATATATCATTGAAACATTTAAAAGGATTATTACCGAATGCTAGTAAAAAACTTTCACGATCTACCCCAAGAGTTACAGTGTGAAGAGGTGCGTCCGTACTTTGAAATATTAAATCAAAGACGAACAAGTCTTTTATGTAAAAGCATTTTTGACCGTGTTATGGCGGCCGGCATGCTCATTACATTGAGTCCTGTATTTCTTGTATTAGCCATTATGATTAAACGAGATAGTGAAGGTGAGGTTTTCTTCCGCCAAACTCGGGTGACACAATATGGTCGCACCTTTGGTATCTATAAATTCCGTACTATGGTAAAAAATGCGGAATCTCTTGGTGCTCAAGTAACGTCACAAAATGATATGAGGGTTACTAAGGTGGGTAATATGCTGCGCAGTTGTCGTCTTGATGAACTGCCTCAGCTTATCAACATTCTCTTAGGCGATATGAGCTTTGTTGGCACAAGACCTGAGGTACCGCGATATGTGGCAGCCTATACGGATGAGATGAAAGCTACGCTGTTGTTACCTGCTGGTGTAACGAGTGTAGCCAGCATTGCCTATAAAGATGAAGATCAGCTTTTACAAAATGCTCAAAATGTAGATGAAGTTTACATCAATGAGGTGTTACCAGGCAAGATGGCTTGGAATTTGAAGAGTATTAAGGAATTTTCTTTTTTACAAGATATAAAAACGATGATAGATACAGTGTTAGCTGTATTGCGTTAAGAGAGGTCCCTATGAGTACATCTATGACAAAGGAAATACAAGAGAAAGAGCTGACTATGTTGCTGTACTTTAAAGAGTTCTGCGACAAACATAATTTGCGCTTTTATCTTTGCGGCGGTGGTCTCATTGGGGCTATACGTCATAATGGTTTTATCCCTTGGGATGATGACTTAGATCTCTTTATGCCTCGTCCTGACTATGAAAAATTAGCAGAGTTGTGGCCTAAATATGCTGATACAGAACGTTATACGTATTGTCGTACGGATCGTCATCATATTTATCACGATGCAGGCGCTTCTATTCGAGATAACAACACGACTTTTATTAATCGTCACAGTATGCACGAAGATATTTGTCATGGTTTAGCTTTAGAGATTATGCCAATTGACGGCTGTGCACCTGGCAAAATCAGCCGTGCTTTGCAGTTAATGTGGGCTATGACATTTGCACTCTTTAACGCTCAACGATTACCGGATAATAAGGGGCCTATGTATCGTGCCTTAGCAGGCTGTATCTATAAAGTCTTTTCTAGTCAGTCCGTGCGCTATCATATTTGGCGTTTCGCAGAAAAGCAAATGACTAAATATGATTTCAATACAAGCAAGGAGTGTACTGAGTTAATCGGTAGTTTAAAAGGCATGAAGTTAAGACATCCACAAGAGGATTTTGCTTCTGTCGTTTATAAAGACTTTGAAGGACATCAAATACCTGTTATGAAAGGGTATGAGAGATATTTACGTCTCATTTGGGGCGATTATATGCAATTACCACCTGTGGAGCAACGTGTAGCAAAACATGACGCCGCATTTGCTGATTTGCATACGCCTTACAAAGAATATAGAGGCATTTATTATGCCCAAAATAAAGCTCAACCATAAGGAGGGCCTATGAAACGAATAGCAGTAATCTTTGCGGGTGGCGTAGGCGCTCGTATGAAGAACAGCAAGACGCCGAAACAATTTTTAGAATGGAACGGTAGACCTATTTTAATTCAAACCTTGGATGTTTTTGAACAAACAGAGGCTATTGATGGTATTGTTCTAGCCTGCAAAGCAGAATGGATTGATCATACAAAGCAACTAATTGAAAAGGCAAAATTACAAAAGGTTTTATCCATTGTACCCGGCGGCGAAAGTGCTCTCGGCTCCCAATATAATGGGCTAGTTGAGACTAAGCATTTAATCCCCGATGAAGATGTGACTGTGTTGATTCATGATGGTGTTCGTCCACTTGTGGATAGTGCTACTATTGAACGAAACATTGAATCTGTTGAATCTAAGGGTTCTGCTATTACTGTTACTCCAGCTATCGAAACGATTATGGTTACTCAAGATGGTTCCATCAATCGAATTTTAAATCGTAATGAATGTCTTATGGCTAAGGCTCCACAGAGCTTTAGATTAGATGATATTTTATCTGTTCATGATCGAGCAAAAGACGATGGAATACATGATTTCATCGATTCTGCATCGATGATGATGCATTATGGTTACACTTTATACCCTGTACTAGGGGAAACTGAAAATATAAAAATTACAACACCATCCGATTATTATATGTTTACGGGTATTATTAAAAACCGTGAACTAGGAGGATTAGAAGATGAGTAATTCCGTTATCCAACGTGAGTTAACGGCTTTAGTACATGAAGAAAAGTACTTTGATTTCCTCCGTCATCAACGCGTTCTTGTAACGGGTGCAACAGGGCTTATTGGCTCTATGTTTATTAAACTACTCATACTTGCTAATGAAGCTTATGGCTTGGATTTAAAAGTGCTTGGTCATGTGCGAAGCCATGATAAAGCACAAACTATTTTTGGTGAGTATTTAGATAATGAATCATTTACTATTATTGATGGCTCATTAGAATCTATCGATACGCCATGTGACTATATCCTGCATGGTGCGGCACCAACACAATCTAAATTTTTTGTAGAACATCCTGTAGAGACAATTCGTACCTCTATCCATGGTACAGAGGCTATGCTTGAGCTAAGTCGTCATAAAAAGGTAAAAAAACTTGTTTACCTATCTAGCATGGAGCAATATGGCGTTCCTTATGAATCAGGTCAAGTGATGACTGAGGAACGCTTAGGTTATCTTGATCACCTAAATGTACGTAGTTCCTATTCTGAAAGTAAACGACTCTGCGAATGTTATTGCAAGTCTTATGCGGTCGAGTATGGCGTTCCCACTGTTATAGCTCGACTAGCTCAAACCTTTGGACCAGGTGTTCCTGTATCTGATAATCGTGTATTCATGCAGTTCACTAAGAGTGCTCTCAAGCATGAAGATATTGTTCTTCACACAAAGGGCGACTCTATGTCTAATTACTGCTATATTACAGATGCTTTGACAGGTATCTTAACCCTTATGAAATCAGGGGAAGTAGGAGAAGCATACAATATATGTCATGATGAAGAGACTCGCTCTATTGCTAGCATTGCTCATTTAGTGGCAACACATGTAAGTGATGATAAGAGTAAAGTTATCTTTGATATTCCAGAAGATGTGCAAGGGCTCGGTTATGCTCCGACCGTTCACATGTTCTTAAGCTCTAAAAAGTTAAAATCTTTAGGCTGGCAGCCTAAGGTATCAATGGCACAAGCCTATGTAAGACTAGCAGAATATATCCAAGAGGAAGGCTTATGAAAAAGGAAATAATTATTGTCACCATCTCCCTTGGTAATGATGGGGCTGAACGAATTTTAACAGAGTTAGCTCGTCAATGGATACATGATGGTCACCATATTACGGTTATTCAAACAAGCCCTAATCGATATGGTAACGAATATGCTTTAGAGGAAGGTATTGAGCAAATCCAAATTCATACTACTAGCTCTAATAAAGTAATTCGTTTTATGCAAGAAATAAAGGAATTAATCAAGATCTTGAAGACTAGACCAAATGCTACATGCTTATCATTCTTGTCTGCATCGAGTTTTATCTTGGCTATTAGTTCTTGGTTTGTAAATAATCGCATCGTCTTTTCTGAACGCAATAATCCGCGTAAGGTGCCTATCGGTTGGCATCAACAAGCGTTGCGGAATTTTGCCTTTCGCTTTGCTGATGCTCTAGTATTCCAAACTGAGGATGCTCGTTCATATTTCCCTGAATCTGTACAAAAGCGTGGTGTTATCATTCCAAATCCTATTAATGGTAAACTGCCACCAC
>QWCL01000741.1_pt1 | contig 11453 bp, 8 predicted proteins | sample 1972551 | NCBI WGS metagenome assembly QWCL01 (sample SAMN09866709, study PRJNA288562) | Human oral metagenome isolate term2_saliva, whole genome shotgun sequencing... | isolation source: mouth | host: Homo sapiens | place: USA: California
CCTCCCTTAAGCACTAAATATCGACGACGACGTCGCCCGCCAGCCACACGATAAACATCGTGTTTCACGTGAAACACACGCGCCGCACGCGCCCCGCGCAGCCGTCGGCCTCTATGCTGCCGCACTTCGCACAGCTGCCGCCTGGCGCCGCAGCCCAAGCATCACCGCCCTCCAGGCCGCTGCATCTCCCAGCAAACCCGGTGCGCACATCGTCGCCGTCGGCCCAGCACCCAACCGCAGCGCCGCCGTCGGCCCCACAGCCAAACCCCAACATCCCAACCCCAGCACCTCAGCACTTACGCCCTCAGTAGCTTTCCGGCATTAGACGCCATCACGTGGCAGAATTAAAGCTACGCGCGCCTGGGCACAACCAGCCCACCAGCGCTTACGAAAGGAACCACCGTGACTGAGAATCAAAGAGGTAACCGACTCGACCCCTGGCTAGACTCCTACGCAGAGCGAGCCGCAGGGCTGCGCGAGTCAGAAGTGCGTTCCTTATTCTCGGTGGCATCGCGCCCGGAGGTAGTTTCACTGGCCGGCGGGATGCCCAACCTCAAAGACCTGCCCATGGCTGACATCGCTGAAGCCACCAAGCAAATGCTGCTGCGTGATGGCTACAAAGCCCTGCAATACGGCAACGGTAAGGGCCTGCCGCAGCTAGCAGAGCAGCTCACTGAAGTAATGGCTTATGAGGGTATCGAGGCTGATAGCGCCAACATCCTCATCACCACTGGCTCCCAGCAGGCCGTGGACCTAATTACCGAAATCATGATTAACCCGGGTGACGTGGTGGTCTGTGAGGCCCCCTCCTACCTGGGTAGCCTGGGTATTTTCCGCGCCTATGAGGCTGAGGTAGTGCAGAGTCCTATTGATGCCGACGGCGTCATTCCCCAGGCCTTGGAAGAAACTTTCACTCGCCTGGAGCGCGAGGGCCGCAAGGTTAAGTTCTTCTACACCATTCCCAACTACCACAACCCTGCCGGGGTGTGCGTTAGCGAGGAGCGTCGCCCGCAGATCGTGGAGATTTGCAAGCGCCACCACGTATTGATTGTGGAGGACAACCCCTACGGTCTACTGGGCTTTGACGGGCGCACCTACACTTCGTTTAAGAGCTTGGCGCCCGATCACGTACTGTATCTGGGATCTGTCTCTAAGATTTTCGCTCCCGGTTACCGCGTGGGCTGGGCCTGTGCGCCGTCGGCGATGTGCGAAAAGCTGAAGCTAGCCTCTGAGTCTGCGATTCTGTGCCCCACCTCTATGGGCCAGTATTCGATCTCCATGTACCTAAGCGAGTTTGACTGGCGCAACCAGATTTCCACTTTCCGAGGCATGTACCGCTCACGACGTGACGCCATGATTCAGGCGCTTAACGACTACCTGCCCATGTGCCAGTGGAATGTTCCCGAGGGCGGTTTTTACACCTGGGTTAAGTTGCCGCAGGGCCTGGATGCCAAGGACATGCTGCCGCGCGCAGTAACTAACTTGGTGGCTTATGTTTCGGGTACTGCCTTCTACGCCAACGGCGAGGGCCGCGACCATATGCGCCTGTCTTACTGCTACCCCAATGAGCAGGATATCCGTGAGGGCGTGCGCCGCATCTCTGAGGTGGTCAACCGCGATCTGGAGCTGGTTTCGCTGTTTGGCACCACCAAGCGCCCAGTTCCCGGGCAGCACTAGTCCGCCGGGTCCCTGGGCACCGGGTTGCCCTGCCAGCCCCGGCACCCGCCAGCCCCAGCGCCTGTCAGTGCGGGACCGTCACCGGATACCCGGACTCCGCTTACCCCTATTTAAATTTTTAGCCGTATAGAAAGGCCTTTCATGACACAGCAATTGCGTGTGGCCATCATCGCCGGCGGCCTCAACCACGAGCGCGAGGTTTCGCTGCGCTCGGCTCACCGCGTAGCTAGGGCGCTGCGCGAGGCCGGCCACGAAGTTAATACTTTCTGCCCTGACGCCTCTATGCTGGCGTCTTTGCGCAGCTACAACCCGGATGTGGTGTGGCCGCTGGTGCATGGCTCCACGGGTGAGGACGGCAGTTTGCAAAACATCCTGCTGGCCCTGGAGGTGCCGTTTGTGGGCACGCACTCTGATGGCTGCCAGCGCGCCAGCTACAAGCCCACCGCTAAGGCTGGGGTGCGTACGGCTGGTGTGGCCACGCCTGATTCACTGACCCTGCCGCAGTCTTTCTTCAACCAGCTGGGCGCCAATGAGCTGCTGGATTTGGTGATTGCGCACCTGGGTCTGCCGCTGGTGGTTAAGCCGTTCCAGGGCGGCTCGGCGCTGGGGGTTTCTTATGCCGACGACGTCGACTCGCTGCGTTCTGCGATGGTGGAGTGTTTCGCCTATTCTGACAACGCCTTGATTGAGGTGTTTGTGGAGGGCGTGGAGACTTCTGTTTCGGTGGTGCGTGACGGCGACGGCGTAGCTCGGGCCCTGCCGACGGTGGAGATTGTTACTGACGGCTCCTACGACTACGATGCCCGCTATAACCCTGGGCGTAGTGAGTTTTTTGTGCCTGCGCGTTTGGATCAGGCGCGTGACGACGCCGTGCGTGAGGCGGCGGTCAAGGTTCACGAGACTTTAGGTTTAGGGGCGCTGTCGCGCTCTGACTTTATTGTCGACGCCGAGGGCACGCCTTGGTTCATTGACGTGAACGTGGTGCCGGGCATGACTGAGACTTCGCTGCTGCCGCTGGCAGCTGAGGTGGATGGTAACTTCACGCAGCTGTGCCAGCAGCTGGTGCTAGCCGCCTACAACAACTATCAGGGCGAGGCCCAGGACGCCCAGTAGCCGCTAGCGCAGCAAAATACCGACTACATAGCCTGCGTTGGGGGTGAGTGTTTCACGTGAAACACTCACCCCCAACATTTTTTGCCCGCACCCCAGCCACCCTGAAATTTGGTATTTAGTAAGGTAGGCCCTGGCAGATATTTGTCTAGACTGCAAGACTTGTCTCATCGACTATCTTCTAGACGAAAGACCTAAACGCTATGGCAGCTAAATCAGCTCACACTCTTTCACCGCCTAGCGCTGAACCACATAAGTCCAAGCAGGCAGGTAAAGTCTCGCTTATTGCCGTGTCACTGATGCTGTTTTCGATGTTCTTCGGAGCCGGAAACTTGATCTTCCCACCAGTGATGGGCGCCCAGGCGGGCACTGCCTTCACCCCTGCGATTATTGGCTTTTTGATCGGCGGCGTACTGCTACCGGTTATTTCTGTCTTTGCCATTGCAGTGGCCGGAGCTGACCTGCGCGATCTTTCCTCGCGCGCAGGTAAGGTGTTTGGGGTTATTTTCCCTTCGGCAGTGTATTTATCTATTGGCGCTATTTACGGCGTGCCGCGTACCGGTGCGGTTAGCTATTCAACCGCTATAAAACCGATTATTAATAGCGAAGGTATTTTGCCTTCAATTATTTTCAACGCTGTGTTTTTCACCGTGGCAGTACTGCTTTGCTGGCGTGAAGGCAAGGTGGTTAATTACTTGGGTAAGATCCTCACCCCGGCCTTGCTGCTACTACTAGTTCTGCTGGTGACGCGCGCGCTGAGTGTCTTTGAGACCAGCCCTGCCGCTCCCCAGGGTGATTACACCACACAGCCGATTAATGCCGGTTTGTTATCCGGCTATATGACGATGGACTCGGTAGCTGCCTTGGCTTTCGGTATCGTGGTGGTTAACGCCTTCACTTTTGGCCGCACCGGCATTTCCCGCTCGGGGGCCACCACCCACACCGGCATTGCCGCGCTGATCGCTGGCGCCCTGCTAGCCACAGTTTATGTGGGCTTGGGTTTTGTAGGTCAGTTGATGCCTAATGGGGCTAGTTATAGCGACGGCGCCGCCCTGCTTTCGGATGCGTCGGCACTGACTATGGGGTCGGTTGGTAGGTATGCCTACGGTTTGACGGTGTTGTTGGCTTGTATGACGACGGCGGTGGGCTTGTTGGCAGCCTCAGCTGAGTTCTTTAATCGGCTTATTCCAAAGCTTAGTTACCGGGCGTTGCTGATTGTTTTTGCGGTGATTGGTTTCGCCTTTGCTAGCTATGGTTTGGAGACTCTGCTTAAGATCTCAGCTCCGCTGATTACTTTCCTGTACCCCATTGCGATTGCTTTGGTGTTTGCGACTTTGCTCAGCCATGCTTTGCGTCTGCGCAGTAATTTCATGTTCACTTTCGCTGCGTGGGGCGCAACCCTGTGGTCGGCACTCACCTTTGTCAGCGAGCATGTTAAAGACGTGCCGGCGCTAAATGATTTTCTAGCTCTCTCCCCCGGCCAGGGTGCGCAGCTGGGTTGGATCCTGCCTACGGCATTGGTGGCAGGCTTGGGGCTGATTGTGGATCTATCGCGCACCAAAGCCTAAGACAAACTCCCGCGAGCTATGGCTCGCGGGAGTGGCTTTTTTGATCAGCCTCAATTGGAGCTGGTTTTAGACCAGCCTCCATTCGGTTTAGAGCAGTCTCCGCCCGGTTTAGACCAGCTTCCATCCGGCTGCCCGGCTGCGGGCCTGCCAGAAGGCCCGGTATTGTCCATCACTTTGGCTATAGAGCTCGGCGTGTGTGCCTACCTGGGCTACGCGGCCAGAGTGGTCAAGCACAATGATCTGGTCTGCAGCGGTAATGGTGTCGAGTTTATGGGCGATGACAATGAGGGTGGCGTTGCGTCGCAGCGCATCCATGGCGTCGGTGATGTGGTTTTCGTTTTCGGGGTCCAGCGCGCTGGTGGCCTCGTCGAAGAGAACAATGGGGGCGGCTTTGAGCAGGGCGCGGGCAATGGAGACACGTTGACGTTCGCCGCCCGATAGGGCGCGGCCCCCTTCACCTACACGGGTGTTCCACCCTAGTGGTAGACGCTCAACGATTTCGTCGACGCCGCTTAGGCGGGCTACTTCTTTAACGTCGTCGTCGCTAGCATCGGCTCTACCAATGCGTACGTTAGCTTCGAGTGTGTCGTCGAAAAGATATACATCCTGGAAGACTAGCGATAGCTGGGCCATGAGCTGGGCAGTGTCCCATTGACGCACGTCGCGTCCCCCCACACTCACGCTGCCGGCGTCGACGTCGTAGAAGCGAGCAACCAGGCGCGCGATAGTGGTCTTACCACAACCTGAGGGGCCCACGATCGCCGTCATGGTTCCCGGCGCAACCTGGAAGGAAACGCCGCGCAGGACGGGGTGGTCGGCTTCGTAGGCGAAGGACACGTCAGTAAGGGCCACAGCGGAACCAGAGCAGGCCGGGTCCTGATCGCAGCTGGCCGGATCATGATTGGAACTGGTCGGGTCCTGATCGCAGCTGGCTGGAAGGATTGGCAGTTCGGGGGCGCTAAGGACCTCATGGCTTAGATCCAACACTGGGCGGCGGGTTTCAAAGGCGGAGGCTAGCATCCCAATATCGACGAGGATCTGCGTAAAACGTAAAAGCAGACCAATCGAGACAATCGCCTCCACAGGGCTGACGCTACCGCCCACCGCCAGCAGCCCAATCACAATAATCAGTGAAACCACGACCACCTGAGCGGCCATCCCGTTGACAACCTGACCGATGGTTTCACGTATCAGTGAGCGCCGCGCGGCTTTCCCATAGGTGTCCTCGGCCCGCTCAAGCGGATCATAGGAGCTGGAACGCCCGCACGCGCGCAGGGCTCCCTGCTTGGTTGCATACTCTACGATGCGGTGAGACAGCTCTTGGGCGGGAGGTTCTTTAAGTGCAGATCCGGAATTCAGGCAGGTGCGGGCCACCCACACTCCCCCAGCGATGACGGGAATAGCTAGCACACACACCAGCCCCAGAGCCGGAGAGAACACAGTGATACCCACAAGCATCGTCAGTGAAGTGACGATCGCAGCGATGAAGGGCGAATACATGTGCGCGAACATCTCGCCTAACAGCATTAGTTCACGTGAAACCAGGCGTGACATCTTTCCGGCCGTGTCCGCCCGGAAAGAGCCCAGCGGCAGGGAGGCTACCTTGTCACCGATTGCGCGGTGCATATTGGATAGGAAGTCGAAGGAGACCATATAGGAGCGCATAGCTAGCAGGTATTCAGTGATGAAAGAAGCTAGAGCGCACAGCGCCAGTACGATGAGCCAGGCAGTTAGGTTCATGCCCCAGGCTGGCCGCCCTGAAGTTAAGGCAATTGCGGCCGGGATGAACGCGATCAAGGATAAACCTCTAACCACACCAACAATGCAGGAAAGCGCCGTCACCTGCCTGAAATTAGTGCGTCCCGCAGCAGACAGTGGTTCACGCAGCCGTGATATAAGCTCAAACATGTCAGTGTCCTTTCACTGCGCTCATGCGACGCATGTATGGATGGTCGGCGAGTTGCTCGGGGGTGCCGTGCGCAATGAGACGGCCCGTCTCAAGGATGGCAATCTGATCGACGCCGGCAATTGAGGTAGCACGGTGGGCGATCACCAGGACTGTCTTGCCTTGGACCAGTCGGGTCAGGGCTGCTTGGATATCGGCTTCAGCCTCCGGGTCTGTGAAGGCGGTGGCCTCATCAAGTACAAGGATGGGGGCGTCTACAAGCAGGGCGCGGGCAATCGCAATCCGCTGAGCTTGGCCGCCTGAAGGATGCGCATCCTGGCCGATGACGGCGTCAAGACCTTGAGGTAGGCCGCGCACATAATCATCTATACAGGCAGCTTTCGCAGCAGCCCAGATTTCCTCGTCGCTGGCCTCGGGCATACCGAGCGCAATATTGTCACGCACGGAAATATCAAGAAGTTGCGGGTCTTGAAGCACAAACGAAACATGCTTGTAGAGAGCATTTGGGTCGACGTCGCGCAGATCTACGCCCCCAATACGGATCCTGCCTTGGTCCGGGTCAGCAAAGCGCGCAACCAATGTGGCCAGGGTGGACTTACCAGAGCCAGAAGAGCCCACCAGCGCAGTGATACTACCTTCGGGCACGCGCAAACTTACATGGTCTAAGGCGAGCGTAGGGCCGTAGGAGAAGCAGACGTCGTCGATCTCAATATCCGCCGCTTCAGGCACCAAAGTGCCAGTGGCAGGCAGAGGATTCACAGAAAGCAGGTTAACGATACGCAGCGCGGCAGCACCGGCAATCTGGTATGCCCAGGCCGTCGTTCCCAGCACCTCGATAGCCGCCGGGATAACCAGGGCGATAAGCGCGCAGGTAATGACCTGAACCGGGCTGACTGCGCCCGTGGCCGCCAGCGCCGCGCCTCCCGCCGTCGAAATAAGCAGAATCAAGGAGGGAGACACGCTGGCCTGCCCCAATGCAGATCCCTTCAACATGGGGTCGCACCACTCGCGGTAGAAGCGTGAAAATTCCTCAGCAGCCCGGGTGAAACGCTGGTGTGAACGCCCCACAGTACCGAAGGCTTTAACCACGCTAATGCCGGAGACGAACTCAACCATGGTGGCTGACACGCGCGTGAGGTGGCGGTCCATCTGCGCTGTTTTATCCCCCATACCTCGCAGCATCCACGCATATATGAGGCCATAGATGGGGATGGTGGCAATCGAGAGGAGTCCAAGTCGCCAGTCAACAATGAAGGCGTAGATAACTAAAGAGATCGGCGCGCTGATGGCAGCGGTGGATTCGACGGGCGCGTGGGCGATAACAGTGTGTACGTCGTGTGTGTCGTCCTGGATGGCTTTGCGCACGGTCCCTGAGTTAGTGGAGGTAAACCAGGCCAGGGGCGCACCGGCTAGAACCTTCACCATGCGAGAGCGCACGATGTGCCCAAAACGCAGGTCCGCGAAGTGGGTGATGCTTACGGCCACAAAGTAGATTCCGTAGCGGGCCCCAAAGGCACTGATAAGCCACATCAGTAGGTCCATAACCTCACCGCGATCGGGTGAGACGCCCGCCCGGGCGGCAGACAGCAGCACCTGGCCAAGTTGAACGAGGATGACGTAGGGGGCCACCGCGAGCGCCCCATAGAGAACCCCGAGTACCTGGGCAATGATCATGGATTTACGAATTGGGGCGGTTAGCTCTTTGAAGGCGCGTTTGCCTGCCAGGTAGGCGGCGCGTGGATCGTCGCCCTGCGTGCCCTGGCTGCTTTGCGCACTGCTCTGCGCTTCACACACACTGCCCTGCGCGCCCTGGCTGCTTTGTGTACTGCTCTGCGCTTCACACGCACTGCCCTGCGCTTCACATAGGCAGGCAGTTTGCGCTGCCTTGCTCTCGTCTTGGTTGGTGGTCATTGTTGGTCTCCTTCGCGGGCGCAGTTGATGCCCGTCGCTGTGAGCGTGATTAGTCGGTCTGCGCAGGCTGCGGCAAACTCGCCGTCGTGGGTAACAACGACGACGGCGGCCCCCTCGTCCGCGATGCGCCGCAGGGTGGCGGTGATTGAATCTAGGTGCCTGGCGTCCACCCCTGAGGTGGGTTCGTCGAGGATGACGATGGGTCTACCGGTTGCGCGGGCGGCGGCGATAACCAGGCGCTGTTTTTGCCCACCCGATAGGCTCAGTGGGTGGCGCTCGCCTAGGTTAGCGAGGTCGAAATCAGCCAGTAGTTGTTCCCCACTTTGTCCGCTGGCGTGTGAGGCGCCAATTGTTAGCTCCCCGGCGAGGGTGTCGGAGAAAAGTTGGCGGCCGGTGTCTTGCATGACTAGGGCGCAGGCCGAGCGCCGGGTTTTGCGTGAGGCGGGCACGCCATCCAGGCTGATGCTGCCTGAGCTGGGGGCGGCTAGCCCGCACAGCACCCGCACTAGGGTGGTTTTGCCGACGCCGTTGGCTCCCGCAATGCAGGTGATCTGCCCGGCTGGGAAGTCGGCGTCGAGCCCTTCAAAAACCGGGCTGGCACCGTAGGTAAAGCTCAGCCCCCGGCATGACAGGCGTACCTGGCTTGGGGTGGCTTCCCTATTTTCCTGGCAGCCCGCCTGGACCTGCTCAACCCAGGTTTCGGGCGGGCCAGGGTCCACAAGCGTGCGCAGCCCCAGCGAGCGACGCTGCGCCTGCCCCATAGAGAAGAACTCCGCGCCATTCCAGCGCCGCGTCACCCTACCGCCTTCCATGAGCAGCACCTGATCGGCCAGGCCGCGCAGGAAGTGCAGGCGGTGCTCAACGACAACAATCGTCAGGCCCTGCTCTTTAAGTACTTTCAGGGCCGCTCGCACCTCACTAATCGCGGCGGGGTCCAGGTTTGAGGTGGGCTCATCTGCCAGCAGTACGGGGGCGCCGCTGGCCAGTGCGCAGGCCAACGCCACCTTCTGCAGCTGCCCACCCGAGAGGGTTGCAAGCTTGCGCTCCAGCAGGTGGCTGATGCCCATGAGTTTGGCGGCGCGTTCGCTTTGCTGGCGCAGTGTGGCGCGCTCGCGGCCATAGTTTTCTCCGCAGAAGGCTAGTTCTTCGGCAACTGTGTCGCAGAAGAACTGGGTGCGGGGGTTTTGAAAGACTGAGGAGCATAGGTGCCCGACGTCGGTTAGGGCGACGTCGGCAAGGTTGCGTCCGTTGATACGCACCACCCCGTCTAACTCCCCTGGAGTCATTTGTGGGACCAGGCCGGTTAGTGCCTTCATGAGGGTTGATTTGCCGCAGCCTGAGGCCCCGCAGACCAGGGTGAGGCTGCCGGCGTCAGCTGACAGATCCACATCTTTCAAGGCTTCAACGCGGTCTCCCGTTAGTTCACTTACGTAGGAGAAAGATAGGGATGCAACATCAATCATGGCAGGATTCCCAGGTAGCAGCAGTATTCAAGGGCAATTACAGCGGCGATGCAGGCAAGAGCTAGTGCGTCCCAGCCTGTGGCGCGTAGCTGCGTAAGGCTGGTGGGGCGCGTAGAGCTGCCTAGGCCGCGAACCACGCTGGAGGCCGCTAGGTCGTCGGCCACGCGCGCGATAGACGAAAGTAGTGGCACTAGGAACTGCTCGGCGATCACGAGTGGGTGGCGTAGCACGCCACGTGTGCTGAGGTCGACGCCGCGCATCTGCATTGCTTCACGGATGGCGACCGCCTCCGCCCCCACTGTGGGGATTACCCGGAAGGCAACCACCAGGGCATCAACGAAGATGCGCGGCAGGTGAATGGCGCGCAGGGCGGCTTTCATCTGTCCGATCCTGGTGGTGCGATACACGTACAGGGCCAGGCCGAAGCCCGCGAAGAAACGTGCAAACCAGTACATGATTGCCGCGCAGGTGCCGATTGTGAGCGCCACGGGATGCGGCCAAGCTGCTGAATGCATCCAGGTAACCAGGGAGGGAGAGCCCAGGTAGATCACGTCGCAGATAAGGCATCCAAAACCTATACGCAGCGCAGACTTGGTACTTACCTCCCAGGCCAGGGCGGCTGCTGCCAGCACCTGCACGGCGATGAGCGTCGTCGTGGGACTTGCCCGCATAACCAGCGCGTTAAGCACCAGCAGGGCCAGCAGCTTTGTGCGCGGATCCAGCCGGCTTGGCGACTCACCGGGGGCGGACTCGGCCGGCGAAATCTCAGGCAACGCCGGCCTTAGCGAAGTGCTTGCGTAGCAGGAAGCGGCCGATGAGCCCGCCGATGAACGCGATGATCATGGCGGCAACGAGCCATCCCCCAATCACTGCGGGGCTAAAGAGTGCGCGCATACTATCGGCGTAGTCCTGCCCCATTGAGGAGGCAATATCTGCGTAGTAGGAGTCGGGAGCGAAAAAGATTGGCGCAAGCGGGCCGATCATCCACAGGGAGACCAGCATGTATGCTGCGATGTTGCGAGATGCATTCAGGTAGCCGCCGCTGCGAGCAACAAGGTCAGCTAGGAAACCAAGCACCAGGGTAACCGGCAAGGTAACCCATGAGTGGCCGGTTAGGACCATCAGGAGCGCAACGATGCTTCCCATGATCGTGAGCGTGCCAAACATGCGTGAGCGAACCAGCATCAGCATGATGACCGGCCCGTTGAGGATAAGCCCGATGATCCAGCCAACAAACATGAATGCGGGGCCGAAGAAACCCAACATTCCCGAGCACCACATGAGGACGAAGTAAACAGCTGTGAATGCACCGATCGTGACGGCCGAGCGTGCCTTAGTAACGCCCGACCCAGTAACCTGAGACATTATCGTGACCCTTCACGAAGATAAGGTTTATATAACCTAAGTTAGGTTACCCTGTTTTGAGGTTTTCGCATGAGACTTTTAGCCCTTTACCTGCGCTTTTCTAAATGACGCTAGGATGCAGCCATGCTTAGCTTGCATCGGCACCTAAGTGCCAGTGACAAGGAGCCTGATTGTGGATCTAGCCAAATCTGTACGAGCCACTAAAACTTCGCAAGCTGCTAGAACTGCACAAGCGCTAAATTTTCGCGAACTAAGGTTTAGCGGCAATAAGTAAAACGCAGGGGCGGCCAAGTTCGTTAGAACTTGGCCGCCCCTTTTGTCAGCAGCTTGCTAGCTTGTAAACGCCCCCACGCTATGAACTAGCCCCCGAAAGTTGGACTGGTTTAATTCTAGGTGGTTAGGGTCTCAAGGGTCTGATTCCGATATTGCATCGGGGTCAGGCCCTTGAATCGT
>QWCL01000742.1_pt1 | contig 11447 bp, 13 predicted proteins | sample 1972551 | NCBI WGS metagenome assembly QWCL01 (sample SAMN09866709, study PRJNA288562) | Human oral metagenome isolate term2_saliva, whole genome shotgun sequencing... | isolation source: mouth | host: Homo sapiens | place: USA: California
ATCATTTTGACTTGACAATTCTTGAGAATAAGCTGATTCAGTCATATAAGGTTGAATACGTGTATTATTTTCTCCGAGCTTTTCTTTCGTATAGTACTGAGTCAAAAATTCTTTTACAGTATCAGATGACAAAATACTTGCTTTATCTTCTGCTTGTTTGTCCTCTACAAGTTTAGTTGCAGCCAATTCGATTTCTTTGCGACTTTGTTTAGCAGTAGAATGTTGCCCAGCAGTATATCCCATCATGAGAATAAAGCTAGTTGCGGCTACTGCTCCAACACTAATTAGGGCTTTAGTTTTGACTTTATTTAACATCTTAGACCTTCTTTCTATAAAAACTAGGTCAAGAATAACAGATAAAGCTTGGAGCTTTTATCACAATAAAAAGGCTCTGAAGAGTCCAAAATAATTAAGGAGGTATTTCCCATGATAAAACAAATTAAAGCCCACTTGAATAAGAGTATTAAGAGTATCCTTGGTCAAAAAGTTGAGTTCGATAAACAAGATGAACAGGTCTTTACTCGTAAAAGAAGGTTATCACTAGAAACCATGATTCGTACAATTCTGGGAATGGGAGAGAAATCACTGTCAAAAGAATTACTAGATGCTAGACTAACAGTTTCAAATTCAGCCTTTGTTCAAAGACGCTTTAAAATAAAACCTGAGGCTTTCTATGCCCTATTTAAAGAATTTACAGCACCTATTCCACTCAACACTGATTTCCCAATATTAGCTGCAGATGGGAGTGATATCTGTATTCCTCGAAATCCCATGGATACAGAAACCTCTATCCAAACCTAAACGGACGTTAAATCCTATAATCTCATGCACATAAATGCCCTATACGACTTGACGACTGGAGTGTATAGAGATGTTTCTATTCAAGACAAACATACGCAACATGAGCGCTTAGCTCTGATTCAGATGATGGAGGCTTCTCCCTTTCGAGAATCATGGTGAGTTAATTGCTCCAATGGCTTACGAAGAAACAATGACGAGCGACTTTTTGAAGCTTGGTTTCAGAAGTTTCTCTTACCAATATTAAATACACCATCAGTTATTATTATGGATAATGTAAGATTCCATAGAATGGGCAAGCTAGAACTCTTGTGTGAAGAGTTTGGGCATAAATTTTTACCTCTTCCTCCCTACTCACCTGAGTACAATCCTATTGAGAAAACAAGGGCTCATATCAAAAAGGTATTACCAAGTTGTAATACCTTACGTGCTCCTAGTCACAGTTAGTTGTGCTTGATAGAAAGAATGACACCTATTAAAATGCGAGGTAGTGGCTGTACCACTCACTTATTCACCTCCCCGTAATTTGTAGTAGTAATAGGTTTTCTCACTATTATTATAAAACAAAATAGAGAGCAAAATACTTTTTCATTCTGTGTTGTGTCTTGAGTGAAACTAAATGAATGAATTATGCAATAGATTGAAATAAGATATGGACAAATCTATTGGGGGATTCAAATTAATTTTCTAACAATGCTTTTGAAGTCGATTTTTAATATTCTATCCTCTTAATAAATATAAATTTATATTTATTAATTTTCAAAAAAATTTGAGACATATTAAATACCTCATAAACATAAATCTCAATCCCCTCTCCTCCACTTATACCCTGCCCTGCCTGCTTTGAAAACACCTCATGTCATTGTCATGGACAATGCTAATTTTCATCCCAAGAACATCTTGGATGAACTATGCATCCCCTAGATAGATACTTTTTCTTACCTCTACCACCTTATTCACCAGATTTGAATCCTATTGAGTAGGCTTGGGCTGTCTTAAAAAAGAAAGTGAAAGATTTATTAAGGGAAGTTCCAAATATTTTTGAATGTTTAGAACGCTTTTTTAAAACTAAATAACTAAACCTCTGTTGCCTCCACAATCACCGTATCCTCAGCACTAAGATGAGTTTTTGAAATCGCAAAACCATTTTGAATAAGAGTTGATTCAACCCATTGACTCCGACGGATTAAGTTGCTTTCGTGAATGCCAAAATCAGCCGCAATTTGTTCATAAGTGTGGTATTCTTGCATATATTGAAGAGTATCCATGAGGAGGTCTTCTAGGCTTAACTTAGGGTAGGGGTTCGTCCACCTTTTGCGTGTTTACGTTGATAAGCTGTTTTTAACACAGCTAACATCTCTTCAAAAGTAGTGCGCTAAACACCAACAAGGCGCTTAAATCGTGCATCACTTACTACTTTACTTGATTCATAATTCATCGTTTTATTGTATCATATTTTTGTTTCGTAGGAAGTCTATTATAAAAACACCAATCCGATAAACTGTTTTATACAAATTTTCGGGTTAGTGTTTTATTTTTATCATCATTTAAGCTGACTAAAGCTTAATCTTTGTATGTCATTACTACTTTTCCAAATCTACTTTGCATATTATATGTAGAATCTAAAAATTCAGCACCATGATATACATCCACAATTTTAGCGATCTGAATAGGATTATTATTTGGATTATATTTGCTAATTGCTAGACGTAAATCTTCAGTTGTTCCAATACAATTCCCTATAATATAAAGATTATTAATCATTGCTTGAAGCATCAACAAATTGAATTTATTTGAACGAACATCATCCATTTTTTCTTCAAAAGAGCTGTGCTGATTTTTAAAACCACAGGTAATATACCTCCCATTAAAATTAAGGTGAGGAATACAATTAAGTAAATTCAAATCGTAAAATGGGTCAAAAATAACATCAAATTTTCCTAAATCCATTTCTTCCCAACTTTTTAAACCGCGTTCTATTTTTATAACCTTTGCTGGGAACACAAAATCTAATTCTTCTTTAGACCAATCCGTCGTTGTAAGAGCCGTGACATCATACCCCTCTGTCAATAGCGACTTAATGATAAACATAGAAGTATTAGAACGAGAACTCGTAACAAGTATTTTGTCGGTACTCTTGATGTTACATCGTCGAATCATACTAGAAGAAGTCTGTGCTCCAATTGAAAATGACGCTGCCACATAATCATTCATATAATCTGGGATAGCTAATACTTTAGATTTATGAAGTTTCAACCATCCTTTTGAAGCCTCATTGGTAACAACTCCTGTTGCTACACCTTCATATTCCTTATACGGATAATAACAATTAGGAATTACCCTCATACCAATTTTCAAATCTTTGACCCCAGCACCAATCTCAGTAATAGTACCAACAAAATCTGAACCAAAAAAATTTACTGGCCTTGCTGAGGTCTCTTTGCTGTTCATCTTTATTGCAGCTTTAACAATTAACGCTTTATCCCTGTAATTACAAGAGAATGCATCAACATGGATTAAAACAAAATCATCATTTTGAGGATTCTTAATATCAAAGCTAGGTTTAGTGATATCTACTACACCACTGGTTACAGTTGTCCCTAAAATATCAATCTCTTCTTTATTTTTTATACATTCTTCTGGCAATAACTCAGTATTGACAATAGCTAGTGCTTTCATATTTACCTCCTTATAAGGATATCAATTATTTAGAATAAATTTTTCAAAATTGAATAGTTTCATAACAACAATAAAAACAACAACAACTAATAATATTAAAGCTATAATAAAAACTAATGTTTCAAAAATACCTAAAATTAACACTCCCGTAGATTGAGAAATTAACATTCCAAAGATTGGTGCTACAATTATCATGGAAATACCTTGAGCTGACTTACTGTTCTTCAAATATTGTGAGCCACCAATAACTAACAATATTGATAATAAAACAAGAAGTGGTGAAATCAAAACTGTAACTAATAACCATGTAATATTAGGTAAAATAATATGCCCAAAATATCCCCAGCCAACAGCATTAACAACTAATGAATAGACTATTACAGAAATAGTTGCAAGTGTAACTGCAGGAAGTGCACAGCCTAAAGCTTTTCCTAAAATAAGTATTTTGGGTGATACTGGGGTGTATAACAACCCCTCCAAGGTTTTGTGTTCTTTTTCCCCAATAAAACTACTGCTAGCTAATATAGTTGAAATCATAATCGGGAGCAGCATAAATAACGGTAAAAAAAAGTAGGTAAAGACAGCATAGAGTGGCAACGTTTGTGTTGTAATATAATTTGGATAATCTATAATCTTAAACTGATTAATAAAAGTATTGAGGCCAGCTATGCTTGATGAAACCTCCGAACTAGTACCCAACAACAATAATAATACTGGCAACACGATACTAAAGATAATCGGCACAATAAGTAAAGAAGCTAGTAAGCCTCTATCCTTAACTAATTCTTTATATTCCTTTTTTATCATGACCTTCAGTTGATGTCTATCCATGGATGTATCCTCCAATAATTCTAAAATATATTTCTTTAACTGTCTCAGTTACTTTATAAACACCATAAATATCATTTCCTTTTAGAACTACAGTTTTGACAATATCAGGTATCTTATCATCTTTATCAATTGAGATAGTAAATTCATCATTAAGATTCCCAAATAGTTCGCCGTACGAAGTCAACTCTTTGATATCTTTAGGATTAAATTTACCTTTAAAATGAACTTTATTTTCTTGACGACGTAACTCATCAACCTCATCACTGATAAGTAGAGTTCCTTCAAATATAATACCTATACTATCGACAACATCATCCATCCCATATAAATAATGGGTGGACATGATAATTGTAACACCATCTTTTTTTAATTTCTTAATGAACTGATAAAACTCATCAATTGCAGCAGGATCTAGTCCTGTTGTCGGTTCATCTAAAATCAAAACATCTGGACTATGAAACATAGCTCTAGCTAGCATCACTTTCTGCCTATTTCCTTTACTGAGATTGCCTACAGTCATGTCAGTATACTCTTCTAAATGGAACATCTTCTTCAAATCATCTATTCGTTTTTTTATAGTTACTTGATCTAGACCATATATTTCACCCCATAAAGCTAGATTCTCTTCAACAGATAGATTTTCATATAGATTACCATCATTTTGAACTCCAATACGTAATAGTAAATCAGATCTTGATTGATCTGTTAGCTTCTCTCCAAAAAGCCTAACATTCCCCTTATCAGGTTTTAATAACCCTAAGATTATACGAATCAGAGTAGTCTTACCCGCTCCATTCGGCCCTAGCAGTGCAAAGACTTGCCCCTTATCAATGCTTAAAGAAACATCATTAATTACTTTTTTTGAACCAATTATTTTATTGATTCCAATTATCTCAATTACCATTTTTCACTCCTCTTACGACATCAATCAACCACACCAAAACTATAAAAGCTACTACACAAATCGTTAAATATATTAAAATTTTTACGTTGTCACTATTAAATACTTCTTGATAATGTATTAGCTTTTTGGGGAGTAAAAAATCCATCCCAGTATATTTATTAAATGAATCAATCATTGTTAATGACGAAAAAACAAGTATTAATATTTCAGCTAAACCTGAAATTACAAAAGGCATATTGAAAATAATGTTAATAAAAAAACCGAATATAACAATAAAGGAAACCATTATCAAATGTAATATAGAGGTAGCAAGTATTCTTTCCAGACTAACTTCTGTATATAAAATCATCGTTACGTAGATTGTACTCAGTAGACCAAATAGCCAAGAAATGATAAAAAAGAACAACGAACTACATAATTTAGGAAAATAGATTTTAAAACTACTTTTTGTTCTTGTTAAATAAAACAGTTTCAATGATTCAGATTTTTCAATATTACTCATTGACAATATCAAATAAAGTCCTACAAATATTCCCATTTGAGCAGAGTTCTTAAAAAATGAATTAACTAAACTTTCCCAAGTAATATCAGGAAGAATTATTTTTCCATTATTTGCTGAAGCCATACTTTCAATTAAATCATTAGCATAATATGCAGCTAACGTTGAGGATACTGATAAAATTATAAAAAACATAGGTAAAAGTATTGCTTTTTTACTTCGTATCCATCTTTTAATCTCTATAACTAACATTTGGGTACTCGTTCCTTTCAATTAGATTAGCAAAACTCTGTTCCAAGCTAATTTGATCCCTCTCTATAGATACTATTCCACTACAAATATCCTTATTCAGCAAACTAAGAAAATCATATAATTCTAATCCACTAAATTGTAAAGTATTATTATCTTGTAAACAAAAACACTTTTTATTAACTAGTCTTTCTTTCAGTTTATTTAAGCTTGATTCTCTATTCAACGTAACTAAAATTTTAGGATCATTATGAATCAATAAATTCAAAATGTTATCATCAAATATTTTTTTACCTTTATGGATAACAATAATACGATTAGCTATTTTTTCAACATCATTTAGAATGTGACTAGAAAAAATTACTAGTTTAGTTTTTCCTAAATTTCTTAGTATCTCAATAATTTCCTCTCTTCCTTTAGGATCCAATGCACTTGTTGGCTCATCAAAAAATATTATTTGAGGCTCTAACACCAAAACCGATGCAATCCCCAATCGTTGTTTCATACCTCTTGAAAAATGTGATGTTTCCCTATTTATATATTTAGACAATCCCACCAATTGAAGTATATTTTTATAAAATTCTAGTTTTTTTCTTTTCTTATTAGAAAGCATTCGTGAATATTCTAATACTTCTAAAGTAGTCATATCTGTTGGAAAATCAGGAACATCAGGACAATATGCTATCTCATCCGTGAATCTTAAAATTTTTCCAGATGTAATAGAATAACAACCAAAAAGAGACTTGATAAATGATGTCTTACCAGCTCCATTTAATCCAACTAAGCCAATCACACCTGTTTCATCAGAAAAACTAATAGAAAAGTTTTCAAGAATACAACGTTTCTTTATACAAATAGAGACATCAGATAGTTCTATCAATTTCTTCATCATGGTCATATTCCTCTTTTCTTCCAATTACAAAATATGCTATTCCACCCAACGGAACTGAAATCAAACAAATAATAAACCATATAATTTTAGAAAAATATCTAACTTCATTGTTTTTAATATCTAAAAAGAAAAAAATAAGATATAGTATGTATAGAATTACCACAGGTATAATAATTAACAGAATTTTATTCATAATTTTTTCCTACAATTCTTCAAAAATTTTATCCGGATTTATACCAGCATTTTCAAAACGCTTCTTCAATAACATCTGAAAATCCAAACCCGTCATGAAGCTGTCTTTTATAGCATAGGCAATATTCTCACATCGACTTTCTCCAAAGCTTACATTTTTTCCCCTATATTTTGGTTGCTGGGCAAACGAAACAACATTTGTTAATGTCTTACAAAGTGGCGAGGTATGCTGTTCAAAATCATTTGGATATTTTGAAGCTGCAACCTCAAGTATTACTTTTCTAATTTCATCTGAAAACTCTCTTGTAGAATACACAACGACTGCATCTGTTCGAGGGTAACTAGAACTCTGTGACAATACTTTTGTTGTGAAAGGTATAGAACTATTTTCTAATTTTTCTACAATAGAACGCCATATTTCAATTGCTTTCGAAGGTTCATCAGCATAAATATAATATCTATCTGTATTTGATAATAATCTCCCATCAGTAACTGAATTCATATATAAAAAGAACCCAGGAGTTAAATTTGGTCGGCATTTTGAAATTGCAACAGTTTCCCCATCCTCAGAGTGTATTCTCACTCCTCCAATATTTACACAAGATAATCCTAGAATATTTTCTGCATCACCGCATAAAATACTTTTATCATTAACTACAGTTTTTTGAATCTGCTCAGTCAGTAGCTCCCGATTATCTCCGTGAAGAAGACTAGGATTTCCTGTGTGCAATACACAATATAGCCATTGAGATAAATCAGACGACCTTCTTAGACTACAATTTTTAAATTTTTCATTTCCGATTGATACTAAATCTAAATCAATATCCAAATTAATTATACTTGCTAGTTGGTTAACATTAGTCATACTATTTTACTCCTATAAAATAAATTCTAAGATAAAATTTGAGATAATTTATATTTGGAAATAATGAATTCACGGCCAATACCAAGAATTGCTTTATCAACTGCTGACAGTCTAAAACTTAGTTTCGCTCGACTCAAGATTCTTTCCAATAAAAATGCTCCTAAATTCATTGATATCAGTTCAATATCAATATTTTGTCCACATTCTGATTGATATTCTTGTAGAAAGTGTTTTAATAATGGAGATACTTCTCGTATTAGTGCTGTTTCTTTTTTTAGAAGATAATCGTTAATAATTTGTTCATTAGCTCCTTCATCATTAAGTTCCCAAGTATCACAAAATATTTTAATATACACATCAAATAGAACTGAACCAATTATGCCACCTAAATCTTTTAAAGCATCTCCAAACGAATACTCTTCAAAATCAATAATCCAAACCTCATTAGTTAAAGAGGATAAAAATTGATCCAATCTGATATCACCATGTATCATTACCTTGTATTTATCTTGAGGAAGATAATTGTTCAAAGTTTTAATTAATTCCAAATCATTTTGTAGAAGTGATAAACATTCTAATTCTGCACCACTAGCCTCTGCATACTCCTCAGGGGTTAAAGCAATTAAAGGTCTAGATAATAATTTAATGCTATTTACATTCTCGGTTTTAGTTGGAGAAATCTTATGGACTCTAGCTAAAATTTTTGAAATTTCACTAAAAATATCGTATAAATTTTTGGTAAATGGTAATCCAAGAGAATTCTGAAAAATTTCTTGAACTGTGCTAGATTCATCTATCCATTCATATGCATACTCTGCATTTATGCTATCTTGTTTTATCAAAGTAGGAGTATTGAACTTATCTGGCAACTCTAGCTGCCACTGTTCCAGATTTCTCTGTCTTCTCTTTACATCCGTACTATTTCCTAAAAGTTTCTTTTTGATACATTTTATATTATCAATAATCTCAATATGATTATAATTTCTCCCAATTAATTTAGTATTATCCATGATTTTTCTCCTCAATATTTCTTTCTAAAAAATTGAAAACACATTTATAACAATACATTTCTTCTATTATATTGAATGCTCTATCTCTATTTAAAATAAAGTAAACAAATTTCCCTGTGTACTTATTTCCCCAAAAACCTGATAAAACCCCTGGAGCATTTCCTCCTTTATAAATAATAGATGAAAGTTCTGTATAAGGAGTCCATTTATAAGACATCAATTTTTCTATAAATATATTTAATAATTTTGGATTAATAAAATAATCAAGACCTTCTAACCATTTTACATCCCTCACAGCGTTCTCTCTCCAAACTTCCTCTGATAAATTCGGCTTACACCATGCTCTACGCAGTATTTCTTTTGTAGGAACTATTCTTATTTTAAATTCATGCGATATTTTTTCCCCCAGTTCAACAAACTTCTTATCTGATATAACAGTTAACAAAATATCCATAGCTGTATTATCTGAGGCTAAAAATAGATAGGACAACAACTCTTGAATTGAAATGTCTTGCCCAATATTCTTTTCAGTTATACCTGAACTCAAATAGCTTAAATCATATTGAGAAATCTGATATGTATCTTCTAGAGTAATCACTCCCGTTTTAACTGCTTCAAGAATAATAACTCCCACGAATACTTTTATTAGCGAAGCAATTGCAAACTCTTCTCCTACGGAATTTGTCCTAACTTCTTCATCGGTTTCGTGGAAACATAAGTATGTTTTTGCATCTAAGTCTAATAAACAATCATATAAGCTTTTTGAGTCCTCAGAATTATTGACCATTGGTACTATTTCTAAACGTGTCAGCTTACTGCATTCATCCGTATTTATTAATAATAAAGCCTTGATATTGTTGACGTATAAGTATATAATATTGTCATGAGGGTTGATAACTTTCCTAATTGATTGATCTCTGAGACAGTTTATTAGATCAACAAATTGTCTTTTCGATTTCTGATTGAGATTATCCGAAAGTATGTCATTAACGTATGACAGTTCTACTTTTTGCTCACTACGCAATATCGTCAATAAATGTTCTAATAGTTCTTGTTTCATAATCAAAAATAAAAGCTCCCCTTTCGTAGACTTCTTCATTTTCTTACGAAAGAGGAGCGACACTAAGTGATAAGCCAATATTGTACTTGACTTATGTAGACAACATTCCAGAATATATAATTTCTAGAAACTCCATGAAAAAGTCCAAGATACAGATAAAGAGTAAGAAACACTGATTGTGACTGAAGTACCAACATTACCTAATTGGTTGTCTTCAATAGCACTTTTTTGTACCTCTGCTGGAGTAGTGTATGTGGTATAACCATCTAAAATACTTTTCCCCATGACTTTGTCTCCTTTATGTTTATTTATCAAGAATTACTTTCTTGATATGAGTTAAAGTATACTTCCATTTTTTTAGATTTCAACCCAATAAAATTTACAAGTTATCAACTTTTTAGAAAATAGGTACGCATTTTACTTATTTTAATTTCAAAAAAATTTACACTGTGACAATTTTTAAAAGGAATTTATGACAATAGGAACTCACGAAAATATTATTAATGCATTTTTTAGAATTGCTGCTAAAAAAGATGCTCGATTGATTACAATGGGTGAAATTGCTGCTGAAGCTCATATCAGTAGACAAGCTATTTACCAGAAGCACTTTAGAACAATAGATGAGATAATTGATGAGATACATCAGATTATACATCAGAATACGTATTCTATATTAAATAATTTTGATCCTTCTCACTCTACTCTAAATGAATACATTGCATATGAATTATTACCTAAGTTATATCAATATAGAGATTGGTTAAAAGTTCTTCACTCATCAAATATTGATTATAATTGGCAACATTTTGTTTCAAAACAATATCTACCAATTATCTATCCTCACCTTGACAAAATATCAAATCAATTAAAATTATCTAAAGATTTTCTAGCTCTTTTTATAGTAAAATATTATGTAGCAATCATCAGCTCCTGGTTATTACAAGATTTACCAATGCCCCCTGAACTTTTTGGGAAATATTTTTTGCAGTTAGTCGATATTCCTTTCGCCGATTACTTTGATTTTTAACTACTCCTTTATTAATAACAAATAAACCTATTTGCTTTACTCACCAAAATATAATTTATAAAGTTTCTCATTCTCAACTTCATGCTAATATTTAACGTTTTACAAATCAAAGGGGAGGCAATAAGAAACATCTACTCGAACGACCTTTCCCCTATAGCTATATGCAATTAAAAAGCCTTGGAAACAACTTATTCCAGGGCTTTATCTGTATTCTATTGCATTAATTTACTTATTCTGATTTCCGTTGCTACTATAGTCAATCGAAACAAGAGTGGGACAAAAATTATCCCCTTCTTCAAAGACATTCTCATCCATATTTTAAATCAAGAAATCTGGAATGATTTTGAATTTGATTACGATTATTCACTTGTTAATCAATCTATCATGATTGAGCAGTTTTTAATCACAAGAGTTATCCATAATATCATCTACAACTCTGTT
>QWCL01000749.1_pt1 | contig 11404 bp, 9 predicted proteins | sample 1972551 | NCBI WGS metagenome assembly QWCL01 (sample SAMN09866709, study PRJNA288562) | Human oral metagenome isolate term2_saliva, whole genome shotgun sequencing... | isolation source: mouth | host: Homo sapiens | place: USA: California
ATATTTATTAATAACATTATTTTATGACTTATGAGACAGTAGTTTTATTTTCCTAAAATTTGTTTTATCATTAGTTTTTTAAAAGTATAAAAAACTTAAAATATTAAACATATTAATAAACTTTACCTGTATTTGCATCAATGGTATAGTTGTATTCTTTTCCATTTACGAAAAATTGGATATTATAAACAGATTTACCATTTGATGTATTTAATTTTATTTTTGTGAAAGTTGCATTATTTTCTGAAACTTTTGCATGATTTAAAGCTATTTTTTTTGCGGCTTCAGAAGTTAAATTGGTACTTGCTTTTCCAATTTTTGTGTAACTAGCCAAAGTATAATTCTTGGATTTTTTTAAATTTTTGAAATTATTTGAACTAAATCCAATACAGGTAACTAAAGTTAATCCCAAAAAAGTGATATTAAAAATTTTTTTCATTACTCCTCCAAATTAAATAAAAGTTATCAAAGTTATATGATTTATTAACTTCTGTTCTTTATCAATAGTGGTTTTTAGGTAAATTAATAGTTATTGTTTAGAAATTCTTGAATTTACGAGATTACGAGATAAATAACAGAAGTTTTTAATTTACTAATTATTTAAGTGTATCAATAAATTACTAGTAAAAAATTTTGCTAATATTTGTTAAATTTTAACTGATACCATTACTTAATAGTTTTATGATATCATAGAATTATTAAACAAAAATGAGAGAATTTAGATTTTTTCTAAAAATGGTAAAATGATGGAAAAAGTTGTACCTTTTCCTAATTCACTTGTTACTGAGATATTTCCGTTGTGAGCTTCGATGATACCTTTTACCATTGGTAATCCTAAACCGCTGTTGTCAGTAGTTCGTGAGGAATCAGCTTGGAAAAATCTAATCCATATTTTATCTAAATTTTCTTTTGAAATTCCAATACCATTATCTTCAAAAGTGATAAAAATTTTATTATTTTCTTTTTTTAAAGAAATTTTTAAGAAACCGTTTTCTTTACCATAAAAAATTGCATTTGAGATAATGTTGTTAAAAGCACGTAAAATCATTATTTCATCTATGAAAGTAAAAATATTTTCTTCGATATTGGTAATAAAGTTTATATTTTTTTTATTAGCATTAATTTGTTGGGTTTCGAGTGAAATTTCTAGCAATTCTCCGATGTCAATATTTTCTAAATTTAATTTTAAGTGACCTTTGTCAATTCTGACAAGAGTCAAAAGTTGTGAAACAAGTTGTGACATTTTTTTTGATTCTTTGAAAATTATGTTGAATGTATGTTTGGCTTCTTCAGGTGTCATCTCGATATCTTTTCCATATTCAGATTGTGTCATAATTACTGAAATTGGAGTTCGTAATTCATGTGAGACATCTGAAGTGAACTGTACTTCATTTTCAAAAGATTTTTGCAATTTATCAAACATATTATCGAATGTATTTGCAAGATTATAAATTTCATCTTTTCCATTTCCTAGATTAATTCGTTTTGTTAAGTCGTCACCGTCATTTATTTCTTGGGCAATTTCTGTGATTTTACTAATTGGTTTGAATAATTGTTTTGAAAAAATGTATCCTCCAATAGTAATAAAAATTAGTAAAATTGGTAATCCGACTAAAGTTATGAAAAAAATTGCTTCAATAGTATATTCTAAAACAGAAGATTCTACGACTCCACGAACCCATAAATCACCGTATCCTTTATAAAAGTGTTTTTCTTCATAAAGATACCAACGTTGATTTTTGTGCTTTAAAATCCGTACTTTTCCATTGTCTGAAAGAGTATCATCGAATTTAAAATTTAGCGGGGAGTTTCCATAAATAAATTCTTTTTGATTATTAAAAATTGATAATTGAATACTTCCGTTTAAGGTTTGTAAATTGTCGTCAATTTCAAGTTCTTTATCTTCTTGAATGTATCGAATGCTAGAAAAACTTTTGTTTACTCGTTCTTTTAAATAGGTGTATGTTGATTTTCGGACAATATTATTTGTTATATAGAAAAATAAACCAGAATAAATTATAACAATAAAACCCATTGAAATCAGGTACCACAAGGCAATTCTTGATCTTATTGAAAATTTATTGTTTAAGTTTGTATTTACTTTTTCAAAAATAGGATTTTTAGTCATCTTCCACCTTCAAAACATAACCTAGACCACGAATTGTGTGAATTAATTTTGGCGAGTAACCATTATCAATTTTTTTTCGTAAATATCGAATGTAAACGTCAACAACGTTTGTACCACCTTCGTAACCGTAATCCCAAATGTGTTGTTCGATACTTTCTCGGCTTAAAACTCTTTCTTTATTTCTAATCATATATTCTAAAATAGAAAATTCACGCATAGAAAGTTTGATTTTTTGGTTGTCACGGAGAACGGTGTGAGAATCTATTATTACGGTTAAATTCGCTAAAGTGTAAGTATTATCAGCATTTTCTGAGTTAGAATTATTTCGCCTCAAAAGAACTCGAACTCTAGCGAGCAATTCTTCAAATGAAAAAGGTTTTATCAAATAATCATCAGCGCCTGAATCTAGACCTTTTACTCGATCTTCTACGCTATCTCGAGCTGTTAGTAATAAAACAGGTGTTTTTACATTTTTTGAACGAATTTTTTTTAACACTTTAAAACCGTCTAATTTTGGAAGCATTATGTCTAAAATTATAGCATCATATTCTGTTGCAAGAATATAATCGACAGCCTCTTCACCATCAAAACAAAAGTCGACACCATATTTTTCCAATTTTAATTTTTTTACAATAATATCATTCAAATTTTTTTCATCTTCAACAACTAAAATTCTCATATTTTGTTGTACGATTAAACGTACTACTCCTTTCTCAAATTTAAAAATATGAATTATTAAGACATTGTATTTTTAGAAAAAATTTTGTCCAATTCAAAATATTACGAATGTTACTAGTCTATAATTAATTATAACATTTTTTTGGTTTAAAGTAGAGTAAAAAAATTATAGAAATTATGAATTTATTTTAGCTTAAAAATTTTAACACTCTCTATGTCAATTATCATTTTTTAAATAATTCTCGTATTTTTATGTTATTTTTTCTTGCCTTTAAAATCCATGAAATGGAACCTTGTATAAAATACAGACTTTTTGGCCAATTTGGATTTATATAAATGTTTTTATCACTGTTTAAAGTTAAAATATTTCTAGAAAATCTGTTTAGTATTTTTTCTAAATTTTTGAGTGGTCCTTGCCCAAGTTTAAATTTTTTTAAATATGGTAATAATTCTCCTGAGCCTATACCAATTCCTTGTCCCCATTTTGCATTAACTTTTTTACACCAATTTTTCATATGTAAAAGCGCTAAAAAATTTTGTTTTCCTTCATAAAATCCATTATTAACGATACAATAAATTTTAGTTTTAGGTCTTACAACATTTTCCTTTTCAAATTTTACAAGTAATTTTAGTAAATTGGATGGAATTCCGTCAACATATAAAGGAAAAATAAATATTAAAACATCGCTATTATAAATTTCATTTTTTGTTTTGTCATTTAATTGGAAATAGATGGAATAATATTTTTTTATGTTATTTTCTTTGAGCAATGGAAAAAGGTAATTTCCTAATATTTCAGAATTACTTTTTATTGTTTTGGGACTTCCGTTTATTATAATAATTTTCATATTTTATAATTCTCCTTTTAGAAGTTTTACTTCAAATATATAGCTAATTTCTTATTATGATATATTTTAATTTAATTTTTTAGTGGATTAATCATAATTTTCAAAAAATAAAACTTTAAAATTTTTAACATTTAAATTTATGCTGTTGGCTTTTACTATTTTTTTCGCAGTTATTTTTTCGCTTCGTGTTAAATTTTTTCCATAAAAGTATACATTTAAATCGAATTTTGTTTTACTTCTCGTAGTGTGATGCATTTCCTTATTTTTAAATTTAAAAAATGGAAGTAGATACGGGATTGTTCTATCTAATATATTTTTTACAAAGGGACTGTAAGAGCCATAAAAACATTGGCTTATAATAATTACTTTTTCTGCTTTTAAATATAATTTTGACAAATTTTCATATCCATCACGAATTTTACATTTTCCTGGTGTTTTAATCCAACAGTCAAAGCATCCCATACAGCTTTTTATTTTTTTATTATTGCTGATGATACATACATCTTTGTCAATTATTATTGAGCCTTGATCTATGCTTTTCTTTATGATATTTATAGATTTATCTTCTTTTTCAAGTTCTGATTTTAAATTTTCTAATTTTTCATTACTTAAATCGTGTATAATTAGTTTCATATTTATCACCTTATCGTAGTCAATTTATTTTTATATCGTGAGTTAATTTTTTATTCCTAGCTTAAATTCTTAAAGGGAAGGTATCATGCAGCTTGATTTTATTATTTCTTCTATTTTTTTCTCCCAGTATTCAGAATAGCTTAAATTATTCATAGTTACTATTGTTACTAATCCTTGAACTAATGCCCACATTGCTATGATTTTATCTTGTATACTTTCAGGCGGTATACTGTATTTTTCAAATACTTTGGTTGCTTCAGTTTTCAATATGTTAAAAGCGTTCTGGTTATCATTTTCTGATTTTGAAAATTCAGATAGTAGATCAATTTTCATATTATTTCTTGAAATTATAAAATGATAATACCGAGAATTTTCACAAAAAAAAGTGACATATTTTTTTCCTAGTTTAACTAGCAATTCTTCTTTATTTCTATACTTTTCTCTTGTTTCATTCAATTCCTTAGCTAACATTTTCCAAATATAGTTACTTATAGCTTCAAGTAAATCTTCTTTTTTCTTAAAATATGTATAAGGAGCGGCATTGCTTACTCCACACATTTTAGCAACATATCTTAAAGATAGTTTTTCTTCGCCCATTTCATTTATTATTTCGATTCCTTTTTCAATTAATTCTTCTTTTAAATTTCCATGATGGTAACTTTTTTTTAAATTTTTCATATTCAATAAATTCCTTATTTATAATCTTATCGTTGTAAAGATTATACAATCCAATCTTTACATTGTCAAGTTTTATTTAAAAATTTTTTTGAGTTTTAGAATTAATGAGAAGAATATTATACTCAAAATTATTTAAAATTAAACTATTAAAAATTATGTGAATTTAAGAGTTGAGTAAAATAGTCATAGTTTTTGAATTTAGTTTTAAAGCAGTTTTACTATGAATAATATTTTAGAAAAAGTTTATATTTTTAATTTGTAGAGGGATTTGATTTTTGTGAAAAATTATAAATAGAATATAGTAAATTTAAAATGATATGTGACACAGAATGTCTCATAATTAGAAAATTATTCATTTCATTAATGTAAATTAAATATTAAAAATTTGAAGGTACTTAAAAATTTTTAATAATAATAATAAATATTTTCTACTTTATGAGACAGACTGTTTTTTAGTAATTATAAAATGTAATTATAAAATTTAAAATTCGTAATCCCCACTCCAAGAAATAAATAATCGCATTATTTCCTCAGTGATAAATTCATTTCGTTTTTTTATATCATCGACATTCCAGTGAGTAACATGTTTTGTGGCAAATTCTTTTACATAAGGAATTTGAGAACGTAAGTAAAGGATACGTTTTTTCTGGAAGTAATCTTTACTTGCCTTAATAGTCGATCTTTTTTCAAATGGAATTTTATTTCCAATTGAATCTAAGTAATCTTTGCTTACAGTTTCTAATGCTTCATCATTAAAGCCTTCCACAGATTTTGATGGGTAAATTTGTTCAATTTCCCATTTGTCAGGTAATAATTCTTCTTGAAAATTATAAACCATCATTTTTAAAGTCATTTTGAATAAATTTTTACTTGGAAGTCTTAATTTTGTTTTTAAGCTATCAAGTGGTAGATTTTGGAATGTAACTGGTGGTGAAAGTTTTTTTGTAATTTCAACATTTAACTTTAAAATACCAGCTTTAACTGCAAGAACAGTTGGTTTAACCAAATAGTTTGCAACTAATTCGATTGTCAATTTTTTCAAGAATTTCAAAAATCTCTTTTCAAATTCAGGATTTTCTTTATGAACCAAATAATAAATTATAACAGGATATTTCCAAAATTCATTTGGATAAGATGATAAAACATCTAGCATCTTGATAATTTGGTTATTTTTAGACCATTTTGCATTTTCTAAACTCTGTTTTTTTACAACAACAGCCCACAAATCTAAAATTGAATTTAAATCTTTTAAAAGACTCTTATTAAATAATTTTGCAAAATTATTTTGTGAAAAATATTTTCTGATTCCAATGGTCGTTGTAGCAGAATCACCATCTAATGCTCGTAAATAAAACATGTAGTAGTAAAAAATCTGTTGAATATCTTCATTTACATATTCTGCTTTTTCTGTTAATTCTTTCCAACGCTCAATAAATCGGTTTTTTTGCGAATCGTCTAAAAAATTATAGATTTTAGCTTTAAAAATATCTGATTCAGATAAAGGCATTCCTCTTGTGTTTAATGTTGAGAAGATGTTAAGGGCACCTTCTTGTGATTCAGTTATTATTGGACAGATTAATGTTCGATTTAATACATAACGGACAAATTCAAACATAAGTCCTGGATTTTCATAAACTAATCCATCAAATAATCTTTGAAATAATGTGTAATTTAATGAATATCTGTCATTTGCCTCTTCCTTAGTGACCCCATTTTCTAAAATACCTTTTAAAATATTATTTCCTTCATCATTGATAACGGAAGATGAGATTAAAACATTTTTTACTGCACCTTCACTTTTGATTACATTTTTCCATAAAATAGGTTCGATTTCACTTAAAAGTTCATCATAAAGGTTTGTCTTTTTGGAAAAAGTTTTTAACTTTGTATAAATGGCTCTTAATAACAAAAATAATGATGTAATACGTTGTTGACCATCTATGATTTCCTGTTCGCCATTTTCATTTTTAAATGAGATAACAGTTCCTAAGAAATAAGTGTCATTGGAATTTTTATTTTTTTTGGAAACGTCTCCCTCGGTAAATAATAATAAATCGTTAAATAATGTTACTATTTCTTCCTCTCCCCATGAGTAAGGACGCTGATAATCTGGAACAAGAAAAGGTTCTTCTCTACCAGTTTCAAGAAATTGTTTAACGTTTAGTTGTTCTATTTTCATCATCGTTCAATCATCCTCCTTATAATTAAGAATTATAGCAAAAAAGGTTGTAATTTTCTAGTTTTATTTGGTTTATTAATTGTAATAATTTAAAGAAAATAATAAGAGGTGGGTTTTCCACCTCTTAAAAAATTCAATACTTTTTTAGTTTTTATTTTAAGATTTTACTTAAATTTGATAAAATTAGTATAAAAGCTGATTTTTTATTATTCCCACTCAATTGTAGCTGCAGGTTTAGAAGAAATATCATAAACGATTCTATTTATTCCATTTACATTATTGATAATTTTATTTGCAACATCTCCTAAAAATTCGTAAGGTAATTTAGACCAAGTTGCAGTCATGAAATCAATTGTGTTTACAGAACGGATAGCTGCTACATATTCGTAAGTTCTTTGGTCACCCATAACTCCTACAGTTTTAACAGGTAATAAAGTAACGAATGCTTGATCCACTTTTCCATATAATCCTTCTTCCATCAAGGCATTAATGAAAATATCGTCAGCTTCTTGTAAAATTCTTACTTTTTCAGGTGTAACTTCTCCAATTACTCTAATTCCAAGTCCTGGTCCTGGGAATGGATGTCTATTAATAATTGTGTCAGGCAACCCCAATTCATGTCCAACTTTTCTAACTTCATCTTTAAACAATTCTTTTAATGGTTCCAACAATTCAAATTTCAAATCTTCTGGAAGTCCACCAACATTGTGGTGAGATTTTATTGTATGAGAAGGACCTTTTATTGATTGAGATTCGATAACATCAGGGTAAATTGTACCTTGTGCTAAGAATTTTGCACCTTCTTGACCTTTTAATTTTCTAATTTCTTCATTGAAAACTTCGATAAATTCATGTCCAATGATTTTTCTTTTAGCTTCTGGCTCATCTACACCTTTTAATTTATTTAAAAATCTATCTTTCGCATCAACAAAAACAATATTTAAATTAAAATGTTCTTTATAATATTCTAAAACTTTTTTACCTTCATCTTTTCTAAGAAGTCCAGTATCTACAAACATACAAGTCAATTGTCTTCCAATCGCATTGTTAATCAAAACAGCTGCAACTGAAGAATCTACACCACCTGATAATGCAAGTAAAACATGTTCGTCTCCAACAATTTCTTTAATTGCTTTTGTTTTTTCTTCAATGAAACTTGTGATTTTCCAGTTTCTTTCACATTTACAAATATTAAAAACAAAGTTAGCAATAATTTCAGTTCCACATTCAGAATGAACTACTTCTGGGTGGAATTGCAATGCATAAATTCCGTTGTTATTTGTAATTGCAGCGATTGAAGAGTCAGTCTGTGCAATTATTTCAAATCCTTCAGGCAATTCAGTGATATGATCATTGTGACTCATCCAGATGCTAGAAGTTTTTTTAATTTCCTTAAATAAAGGATTTTCTCCGTTTATAACTTCTAAAATAGCTTTTCCAAATTCTCTCGAATCAGCTTTTTCAACTTTTCCACCATTTAAGTGAGTAATTAATTGCATTCCATAACAGATTCCTAAAATAGGTAATCCTAAATCAAAAATAGCTTTATCAACTGTTGGAGCATCTTCCTCATAAACTGAAGCAGGTCCTCCCGAAAGAATAATTCCTTTTACAGGTTCAGTTCCATTTTTGATTTTTTCTACATCAATTAATGGAACGATTTCACAGTAAACTTCCATTTCTCTAATTCTTCTTGCAATTAATTGAGTATATTGCGACCCGAAGTCAACAATTAAAATTTTCTCTTTCACAAATTCACCTCTTTTTAGTATTTATTTTTGTTAATTTTTTATATAATTTATAACGATTTGATTATTTTTTCTTATTAAATATTGTATCATTAATGTTGTTTAAAGTAAAGGAAAAAACTTTATTTTCCAGATAACATCCCAAAAGTAGTCATATCAAAAAATTCAGAATTTGCAGTAGGATCTATTGTCCATTCAGAACCGTCTTTTTTGTAAATAACATCAAATGTCTTTTCTCTATATTTAGCATTTGAACTAGATAATTTTTCTTTTATCAAATCAACCATAATTTTTTCTCCTATTTTATTTAATTCCTCTTGTGATTTACCTACCATTTCATTAGGTGATGTAGACATTATTTTTTGTAAAGCATCTTGAACTAAATTAGTTAAATCTGGAGATTTCATAGTAACATTAATTTTAGCAGTATTTTTGTCAGTTTCAACTTTATTTACTTTATATGTAATTTTTTTGTAACCATTTTTTAAAGTTTCAAAAGTATCTTCATTAAGTTTTTTAAACTCTTCATTTGATTTCACATTAGGCATCTTTTCGATATCACCACTTTGTAAAATCGACATTTCTTTCTCAAAATTCTTTACAGCAGGGTGTTTTCCTCCACAACTAATTGCAAAGAAAATCGCAAATATTAGCAGTACAACAGTTTTTTTTCCAAAAAAATTTTTTTTCATAAAAATTACCTTCTTTCTAAATAAATTTATATTTCTATATTAATTTTAACACGAGAAATCATTTAAAGCAATAAAATTAGGGGATAGAAAAAAATAAGATTTTTATGAAAAATTAAAAATATATAAAACGAAACATTAAAAAAATTTAATAATAAGAATAAGAAAGGGAGGAAAGTAAATAAAAAATAATGGTTGTAAATTTTTTTTGTAAAAAATCTACAAATATATAAAATATATTTGTACAATACTAAATATTGTGTTATATTTTATATATAAAAACTAGATATAGTATACTTTTAAAAATATAAATATAAAAAATATAGATATTAGCTTTTTTGAAAACTAGTGAAAATAGTGATTGAATAAAATAAATGATTAATATTTTATATGATTTAGATAATAAAAGTTCAATTTTGGAAAATAGAATAAAGTAAAAAATGAGATTTAAAATATGGACTGAAATAGACTTTTAGTTAAAAAATGGGAGGAATTAAAAATGAAAGAATTTTTGACGGAAGATATAAATAAAATGATATCGGGGATTGTAAATGTAGAAAAAAATGATATTAATAATGAAAATGCAAATATGTCGGCTTCAACACCAGCTGGACAAATGATGAGACTTGCGAGTGAAATTTCAAAAATGTATACTTTGCAGAATTTGATTTCTCCTAAGTTTAGTGAAGCACATAAAAATGGGGAAATTCATATTCACGACATGGACTATTATCCAAGTAAAACTACGACTTGTCTTCAATATGACTTGAAACCGATGTTTGAGAATGGTTTTCAAACAAAACACGGATTTATTCGAGAAGCAAAAAGTATTTCTACTTATGCGACTTTGGCAACAATAATTTTTCAAACAAACCAAAATGAACAACACGGTGGTCAAGCAATTCCAGCGTTTGATTTTTTTATGGCAAAAGGTGTGTTAAAATCGTTTAGAAGACATTTTAGATATAGATTATTAAGTTTTTTATCTTTGGATTATGTGGATGAAATTAATCAAGAGGTAAAAGCCTTTATAAATAGTGTTGTAACTACGATTAAAGTGGATGATGAAACGATTAAAAAATTATCAGAACATTTAAAAATAAATGAAAAGCATATAAAAAGATTGCTGGAAATTGCTTATGATGACACTAGACTTGAAACTTATCAAGCGATGGAGGGATTTTTGCATAATTTGAATACGATGCATTCACGTGGTGGAAATCAAGTTGTATTTTCGTCAATTAATTATGGAACAGATACTTCTGAAGAAGGTAGAATGGTTGTTCGGGAATTGTTGAAGGCGACAGAAGCTGGATTAGGGAAAAAAGAAACACCTATTTTTCCAATTCAAATTTTTAAAGTAAAGGAAGGCGTGAATTTTGATGAGGAAGATTATCAATTTGCGTTGGAAAATAGTGAAGAAATTTTTGAGGAAATTGACAGTCCTAATTTTTCTGAAAAATATAAATTTAAGACACCAAATTTTGATTTGTTGTTGTTGGCTTGTAGAACGACTAGCCGAAGATTGTTTCCAAATTTTGTATTTTTGGATACAGAGTTTAATAAGCATGAAAAATGGAGAGCTGATGATCCTGAAAGATACAAATATGAAATCGCAACAATGGGGTGTAGAACAAGGGTTTTTGAAAATGTAAATGGAGAGAGAACAAGTCTTGGGCGTGGAAATATTTCGTTTACAAGTATTAATTTTCCGAGAATAGCGGTTGAAGTTAGAAAAAATGTGGAAAAAGAAATTGCAGAGTTGGAAAAACAAGGTAAATTTTCTAGTGAGCAAGAAAAATTAGAATTGAAAAATAAGATGT
>QWCL01001496.1_pt1 | contig 11396 bp, 12 predicted proteins | sample 1972551 | NCBI WGS metagenome assembly QWCL01 (sample SAMN09866709, study PRJNA288562) | Human oral metagenome isolate term2_saliva, whole genome shotgun sequencing... | isolation source: mouth | host: Homo sapiens | place: USA: California
ATTGACTTCGAGGAAAAAGCACCACAATTCCAAGTTTCAGATACTCACTGGGCTAAGACCTGGCTCTTACATGAGGATGCACCAAAAGTTGAAAAACCTGAGGTTATCCAAAATCTACATGAAAAAATCCGTACTAATATGGGATTTGCACATTTAGGAGATGAGGAGGAAGGCAATGCCTGAGAAGTTAGTTGAAGTAAAAGATGTGGAGATTTCCTTCGGTGAAGGAAGCAAGAAATTCGTTGCTGTCCACAATGCTAATTTTTTCATCAACAAGGGTGAAACCTTTTCCCTCGTTGGTGAGTCTGGTAGTGGTAAAACTACTATCGGTCGTGCCATTATTGGTCTGAATGATACAAGTAATGGTGAGATTATTTTTGACGGTAAGAAAATCAATGGGCACTTATCTCACTCTGAGAAAAACGACCTTATCCGTCGTATTCAGATGATTTTCCAAGACCCTGCGGCTAGTTTGAATGAACGTGCAACAGTTGATTATATCTTGTCTGAGGGCTTGCATAACTTCCATCTCTATAAGGATGAGGAAGATCGTAAAGCTAAAATCAAGGAAATCATCAAAGAAGTGGGACTTCTTGAGGAGCACTTGACACGTTACCCTCACGAATTTTCTGGGGGACAACGTCAACGTATCGGTATTGCGCGTTCCTTGGTTATGCAACCTGACTTGGTCATCGCTGACGAACCAATCTCAGCCCTTGACGTGTCAGTTCGTGCCCAAATTTTGAACCTGCTTAAGAAATTCCAAAAAGAGTTGGGATTGACCTACCTCTTTATCGCTCACGACTTGTCAGTGGTCCGTTTCATTTCTGACCGTATCGCTGTTATCTACAAGGGGACAATCGTGGAAGTTGCTGAGACAGAAGAACTCTACAACAATCCTATCCACCCTTACACCAAGTCACTCTTGTCTGCTGTTCCTATTCCAGATCCGATCTTGGAACGTAAGAAAGTCTTGAAGGTTTATGATCCAAACCAACACGACTATTCTGTTGATAAACCAGAAATGGTTGAAGTACGTCCAGGACACTTCGTTTGGGGTAACAAAGCCGAAATTGAGACTTATCGTAAAGAACAAAGTAAATAAGTCTTTTAAATGCAAAAAAATCGTGTTCCAAAAGGAACACGGTTTTTCTTTAGTCCAGATTTAAGCGTTTGGTCATGATATAGTAGGTACCAAAGTAACTTGCTGCGATGAGAATGAGAGACTGAACTAGACTAATGATATATGACGAGTTATTAATTGCAGTATATGTTGCATCTCCAGTCAAGGCTGCACCGAGTCCAAAGAAGAAACCAATAAAGAATAGGATAGCCTGAATGGCGAAAAAGGCGACAAACCCCATAAGAACTTTGTTAGTATTGAAGAGGTTTCCGATACTAATACAGAGGTAATAGAAAAGGATACCAGCAATCATTGACAAGATTGTAGAAGGGATGAAGAGGTAGAAAGCGCCTATCTCTTTTAGGATCTGGCCAAAGTAGCTGGTAGCTAGGAGGATATCTTTCATATCAAGGCAGAAAGTAGCTATAATTCCAATCGAAAGGAGTATAACGAGTGATGAAATGATATCTAAAATAAAGGCTACCAAGAGTTTCGACAAGATTAATTGGTGAGCAGAAACTGGGAGTGTATTGGTTAGATAGCCTTCTCTCCCAAAGACAGTTTTTGCAAAGCGTCTGACAATGAGGACTATTGTTGCTATGTAAATGGCTCCCCATACAATAATGGTAGCAAAAACCATCAGTGTGAAGAAAGCAAAAAAGAGTAGACTAGGTTCTTGGTGGCTCTGTTCAGTTACAAAAATAAATTTTTGAAGCATTAAACCCAAGGGGATTGAGAGTAGGATGGCAATACCATAGATGCCGAGATACCATTTACGGATCGATTGTAATTCATACTTAACTAATTTCCAAAACATGCTCATACCTCCTAGTTGTGGAACATCTCTCTAAAGAGTTTGTCGATAGATTTGCCATGGGCTTGACGGATATTATCAGCATCACCCTGAAGTTCAATCTGACCGTATTTTAGGAAGACAACTTCATCTAGAACGGATTCAATGTCTGCAATCAAATGGGTTGAAATGATAACAGAAGCATCTTCAGAGTATTGGTTGATGATGGTTTTAAGGATGTAGTCACGTGACGCGGGATCGACCCCACCGATAGGTTCATCGAGGAGATAGAGTTTAGCTTCACGACTCATAACCAAAATCAACTGAACTTTTTCTTTGTTACCTTTTGAACTTGAGCTTTGGTGATAGGTGATGGCTGAAATCCATTAATAGTTACTAAACCAGAAGTTGGTTGAAGGAGGCCATTCAAAATCTTGATGAGAGTTGTTTTACCACTACCGTTTGGTCCTAAGAGACCAATGATTTTACCAGACGGGATGGACATGGTTACATCTCTAAGGGCTGGAATACCATTATAGGTCTTGGTGAGATTTGTTAGAGTTACAATATCAGTCATCGGTCTATAAGTCCTTTCCTGTTTGTTCGATGTAGTCAGTAATGATGGCTTTGATTTCAGGTGAGCTAAAACCAATGGCTGCCATCTCAGTGACAAAGTTTTTCATGAGACTTTGGGCAATCTCATGTCGTTTTTGATCAATAAGTTTTTCATCTTCAGTAACAAAGCGACCAGAGGTACGGGCAGAATAGACCAGCCCCTCTTTTTCAAGTTCTTGGAAGGCTCTTTGTACGGTGTTGGGATTAACCCCGGCTTCCTGAGCAAATTCCCTTACAGGTAGGAGTTGTTGTCCCATACTCAATTCCTTGGAAGCTATCTTCAGTTTGACGCGATAGGCGATTTGGAGATAGATTGGCGATTTTTCATCAAATGTCCAAGCCATAAGAGACTCCTTTCTAAAAGTATAATAGTATTATTTTTGTACTATCGTAATGATACAACTGAAATGATGAATTTGCAAGTGAAATGCCATATTTTCTCTAATTTCTTTGGCTTTTCCCAAACTTATATTTCTATTTTTGGTACAATAGGGGCAAGTATATTCGACCTGAAGGGAGATTATTTTGAAAATTTTAGCAACAGATATGGATGGTACCTTTCTAGACCATCTTGGTGCCTATGACAAAGCACGTTTGGATAACCTTTTGGATGCTTGTGAAGCTAAAGATTACGTTTTTACCGTAGCTTCTGGCCGAGCCCTCTTGGCTTTGGAAGAGCTTTTTGATGGGTTTGTGGACCGCATTGCGATTATTGCGGAAAATGGGGCCTTGGTTCAGTACAAGGGTGAAGTCTTGTTTGAGTCCAAGCTAGACCCTAAGGATTATTTGGAAATTGCAGATACAACCCTAGCTTTGCCAACTTGTGAGGGGATTCTCTTGTCAGGCCGTCGAGGTGCCTATGCACCAAACGATGCAGATCCAGCCTATCTTAAGGCCATGGAACGTTACTATGAAAATGTTATGGCAACGGACCTTGAAGCGGTGACAGATGATATTTTCAAGGTAACTGCTAAGTTCCAAGGAGATACCATCATGGAACGTGGTGACTACCTCAACACGATTTTTGAGGATATGACAGCTGTGACAACTGGCTTTGATTCTATGGATATCATCCTAAAAGGTGTGGACAAGGGCTTTGGTCTCTACCATCTTTGCCAAGAGTTGGGGCGCCAGGCTTCAGATGTTGTAGCCTTTGGTGATAATCTCAATGATATGGAGATGTTGACCTTCGCGGGGCGTGCGGTTGCTACGGAAAATGCGCGTGATGAGATAAAGGCAGTGGCAGATGAGGTGATTGGTCACCATAAAGACGGTGCAGTCTTTGACTACATGGAAGGATTGGTGGGCTCAGATGTCTGAGATTAAATTACTAGCCTTGGACCTAGATGGAACTCTCTTTACTAAGGATAAGCAAGTAACAGCTGAAAATAGAGCTGCTCTGAAGGCGGCAGAAGCTAAGGGAGTTCATGTGGTCATTACGACTGGTCGTCCTCTGCCAGCTATTACTCATATCTTGGAAGATTTGGGCTTGTTGGATGATAAGCACTATAGTGTGACCTTCAATGGTGGCTTGGTTCAGCGTAATAATGGGGATATCCTCATAAAGAAAGAGATGAGTCGAGAAGATTTAAAGCAGATTTATGCTGTCTTTGAACCTCTAGGGCTTCCTATGGATGTTATCAGTGATGGCATTGTCTATGGTGTGCCAAGTAAAGGCAATCATTCTCTCTATAAGATTTTGAGGTTTTTAAGTCCCGTGAGATTATCCTTGAGGTCATGCCTAAGGGTGTTCATAAAGCTGTAGGTTTGAGACTCTTGACTGATTATCTTGCTCTTGATAGAAGTCAGGTCATGGCTATGGGAGACGAGGAAAATGACTTGACCATGTTGGAGTGGGCTGGTCTAGGTGTAGCTATGGCAAATGCTGTTCCTAAGGTTAAGGCTGTTGCCAAGGCGGTAACGACAAAAACTAATGAGGAATCTGGAGTGGCTGAGGCCATCCACAAGTATATTCTAGAGAAATAAGGAGAACCAAATGGGTCTATTTGATCGATTATTTGGACAAGAGGAAAACCAGTCACAGGAGACTGTAGCAAATCAGGAAATTTCAGAAACTGAGGCCCTTGATAATCAAGACTTGTCAACAAGTGAAGGGATAAGCGAAAGTCAAGCAGAACAGCTCAGTGAGTCAGAGACTCAAGTAGAAGAGTTTTCGTCTACAGAATCTGTTGAAGAAAGCGAATCTACAGTGACAGAAGAAAGTGAAGCAGGGTCTGATGAAGACCTTTCTGTTGATGATCAGGCGTCAAGCGAAGCAGAGGGCGTATCAGAGTCAGAAGAAAGCCAAGTCGCTGTGGATAACCACTTTGCGGATGTCATGGCTGATTACTATGCTAAAAAGGCTCAGGTAGCTGCTGCTGCAGAAAAAGGTGAAACGGTTACTTTTGAGGCTGTTCAAACCCGTAAAGTTGAGGAAAAACCTGAAGAAGTTCAGGCTTCAAAAACTGAAACAGAACAAGAAAAATATAATCGTACTCTTAAGAAGACGCGTACAGGTTTTGCTGCTCGCTTGAATGAATTCTTTGCGAATTTCCGTCGAGTTGATGAGGAGTTCTTCGAAGAATTGGAAGAAATGCTGATTCTTTCCGATGTTGGGGTTAATGTCGCAACGCAATTAACGGAAGACTTGCGCTACGAAGCTCGTCTTGAAAATGTCAAAAAAACAGAGGATTTGCAACGCTTGATTATCGAAAAACTTGTGGACATCTACGAGAAGGATGATGTCTACAAGGAGCAGATTAATTTCCAAGATGGTTTGACAGTCATGCTTTTCGTTGGTGTCAACGGGGTTGGTAAGACAACGTCTATCGGTAAGTTGGCGCATAAATACAAACAAGAAGGCAAAAAAGTCATGCTGGTAGCTGCCGATACTTTCCGTGCAGGAGCGGTTGCTCAGTTGGTTGAGTGGGGACGTCGTGTTGATGTGCCAGTAGTGACTGGTGCTGAGAAGGCTGACCCAGCTTCCGTGGTTTATGATGGTATGGAAAAGGCCCTTGCTGAGGGAGTTGACGTCCTTATGATTGATACGGCGGGTCGTCTGCAAAATAAAGACAATCTTATGGCAGAGCTTGAAAAGATTGGTCGTATTATCAAGCGTGTGGTTCCAGAAGCACCTCATGAAACCCTCTTGGCCTTGGATGCCTCAACTGGTCAAAATGCGCTTAGCCAGGCCAAGGAATTTTCAAAAATCACACCTCTTACAGGTCTTGTCTTGACTAAGTTGGATGGTAGTGCCAAGGGTGGTGTGGTTCTGGCCATTCGTCAAGAGTTGGATATTCCAGTTAAATTAATTGGTTTTGGTGAGAAAATTGATGATATTGGTGAGTTCCATTCAGAAGAATTCATGCAAGGTCTCCTGACTGGTTTGGTTTAAAAGAGTATTTAAAAAGAGTGAGTACTGGGAAAAGGAATTCACTCTTTTTAATGGTGTCCTCACCTTGAAAAAAGTCACTTTTATTGGTAAAATAGTAAGGAAAAACGCATGCTCTGAAAAGTGAGCTGTAACTTAATCACTGAACAACCCCTAAGCCGTAAAAAGAGATGATTGCTTTCTCTTTTTTAAGGTGAGTCATAAGAAGATTTTTAATCTTAGTTTAAGGAGAAGACATGTCTGAACGTGGACTTTTGATTGTTTTTTCAGGGCCTTCTGGTGTCGGAAAAGGAACTGTTCGTCAGGAGATTTTTTCAACACCTGACCACAAATTTGAATACTCAGTATCAATGACCACGCGTGCTCAACGTCCTGGTGAAGTTGATGGGAAGGATTATTTCTTCCGTTCGCGTGAGGAATTTGAAGAGCTTATTCGTAATGGTCAAATGTTGGAATATGCTGAATATGTGGGTAACTACTACGGAACACCTTTGACTTATGTTAATGAAACCTTGGATAAAGGTATTGATGTATTCCTTGAAATCGAGGTTCAAGGGGCCCTTCAGGTTAAGAAAAAGGTCCCAGATGCTGTCTTCATCTTTTTGACACCACCAGACTTAAACGAGCTTCAAGAGCGTTTGGTTGGTCGTGGGACAGATTCTGAGGAAGTTATTGCTCAACGAATCGAGCGTGCGCGTGAAGAAATTGCTCTCATGAGCGAATACGATTATGCCATTGTTAATGACGAAGTGCCTTTGGCTGCTGAACGTGTCAAACGTGTTATTGAAGCAGAACACTTCCGTGTTGACCGTGTGATTGGCCGCTATCGTAATATGATTTCAGAAAAGAAATTATCAGATAAATAAATTAGAAATAGGTATAGATTATGATGTTGAAACCCTCTATTGACAAACTTTTGGATAAAGTGCCTTCAAAATATTCATTGGTTATTTTGCAAGCAAAACGTGCCCATGAATTGGCTGCTGGTGCTGAACCAACTCAAGAGTTTACGTCAGTAAAACCAACCCTTCAAGCCCTTGAAGAAATTGAAACTGGTAATGTGACTATTCACCCAGATCCAGAATCTAAACGTGAATTGGCACGTTTGAAAGTTATCCAAGCACGTCTTGCTGCTGAGGAAGAAGAACGTAAAATCAAAGAACAAATCGCTAAAGAAAAAGAAGAAGGCGATAAAATCTAAAATCAAAGTCATGCTTTGGTTTATGAGGAGAGGGGGAGCTGAGGCATAGTGTCTCAGCTTCCTTCTTTATGATGATAATCAAGAGCTCAGCTTTTCTTGAGCTTGAAAGATACTGGTCTTAAGGAAGTGACAGGAGGAAATTTATGGTTTTAGTAGCACAAATTATTGTAGACGTTCCTCTGATGCAGACGGACAGACCTTATAGTTACCTTATCCCTGAAGCTATGCAAGGTCAAATTGCCATTGGTATGCGAGTGCATGTACCTTTCGGTAAAGGAAATCGTCTATTGCAAGGCTTTGTTATTGGTTTAGAAGAGCAGGAGAACTTGAGAGACTTTCCTGAATTAAAACCTATCGCTGAGCTTTTAGATTATGAGCCAGTCCTTAATCAGGATCAACTGGATTTGGCTGATCAGATGCGACATACGGTCTTTTCCTATAAGATTTCCATCTTGAAGTCAATGCTACCTGGTCTCCTTAATTCCCAGTACGATAAGGTTATCATGGCGACTGATAAACTGGATGAAGAGGATAAACAGACTTTTCTTCAGGGGCAGGATCATGTTCTTTTCTCGCAGTTGTCAGAGGAGCAGCGTCAAGCCATTCCTCGTCTGGTCCAGTCTGGGCGTGTAACGGTTGATTACCTTGCTAAGGATAAGCAGAACATTAAGACTGAGAAGCACTATAGTGTTCAAAAGGGCATTCTTGAGACTTTGGCTATTTCGCAACGGGCTAAGAGGCGTTTGGAGATGCAAGACTTCTTGCTCGAGAAGAGCGAGCCAGGGAAGGTGGCAGACCTCCACAAGCTTTTTTCACGAGATGTGGTTAAGTTTTTCATTGAAGCTGGTGCCTTGGTCATCACTGAAGTTGAGGTCAATCGTGCCGACAGCTACTTTGAAAAGGTAGAAAAGACGGATTTTCTTGAGCTTAATGCTCAACAGGCACATGCTGTTGAAGAAATGACGTGCCAAATCGGACAAGGTGGCAAACCTTTCTTATTGGAAGGGGTAACGGGATCAGGTAAGACAGAGGTCTATCTGCATCTTATCGAGAGGACCTTGGCTATGGGGAAAACGGCTATTGTCTTGGTACCAGAGATTTCCCTGACGCCCCAAATGACCAATCGTTTCATTTCACGGTTTGGTGACTTGGTGGCCATCATGCATTCAGGCTTGTCAGACGGTGAGAAATTTGACGAGTGGCGTAAGGTTAGATCTGGCCAGGCCAAGGTTGTGGTAGGAGCACGTTCGGCGATCTTCGCTCCCTTGGACAATATCGGAGCTATCATTATCGATGAGGAACATGAGGCTACTTATAAGCAGGAGTCTAATCCTCGCTACCATGCTAGAGATGTGGCCTTGCTTAGGGCTAAGAGTCATGGAGCCGTGCTTGTCCTTGGGTCAGCAACACCATCTATTGAGACTCGGGCGAGAGCTCAGAAAGGGGTTTACCATTTTCTTGAGTTGACTCAGAGGGCAAATCCTAATGCCAAAATTCCTCAGGTGGAAGTGGTGGACTTTAAGGACTTTGTGGGCCGTCAAGAGGCGAGTGATTTTACGCCACCTCTCTTAGAGAAAATCCGAGAACGCTTGGCACGTAAGGAACAAGTTGTGCTAATGTTGAACCGTCGTGGCTATTCCTCTTTTGTCATGTGTCGTGACTGTGGCTATGTGGATGATTGTCCCAACTGTGATATTTCATTGACCTTGCACATGGATACCAAGACCATGAATTGCCACTATTGTGATTTTCAAAAAGCAATACCACATGTCTGCCCTAACTGTCAGAGCCGTCAGATTCGCTATTATGGGACTGGGACACAGAAGGCTTATGACCAATTGACGGAACTTTTGCCAGAAGCCAAAGTGATTCGTATGGATGTTGATACGACACGTAAGAAAGGGGCTCACGAGAAACTCTTGGAGGCCTTTGGAAGTGGTAAGGCCGACATTTTGCTCGGAACCCAGATGATTGCCAAGGGCTTGGATTTTCCAAATGTTACCTTGGTAGGGGTCTTGAATGCAGATACGTCGCTAAATTTACCAGATTTTCGTTCAGCTGAACGTACCTTCCAACTGTTGACTCAGGTGGCTGGTCGTGCTGGTCGTGCTGACAAGGAAGGGAAAGTTATTATTCAAACCTATAATCCTAGTCATTATGCCATTCGATTTGCGCAGCAACAGGATTATGAAGGTTTCTATGCCTATGAGATGGGGATTCGCCGTCAGTTGGCCTATCCGCCCTATTTCTATACGGTAGGAATTACGCTTTCTCACAAGGATGAAGAGTTTGTGGTTCGCAAGAGCTATGAGGTTATGGCTTATTTAAGAGAGCACCTGTCAGACAAGGTGACCTTCCTAGGGCCTACGCCTAAGCCGATTGCCCGAACACATAATCTTTATCATTATCAGATTATTATCAAATACCGTTTTGAGGATAACTTGGAAGAAACGCTTAATAGGGTCCTTGACATGACCCAGGAACCTGAAAACAAGGACCTGCGTTTGATTATTGATCACGAACCTCAGAATTTTACCTAATCTAGAAAAGGAAGAATATGACGAAATTAGTATTTATGGGAACGCCCGCCTTTTCAGCGACAGTGCTGGAAGGACTTTTGACCGATGAGCGTTATGATATTGTCGCTGTGGTGACGCAACCAGACCGTGCTGTCGGCCGTAAAAAAGAAATCCGCATGACACCAGTCAAGGAAGTAGCTTTGGCGCATGACTTGCCAATTTATCAACCTGAAAAGTTGTCAGGTTCTGAGGAAATGGCACAGCTTATGGCGCTTGGTGCTGATGGAATTGTTACTGCGGCTTATGGACAATTCTTGCCAAGCAAGTTACTTGATAGCATGGATTTTGCAGTGAATGTCCACGCTTCACTCCTGCCAAAATACCGTGGTGGAGCACCTATCCACTATGCCATTATTAATGGTGATGCAGAAGCAGGTGTGACCATTATGGAAATGGTCAAGGAAATGGATGCTGGTGACATGGTTAGCCAAAAGGCCTTGCCAATTCTTGACGAGGATAATGTTGGTACTATGTTTGAAAAATTGGCAGTCTTGGGTCGTGACCTCTTGCTTGAAACCTTGCCTGCCTATATCGCTGGAGAAATCAAGCCTGTTCCTCAAGATGCTAGTCAGGTAACGTTTTCGCCAAATATTAGCCCAGAAGAGGAGCGCCTTGATTGGAATAAGGAGGCTCGTGACATCTTCAATCAAATCCGTGGTATGTACCCATGGCCTGTAGCACATACCTTGCTTGATGGCAAACGTTTCAAAATTTATGAGGCGGACTTGGCAGAAGGTCAAGGACAGGCGGGTCATATTATTGAAAAAACCAAGAAGAGTTTGGTAGTTGCGACTGGTCAAGGAGCCATTTCGCTTAAGACAGTTCAACCTGCAGGAAAACCTCGTATGGCTATTGCTGATTTCCTTAATGGGGTCGGACGCAATCTTGAAGTAGGTGATGCATTTGGCCAATGATTGGAAAAAAACTGCTCGTGGACAGGCACTTGAAGTCTTAGAAGAAGTCTTTCAGGAAGGGGCTTACTCAAATATTGCTCTCAATGTACATCTGAGCAAGTCGCAGCTGACAGATAAGGACAAGGCCTTGGTGACGGAGATTGTCTATGGGACCGTGGCTCGTAAGATTACTTTGGAGTGGATTCTAGCCCATGTCATTGAGGACCGTGATAAGCTTGAACCTTGGGTTTATGACTTATTACTTTTGAGCCTTTATCAGTTGGCCTATTTAGATAAGATTCCAGCCCATGCGGTGGTTAATGATGCCGTTTCTATTGCCAAAAATCGTGGCAATAAAAAGGGTGCTGAGAAGCTGGTAAATGCGGTTCTTCGTAAACTATCTAGCCACCCTTTGCCAGATCCAAGCCAGATTAAACGTGTCAATAAACGCTATTCTGTTCAGTATTCTCTACCTGTATGGTTGGTTAAAAAACTTATCGACCAGTATGGAGAAGCCCGTGCCCTTGCTATTTTCCAAAGCCTCTTTGTGAGAAATAAGGCTAGTGTGCGTGTAACGGATGCGTCACGTTTGGAAGAGATAGCGGAGACCACTGGGGCTGAGCGTTCAGTCCTATCACCAGTCGGGCTTGTTAAGTCTTCAGGTTACTTTGCTGGGACAGATTATTTTAAAGAGGGCTTATTGACCATTCAGGATGAGACCAGTCAACTGGTTGCACCAACTTTAGGGATTCAAGGCGAGGAAGAAATCCTGGATGCCTGTGCGGCACCTGGTGGTAAGAC
>QWCL01000753.1_pt1 | contig 11381 bp, 9 predicted proteins | sample 1972551 | NCBI WGS metagenome assembly QWCL01 (sample SAMN09866709, study PRJNA288562) | Human oral metagenome isolate term2_saliva, whole genome shotgun sequencing... | isolation source: mouth | host: Homo sapiens | place: USA: California
ATTACTGGTGAGGGAAAATTAGATTTTCAGACGGCGATGGGAAAGGCTCCCGTCGGTGTGGCAAGGCTAGCAAAGAAATATAATAAGCCAGTGATTGCCCTTGCTGGTGCAGTGACAAAGGATGCAGGGGAGTGCAATAAAAATGGTATTGATGCCTTTTTTCCAATTACACGAGAAATTTGTACACTGGATGAGGCAATGAAACCAGAAAATGCCAAGCAAAATATGGCATTAACTGCAGAGCAGGCAGTTCGACTCTTTTTGGTTCAAAAATAAAGATAAAGGTTGGAAAAGGGATATGGATATTTCTGATCGAATGAAGTTGATTGTCTATGAGGCCATTGTTGGATTGACAACAACTGTTGTTGCTGTATTAATGTATGTAATTATTCATTAGAATTGACAAAAAAAATAGTAAATAAAGATTGACTTTTGAAAAAATCTCTCCTTATTGGCTAATGGGAGAGATTTTTTTGTGGATTTATGGGCTTTACGAAAGTCAATAAATAGGTTAAAATACAAGCGTCAAAACTTTAACTGAAAACCTAGATTTTAGAGAAAGAGGCTATTATGAGCAAAAAGACAGTTGTTTTATGCATTATGGATGGACTTGGATTGAGAGATGGACATGACCACAATGCAGTTTTTGAAGCAAATACACCAAATCTTTGTGCATTGACAAAGGAGTATCCATTTGTCAAGGGACAGGCAAGTGGACATTATGTTGGACTTCCAGATGGACAGATGGGAAACTCTGAGGTCGGACATATGAATATGGGTGCTGGTCGCATTATTTATCAGGAGCTCACAAGAATTACAAAGGCCATTGAGGATGGAGACTTCTTTGAGAACAAGGCATTGATGGAAGCAGTAAACAATGTTAAGAAGAATAACAGTGCATTACATTTGATGGGATTGGTTTCCAGCGGTGGTGTACATAGCTTTAATGGTCATATCTATGGCTTATTGGAGCTTGCAAAGAGAAATGGCTTGGAGAAGGTCTATGTTCATGCCTTCCTCGACGGAAGAGATACACCTCCAACTTCAGGTGTGGAGTTTATTAAGGAACTTGAAGAGAAAATGGCAGAGCTTGGTGTTGGAAAGGTTGCCAGTGTGGCAGGTCGTTTCTACGCAATGGACAGAGATAATCGTTGGGATCGAGTTTCTGCGGCATACACAGCCATTACAAAGGGTGCTAAATTAGAAGACAGTGCAGTAAAGGGAATTGAAGATTCCTATGCAGCAGGAAAGAATGATGAGTTTGTTGAGCCATTCTCAGTAAAGATTGATGGCGAGGCAAAGACAGTTAAGGACAATGATTCTGTTGTATTCTTTAACTTTAGACCTGATCGTGCAAGAGAGTTGACTAGAGTATTCTGTGTCGATGATTTTGATGGCTTTGATCGTGGAAAGAGATTACATACAACATTTGTGTGCTTTACAGACTACGATGATACCATTAAAAATAAATTAGTGGCATTTGAAAAGGAAGAGATTAAGGATACCTTCGGTGAGTTCTTGGCAAGCAAGGGATTAAAGCAGTTGAGATTAGCTGAGACAGAAAAATATGCCCATGTGACCTTCTTCTTCAATGGTGGAAAGGAAGAGCCAAATGAGGGAGAGGATCGAATTCTTGTCAACTCTCCAAAGGATGTGCCAACCTATGACTTAAAGCCACAGATGAGTGCCGAGGAAGTTTGCAAGAATCTTGTCGATGCGATTAAGAGTCACAAGTACGATGTGATTATTGTCAACTTTGCAAATCCAGATATGGTTGGTCACACAGCAGTGGAGTCAGCAGCAATTAAGGCTGTTGAGGAAGTAGATAGCTGTGTGGGAAGAGCAGTCAAGGCCATTAAGGAAGAAGGCGGTGTGATGTTTATCTGTGCTGACCATGGAAACTGTGAGACTCTGGTGGATGAAAAGACAGGAGAGCCACATACAGCACATACAACAAATCCAGTGCCATTTATTCTTGTCAATGCCGATCCAAAGTATAAGCTCAGAGAGGGCGGAAGACTTTGTGATATCGTGCCAACATTGATTGAGGTGATGGGATTGCAAAAGCCAGCGAGCATGACGGGCGAAAGCTTATTGGTGGAGAAATAAAAAGATAAAAATAGCGGGGGTGTGAAATTTTGTTTTCACACCCCCGTTTTTTATTAAATCAGTGTCGATAATATATACAATAGAATAATGTGTACTGGGTAGAAGATGTAGAAGAAGTTCTTCATTCCTTTTCCTTTTTTGCCATTGTAAAATAGCATTGGAATTGCAGCAAATACCATCATCCATTGAATGTCGTGAGAACAAATGAAGATTACATCCGATATCACGACAAGAACAATAATCTGTATCCATCTATTTTTTCGGAAGATATAAAAGAGCAAACCAAGTCTTAAAAAATTTGAATTGGTTTTGCCTTATAGACAAAGATCATAGAGTCAAACATTTGGCTTGGCTTAACTTTGATGCGGCTACTTTGGTTCGGGAATAATCTCATCAGCCACATATATCCTTCTCCGACATCGCCCATTCGCATGGGGCTGTGAATGAGATGATAGATTTTGCTGTTTTGATCGGTAATGGTAGAAAAATCGAGGAAATACTTACCCTCTTTGGCAAATCGAGCCTGTGCGGCCAGTGGGTCGGCAGAAATAAATTTTTGAATACTGCGTTCTCTTGCCTCGAATGTCTTGATATTGTCAGTGACCTCCCAAAAATCAGTTCCGATGGCATAATATTTTTCGCCCAAGTCTTTGGATAAAATCACTCCCATGGTATTGCCCATGATTTTCGAATAGATAGATTTTCCGATATGTCCATTGTGTGCGGCAATGAGCATCTTTCCCGATCCAATTTTTTCCTCAATTTTTAGCAAAGTTTCCACATTTTTTGCCATATCTGCATCTCGACTGTTTGATCCATCTGTGGTGTTGGAATTTTGACTCGGTGTCGAAAGCCATGTATTGGCTGCTTGAGTTACCGAATTGATTTCCAACGCTGCGTCCCTGTCATCGTCAATGGAAGGATTATAGTTTCCCATTTTATCACGGACTCCTCGCAGAAAGTCAACTACTTTTTGTGCATTTTGTGCGTCGAGAGTGATGCTCTCGTTTCCGAGTACAGAATCAAATTCCTCTTCAGTGGCATAGCCGTGGGACAGACAATAGTGCTTTAGAAAATCATAACTTGTCTCTGGGTTTTGCATATCAAATCCATAGAAACGCAATTTCTTGTCTTTTGGAGCAGATTGATTGTAGTCGTGCATCCACTGAATTAGATTTTTCATTTGTTCTGTGTGATAGATGGGAAAGGAAAAGTTTTGAAGCATTTTGTCAATACTTCCTTCTTTGCCCTGAATATAGCGATTGATGGTTGCACACTCGCCATAGTCAGCTTCGAGAGCAAAGGCGGTAAATCCATCTTCTTGAACTAACTTTTTTAGCACATCTAATTTGAGTTCTTGGAAGTCGCTGCTGCCATGTGCGGCCTCACCAATGGAAACAAGTTGAGCTTTTGGACTGATCTTGAGTGCATCGATGGGCTGGATGGACTTTTCAATGTTGGCAATTTTTTGATGTGCTTGAATATTTTCAAAAAGAAGGGTGCCCGAGTAACCGAGCACCAAAACAAAGATAAGACAAAAAAGAACAATAAAAATTCTTTTGACAACCTTTAATATCATCATGTTTGTTCTCCCTCCCTGATGTCTACATATTGAGCTTGTTTTCCATAAGCCAAGAGGAAAGGAAATAAAATCCAATAATAATCACAATATTCCATACAGCTTGGGCGATGCTCTTTGCAAGCACAGCACTAGGCCAAGGAATATAACTGGAAATAATTCCAAATAAAATATTTAATCCAATAAAAATAATAATGCTCAGGATTAAACTTCCTTTCTTTCCGCGCAAGACACTCGCTTGTAATACCACAGATAAGAAGGCATAGGATAAAATAGAGAGCCATGAAATTCCTGTATTAAATAGGGAATTTGCAATCTCATCATAGTGAATCTGAATTAGAGGGAATTGATTCAGAGCCTCTTTCAATTCTGGGTACTTAGCTGAGAGAATGCCAAGGTCAATGGTGGCAACAATACTAAAGAATATAACGCCACATAAAACAATGATAATGCTGTGTAAAACTTTTGCACCCAAAATTTTTTTTGAGCTATTTGGGGTCATAAAGAGCATATAGCCGGTGGTGGAGGTTAACTCTTGATTGAGGGTAAATACACAAAACAAGGAACTGACCAAAATCGAAAATGGTGCAAATAGGGTGAGCATGACAGTGGCATATCCAGTAAGTTGTTGTTTGTCCGTGACAAGTAAACCAATGAGAAATAGAACTTCAAGGATAAGTGTTACAGCAAGAACAAGCATCATTGGAACTTTTGACTTCTTCATTTCATATTTTAATAAATTTAGCATAATCTTCTCCAATCTGTATTATTGCATCAGCTCGCGGTAGCGGTCACTGAGTGATTTATTGGCTCTAAGGCGAAGGCTCTCGGTGTCACAAACTTCAAGAAAATGACCATCACGAATAAAGATGGCACTGTCAATAAAGCTTTCCATCTCTTCGATAAGATGAGAGGAAATAATAATGACATTGTCTTGGCGAAGCGATTGAATAATGGTCTTGGCAATCTCGTCTCGAGTAATCAAATCAATGCCATTAAATGGTTCATCAAGTAGATAGACCTTGGCATTTCTAGAAAGAGCCGCAGCAATTTTTGTCTTGGCATTCATACCAGAAGAAAGTGTCTTTAATTTTTGCTTTGGTGTAAGCTTCATTTCTTCAAGTAGAGTGTGGTAGGTATCTAGGGAAAAGTCAGGAAAAAAATCTTGATAGTATTGGCCAACTTCTTCGATACTCATCCATGGATAGAAAAAATTTTCTGTCGGTGCATAGGCGATATCATTTCTTGTTTGAATATCAATTTTTCTTCCCTCTAGGGAAACACTTCCTGAAGTGGGTTTGACTAGCCCCGCACAAATTTTCATCCAGGTACTCTTTCCGCTTCCATTTGGTCCAAGCAATCCATAGATATGTCCACCAGTAATTGTAAAATTTAGATCAAAAAGAACTTGCTTTTTGATATAGGACTTTGATAGTGATTTTGTCTCTAGCATTGAGAATCCTCCTGTTCTTTGAGCATCGCAAGGATTTCATGATCAGAAAATCCAAGGGAATGCATATTTGTCAAAAATGATGTGATGTAGCTGAAAGCTTGTTGCTTTTTGATTTCTTCTACCATTTGCAAGTCGTCATTGATAAATGTTCCTAGACCACGTTTTGTGTGGCATAGTCCTTCTTGCTCGAGCACTTGATAGACTCTCACGGCAGTATTGGGATTAATCTTATATTGGATGGCTAAATCCCGACCTGAGGGGAGTTTATCTCCCAAGCAAATTTCACCAGAGATAATTTTATTTCGAATATCTTCGGCGACCTGCATATAGATTGGCACGCTGTTATCATATTGCATTGCAATCCTCCTTTGCTCTAGTTTCTTACTTCACTAGTAATATAGTACACTAATTCTGTATTGTCAACAACTTTTTGAAAAAATAAGTAGAGATAAAGTACTTGACGACTTTTATAGGAATATGCGATAATATGGGCGGTTAGGACATACTAATTTTGCGCGTAAATAAATTATTGTAGAAAGAGGTTTGTATGAAGAAGAGTACAGCATTTTGTGTGTTATCTGTGATGGTGGCAACAGCTATGGTTGGCTGTGGTTCAAAGGGAAATACGAATAGCACAGAAAGTAAGAGCGAGAGTAAGGCAGAGAGCAAGAGCGATGCAACAGCAGAGCAGACAAAGGCCGCAGCATCCAATATTGGCAATGCAGATTATGTCTATGCAAAGATCAATGTTCCTTATGCAGATTATTACTATGGTGAGGTCAATAATATTGCACCAGAAGAAAATCCAGCATCTCTCAAGGCAAATTTGACTGCACCAGATGCAGTAAAGGATTTGCGTGCAGCAGGTCAATATGACAGCGTAAGTTCGGTGACTGCACAAAAGATGAAGTTGTTCCCGGTGGCAGACAGCGAGGCCGTTGGACAGGGCTCACAATATAAGGGTGTAGTTGGTGTCAATGTGGCGATTTCAAAGTCCCTCTATGAGGACGCAAAGAAGGCCATTGAGGAGAAGAAGACTTCAGAAAATGCACTTCTTACTTTGGTTGGTGAGATGACAACGACTACCGATACAACACCTACAGAGTATAAGGTACTAAATTCAGATGGAACACTTTCAAAGACTGTTGGAAATGTGACAAAAGATGATAAGGCAAAGGCTGAAATTACATCAACTTCAAAGTACGGCAATTATCAAATTGACCTGTCTGATATTAATTTGGATATCAAGAATGTACAGGGTGTTTTGCTTGAGACAGATGACGGAAAGAAGTATGGATTGGAGCATTTGGAGAATATTTGGGTAAAGCCTGCGGAGTTGGCATTTGCTGTAGAGGCCTTTAAGGAAAATCATGGCAATGATGTTGACTACTTGCGCTATGCTGATATGCAAGGAAAGACCATTAAAAAGATTACCTATCTTTTGGCCGATGCCGATGACATCGAAGTGGATACTTCTTTATATGTGACTAAGAAGGCACCAGATGGCTATAAGCTCACTGGAGATGAAAAAGTAAATTATGCTGCCGATGGTACAAAGATCAACTATAAGTTGGAGACAGCGGATACAAAGTATAAGCTCTCTCGCATTGTCTATAAGAATTCTAATGTCAAGTGGACAGCCGATACAAGTACAGATGGTGTAGTGGTATTGCCAAAGGAGGCTGGTCCTGGAAAGTATCAATTGATTTTCTCCAGTGATACTTATAATGACCTTTCGATGACGGTAACGGTTGATTCAGGATTAAAAGAGGGCGACATCAAGTTTGAGAACAACGCCATTGTGATTGCTGACAATGCTCAAAAGATTGATGCAAAGATGTATTTGGATGGCATCAATTCTGCAAAGGTCAATGATACCGAATATAAGGGCGGCAAGGGAAGAAACTTTGGAAAGAATGCCTTTAATGAGGATGGCAGTGTGAAGTTAGATGCAGCGACAAAGGGCGATGATGGTGAAAAGCCAATCTTTGCAAGTGGAAAGAATACAGTCACACTGAAGGCTGATGGTTACCCAGATTTTACATTTGAGGTGAATAAGTAAGTGAAATTAATTTGCTGTATGATTGTAGTGCTGGCATTATTTTGGTTTTTGAGTAAAAAGACCAAAAACCCAGATGTCGGTCTCTACATTGGAAGTATTGTCTTGGCCCTTGTCTCTGTGCTTGTGCCAAGCAAGAGCTTACCTGCACCACTTAGCTATTTCTTTGTACAAATTTTACAAAGAGGCGTGTTGGCTGGAGCCCTGTTTATATGGGTAATGGTTGCGTCAGTATGGCCAAAGGGTGAAATAAAGACGGTGACAATGAAGATGCGTGCACAGATGGCCATTTGTGCTTCGCTTCTTACGATTATCCATAATTTTTCCTATGGAAAGAAGTACTTTGTGTTGCTCTTTACAGGGGCAAAGATGTTGCCATATCAGGTTATAGCGACTTGCTTTTCCTTGATCATGATTCTTCTTTTGATTCCATTGACTGTGACATCCTTTAAGTCTGTTCGAAAGAAGATGAAACCAAAGTCCTGGAAGAAGTTGCAGAGCTTGTCCTATATTTTTTATGGGCTTTTGTTTGCTCATATTGTCATGATCTTTTCTGGACCAATTCGCATGGGAAAGGTAAGTTATATCTTTGATGTGCTTGTCTATGCAATCATCTATATCGCCTACTTGGTATTGCGAATAAAAAAGTATCCAGCAAAGAAAATGAGATATATCGCACTGATATGTGGCATTATTTTGCTGGCGGCCTACAGTTGTAGTGGACTGTTTTCTGCACAAAAGGTCAACCAGACCAATCAAACGGAGGCGACACAGGCAAAGGAAGCCAGCGGATATAAGGATGGTTCTTATGAGGGCAAGGGCATGGGCAACAATGGAAATATTGAAGTTCGTGTAACTGTTGAGGGTGGAAAAATTAAAAATATTGAAGTCACCAAGGAAGTGGACGACGAAGAATACTGTAATGATGCAGAAAAGTGCGTTCTTCCTGCAATTATAGAAAAACAATCGCCAGATGTCGACACGGTCAGTGGCTCAACCTATAGTTCAAAGGGCTTGATTGATGCAGTGACCGATGCATTGTCCAAGGCCAAGTAGCAAAAGATCCCACAAGTTCAATTGATTTGAGCTGTGGGGTCTTTTTATAGTTTGAAAAACTCTGACATTGTGCTAAAATAAAAACATAAGTTAGTATGTTGTTGGTTTGAGAAAGGAGTACTTATGAGGAAAAAATTATTTTTTGGAGCAGCACTGGCAACAAGTGTGTTGGCGATGGCTATGCCGACTTTTGCATCCAGTGGAGGTTGGAAGAGAGATCATGTTGGTTGGTGGTATCAATTTTCCAATACTTCCTATGCAAAGTCAACTTGGTTAAATCTGAGCAATGTCTGGTACTATATGGACGGTTCAGGTTATATGAAGACAGGTTGGCTATATGAAGGTGGAAGTTGGTATTATCTCGATCAGACCAATGGAAATATGCTTGTGGGATGGGTGAAGGTCAATGGAACTTGGTATTTTTTAAATCCAGCAAGGGGCGGTCGAATGGATGCCAATACCTACACACCTGATGGCTACTATGTAGACGCCAGTGGAGCGTATCAGCCAAGTGGAAGACCACAGACAACCACAAGGACGACGAGCATTGTAAAGACTTATCGATCTAGTGGTGGTAGCAGTTCAGGAGGTTCATCAGGTGGCAGATCATCAAGAGGCTCAAGAAAGTCAAATCGATCAAGAGGCGGTTCAGGAAGCACAACACAAACAGTAACACCGACACAGCCAACGGTAAGGCAGACAACGGCACCAACACAGCCAACAGCAAGACAGATAGTGCCGACACAATCGACTACAAGGCAGACAGTGCCAACACAACCGACCACAATACAGACAGTAGCACCGACACAGCCAACCACAAGGCAGACGGTAACACCGACACAGCCAACGACAATACAGACGGTAGCACCGACACAGCCAACGACAAGACAGACAACAGCAGTGCCAACGCAGAATAATCTTTCAGCTGAGGACAAAGAAAATGCAGTGATTGCTTTGGTCAACCAGGAAAGGGCAAGGGTTGGACGCAGCCCAATACAAAAGGACGATGGATTGACAAGGACAGCTGATATTCGTGCCGAAGAATTGGCCACTACATTTTCACACAGAAGACCAGACGGCAGTTTGTGTTATACTGCTTTTCCAAGTGGTTTTATGGCAGAGGCAGAAAATATTGCATCAGGTGGAACAACGGCAGAATTTCCAATGAATATGTGGATGAACTCTACAGGTCACAAGGCAAATATTTTGGGAGACTACGATTCGATTGGCGTAGGTTTTTATGAGAGAAATGGACATACTTACTGGGTACAGGTCTTTGGAAAGAGATAATCGTTTATAAAATCATTATGGGCGTTGAAACAAATGAAATGTTGTTTCAACGCCCATTGTATTTTTACTTATCCCAGCCGAGTTTCTTTCTCTTTTCTTTCATATCGTCAATGATCTGCTGTGCAAGTTGTTTAGGATCAACATTGACGACCATGCGAGAACCGAGAGTTTCCATTGTTCCTTCTTTTAAGAACTCGATAATGTTCTTTGAACCAAAGATTGGAGCCTCTACGCAGTGGTAGGAGGAAACACCAAGGAGACGGAAACCAAGTGCTGCATCAATGCCTTTTTCATTGCTCCACTCAGGGGAGGAGAAGGCAAATGGCATATCATTGATGGTGAGACCGAGTGCAGAAGCAATACCATTCATAATACCTGATGATCTTGTATTGTCGATACACTCACCCACATGCCATACTGGTGGAAGGTCATCGCCTAAGAATTCTTGTAGTTCCTTTCCTGCCTTACTGCTGGCCCCCTTTTCACAGAATCCAAGTTTCATCAAAGGATAGGATGCACAGCCATTGGAGAGGATAATGACATTGTTTTCTAAAAGCTTATCTGCGACATCTACAATGCAGCGCTCAAATGGAACTTTAGGGTTGTTGCAACCAACCATGTTGACAATACCTAAAATCTTACCTTCCTTGATGGCTTGAGCAATTGGTGCAAAGCTTCCATACTTTTTACAAAGGTACTCAACAGAGAAACCAACCTCAGCAGTGACTTCATATGGTGGAATATAGACTGGAGTTCCCTTTCTTGCTTCAAAACTTTCAATACCACGAAGGAGAATTTTTCTGGCAAGTTCCTTCACTTCTCCGATATTGCTATGGAGACGGTCAATTTCAAATCGCTCTGCACCTGGAAGGCGAGCGGATGAACTTGTTGTTACCACCGTTGTGTTGTAGCATTTTGCAACATCCATAATAGCTGGATAGACATCTTGAACATCGGCTACCCACAAGTCAAGAGCACCAGTCATAATAACCAATTCTGCAGACACAGCGTTAGAAAGTGGAATTACACCATTGTAACGATACATTGCAGAAAGACCGCTACAACAAATGCCATAAAAGCGAATACCCTTTGCTCCCTTTGACTTTGCAAGCTCAATCATTTCTGGTGTCTGACCAAGTTGTACAATTTCCTTGACCATCAATGGATAGTGTCCATGCACTGCAATATTGACATAGCCCTTTTCGAGAGCACCAAGGTTTACCTTTGAAGTCACACGGTCTCCGACACCAAAGAGGGAATCTGTGGCAATAGAAGCACTGACAACGCCCGTAAAGGTAAAGGCGAGTCCACAGCGAAGGAATTGTTCCATAACACTCTTCCAATCGCCATCTGTTCCAACAGCCGTCTTGTGATAAGCTTCAAATACCTCGTGGTAGGCACTGATTGGAATTAAATCGAGATCCTTCCAAACTTTGACACGGTCAGCAGGGGCACATTTGTAAAGTACCTTGTACTCATGCTCTGGGTCATAGCTTGAGAGATCTTCCAAAAGCTCTTTCGCTAAATCATAGGCAACATCATTGACGCTTCTTCCCTCAGTTGGGATACCGAAGTTCTTTGCTGTGGTTAAAATTTTCTGCTCTCCAAGAAGTGGTACATCGAGTTTTCCCTTAGCCGCGTACATCAATTCGATCATTAACTCTCTGGCGTGCATACCATGCTGAGATGCACCTGCAGCTGCAGCACGAAGCAAGTTGCGGGCAACAATTAAGTCAGCATTCGCACCGCAGACCCCTTTCTTTCCCTTGGCGGTCACACGACAAGGTCCCATATTACAGATCTTACAGCAAATGCCAGCAAGACCAAAGTTACAT
>QWCL01001353.1_pt1 | contig 11365 bp, 9 predicted proteins | sample 1972551 | NCBI WGS metagenome assembly QWCL01 (sample SAMN09866709, study PRJNA288562) | Human oral metagenome isolate term2_saliva, whole genome shotgun sequencing... | isolation source: mouth | host: Homo sapiens | place: USA: California
ATGACAGAGGTGACGCAACTCTCCATTTTCACCAAAGAATTAGACCTCAATGCTGATCCCATCGCTGACTTTCCTCGCGATGAGGAAGCCCTCGCAATTCCCGATGGTGTGGAAGTTTATGAAATCAACGGACCTTTCTTCTTTGGTGTGGCGAATCGCTTTGAAGAAATGACGGCAGAGATGCAAGACCATCCCGCCATTCGCATCATTCGTATGCGTCGTGTGCCGTTCATCGACTCCACTGGTGTGCACAACTTAGAAAACCTCTGTTTGATGTCGCAGCGCGATGGCACGCAAATCATCCTTTCGGGGGTGCAACCCAAGGTGCGCCAAGTGCTGGAACGCGCGGGCATTCACACCCTCATTGGTGAGGAAAACATTTGTTCGCACATCACCTTTGCTTTGGCACGCGCTGCGCAACTTCGCCAAGAAGTGTGACCTTTTCCCGTAAAAGTCCGACGTTTTCTCGTGAAAGTCCGATATTTTCTTGTAAAAGCGTGATACTATTTCGTTGCTCTACATTCTTGACTCGAAATAAAGAGTGGTTTATCGAAACTTTCGGTGAACCACTCTTTGTTTATAGCTTTCGTAGATTTCGAAAAACACACAGTTCTGGCGTGCGTCAATCCCGAGAATCCACACGTTTGTGGAGATGCTGAGACAAAAAAACACTGTGAACATTGTTTTGTCAAATGTGAAACAATGAAACAATGTTCAATATTTGGAAGAACACGCGTAACCTCGTATTTTTGTAGCAATGTAGGCATACAGATTCGTAATTTTCTGACAAGTTTAATCACCGAAGAGCATAAACTTGATGCGAGGTGCGATGATAAAAACATCAAATCTCGTTGGAAATAATCATATTCTCGAAAGAATTTGATTGTACATCTTTTCCTCATTGTCCATATTCCTTGAAAGAAGTACTCAACTACGCATTATTACCGCTATGAATACGCAAGCCGTCTTTAATCTTTGGGAGTCAGTCGAAAAAACTTCTGATTTTTGGATGATTCTAAGCAATGAACAACGTGCTGTTTTGGACAGTGCGAAAGAGGTGTTGTATTTGTCTAAGGGAGAAAGCGTTTTTCGACAAGGGGAAGAAGCGCAGCAACTCTTTTACATCAAATCAGGCACAGTGACAGAGTCACGAATGGGTGGGGCAGGAAAGCCTCAGATTTTGCGCTTTGTGGGCAAAGGAGAAATCTTTGGCTATGGTGCTGCGTTGTCTGATGAAACCTATGTTTTTTCGGCTGAAGCTTTCGAAGACTGTGAGATTTGGGCACTACCGCTCAATAGTTTGCGCCATATGTTTTTGCATTCTCCCGACATCTCACGCTATGTATTGCACAGTTTGGCCAGCGAACTCGGTACGGCCTATTGCCGGTTGGTGAGTTTGACGCAAGGACATTTGCGCGGACGTATGGCTGAAACGCTTTTGTTGCTCCATCGCATCAACTTCACGGACGATGAGCATCTGGACATCTTGTCGCATCTCACGCGTCGCGAATTGGCTTCTCTGAGTAATATGAATACTTCCAACGCCATTCGAACGCTGTCGCAATTAGCGGAAGAGGGACTTATTTCTGTGGATGGTCGCAACATCCGTTTGCTCGACATCACCCGCCTTCAATTGGTGGCTCTCCAAGGCTAAGTCTTGGGTTAGCGTCATCTTTTCTCTCCAATTCTTCTTTGGAACATCTTCTTTTGAATAGCAAGTTCTCCTTTCTTGAAGAAAATAGCTTCGCTTTTGAGGGAGGAACATCGTAAATGTGAGAAAAAACGAGGTGAAACTCAAAAAAGTTGACGATAAATTTGGAGGATAAGGAATAAAGTAGTACTTTTGCATCACGTTTGAGACACGCACTTAGGTGCAAGATTCAATCTATGTCAGCTTCTCGAAAAAGCATCATATTAGGAAGCTCTTTCGCGCAAGTAGCATTAGGAGAGATGGTAGAGTGGTCGATTACAGCAGTCTTGAAAACTGCCGTACCGAGAGGTACCGGGGGTTCGAATCCCTCTCTCTCCGCAAACAAGGGTGTAAATCAGCAAGTTATGCGATTTACACCCTTTATTACACCCAAAAATCATTTCTTATTTAATATCGGTGTTTCCGAACGAGGAGTTTTGACAGGTGGCATAATTTTCAATAGTAGGGGCATTGAAAAATCTACTCCCATCAACAGAGCTTCTCCTGCTCCCATTGTAGGCAAGAACGATAGCATACTCTTATTAAGTGATGAAGCTGCACTTTCCACAGCTTTTTTGTCTTGTTCATTAATTAGTCGATGAACAATAAAAGTCCCCATCTGACTAAGCACGCCTAATGGAATATCTCTCGGCATCTGAGTTGAAAGGCACAAGAATAATCCATATTTTCTTGCTTCTTTTGCAATAAGCTCGATACCTTGTAGGTAAAAGGAGGTGTCATCGTCTGCACTAATTCTCTTATTCAAAAACTGGTGTGCTTCGTCTACAAATAAAAGAATCGGTTTTTTCTTAAAAGAACCATCCCTAGCATCTCTTAAAAGCTGCATAGCAATAAAGTCAACGACAACCTCTCTAATAGCAAAGTCATAAGATACTTTTTCAAAGCCTATACGCAATATGGAGTCCTTCCCCTCATGAAAAGACTTAATGGTGCTCACAATAGACTTAAGAGTATCATTATTGTTTTTCAAACCAAGAGCAGATTTTACAGCTTCATTATTCAAGAATAGATTAATACGAGCCAGAAGATGAGCACAATATCCTAATTTAAACGCATCTTCAACATAATTTTGGCTCTGCTCTTTTACGCATTCATTTCGCACTTGTTGTGCCAAACTCAATAGATCAAAATCTCCTTTTACGCAGGATGGTAGATTTTGCGATATAGTTGATGATAGATTGGCAACTTTCTTTCCAACTTTTACTCCAGAATCTAAGACCCTTCTATGTACAAGCCTCAAGGTATTAATTGCTTCACAAAGAATTGTAGATGTATTGGGTGAGTGTTCACGAAACAAAGAGCAAAAATCACTATTTGACAGTTCGGAGTAAGAGAAATAAGTATCTTCCCCTACGATACAATGATTGGCATTAGAAAGACTTGCGTATTCACCTGTCGCATCTATTAGAATTATCTTGTTTGATGTCTTATCTTGAAGTTGCTCCATCAATTTAGCCATTGTCCAGCTCTTACCTCCACCTGTAGTTCCAAGTACTGCACAATGCCGACCAAACAAAGAACCTAATGAGACTTCACAAGCTACATTGTTTGATGCAAGTTTACCTAAAGAAGCAAATATCTCCTCTTCATACCTCCCACCAAATTGTCTAACGTAATTCCCGATTTGTTCATTTGAGCAGGCATACACTTTAGATCCGATATGGGGATACCGACCTACGGTTTTCTCTGTTTTATCTGGATCATAAACATCAAAGGACAAAAGAAGCTCCGCCTTCCCTGAAGGATGGAATGTAGACTCATCCTCTAAGATAGATTTCTCGGTAAGACTCTTTCGCTCACTATCAGGGAGAGCAAGCTCTGTAATTCTAGCTAAAAAGCCATATTGTTCGCCTTCTATCATCACAAAGCAACCGACATGTCCACCTCCCAATGAGTAGCCCTCATGATAAAAAGATTGGAGTAAATGAGATGAAGGAAAGTGAATACGAATATACTGAGGGGTAACCTCATTTACGTAGCCTAGGAAATAATTATGACTGAATGGGTTCTTCATTTGTGGAATATGTTTTATTTTCAGGAAGACTTTCAGTGAACCCCTTGAACGTATCAAATACTATAGACACATTACGCTTGACCACATTACCATCAAAGTACTCTTTAAGCTCTTCTCGATTGATGGATCCTTCTGCATTATAGTTTACTATGACGAGCTGAAAACTTGGATTCTGATTTACCGCTTCAAGGATTACGTTCTGAATATGCTTATCTCTGAAACCAAATCCGAGGACTATCAACAGAGTATTCTCTTTTCGCAAGGCTTGCTGAAAACGCGACATCATCTCAAAATATGGTTGTTCATACGAACTTTCATATTTATCAGAAGCTGGATAAACGATTAATGGAGATTCGGTAGAATTCACTTGCTGGACTATACCTTGTTCCGTTTTTTCCCAAGTCAAGGAACCATGCATTTTGTATAAATGAAAAACCTTAGATACGAAACTTTCTTCATCCTTGAGTCTAGTTCGCTCTCTTTGTACAATATCGTAGTCGAAATAGCGTCCAGAGAAAGTCCTAGGAAAAGTGAATGAAAAACCATCAATCACAGCATAGCCACCTTCTTGGGCTGCTTGTTCAAATAGAGTATCATAATTAGTAGTAAAGAGTTGTACTCTCGGTTCACTAGCTTTACGCGCTGTGATTTTATCTAGAAATGTTTTGTGTGGGGCATTTGAACTATCTAATTCTAACTGACATGCATCTCTTATGATTTTTTCTAATTGTTCTCGAAGAGGCTTAAGCCGAGAAGCCTTTTCTTCACTTATTTTCTCGACTAGTAGGATGTGGGAAAGAAAAGCCTCAATATCTTTATCGTTTGCAATTCTTCGGAGTTTATTGTCGCAGGGTAAAAGTTCCTTATATAACTGTTTGATGACATCACGACCACTCTTCCACAAACCGTCTCTTGTCTTTCCCTTGTAAGAACCATTGTCGAGAGAAGTACCTGCAGCTGCGAGGATAATGATATGCTTAAAAGGTTGACGAAAGAATGTATCATAGAAGACTTGTTTCTCAGCCTTTGCTCGATCTTTAGTACATCTCTTATCTTCATCTATTTTAGGAATCTCAATGTTGTTGCGATATAGTTTATCGCTATCATAAGACACGGCACATCCTCGTCTTATCAGAATCTCTTGTTTCTTATTTACTTCGTCACTCATAGCTTATTCGTTTACTCGTTTTAGGTATTCGTTGAGTACATCATACTCCATCATGCGCATAGTTTGTTCCATACGATCGTAGTCAGGAGAACCGTCTTCACAAGATGGAAGCATTATGATCTGTCGCTTCATTCGCTGGGCGTTGAACTTGTAGCCATAGGCATATTTTCTTCTTTGCTGTGCGATAGCGGTAGAGAGATAAAGGAGAGTGTATTTGTTGTTTGCTGTTTCATCTTTCCAACGCACGCGCTTCACATCATCTGAAAAGAGAGCTTCGTAAGGATGATAAAACGAGAAGCCTACACTACCATTATAGTTCACCCCTAGGACATTGCTATCTAAGCTCACATTGCTATTCTCAATGAAGGCAGTAACTCCATTGCTTGCTTCCGAAGCTCCGACAAATGGTCTACTTCCTTCCTGCATATCGGCCTTAGTTAAGCGCACACCATTAGCAATGAATAAGATGTCTTCAATGAAATAGGGTTGCATTTTACCCCCCCCGATTTTGCATTTCTTTACATCTTAATTTAAAGAACTGAAGAGCCTTATCCAAAGTCTCCTGCTCCACTCGCTGCATAAAGGCAGACATAAACTCCCAGTCGGGCGTACCATTGGTTCCGATAGGAAGCATTAGTTTGGAACGTCTCATTCTAATAGGTCTCCACTTCTTGGCATAAGCAAAAGATTCTCCTGCTTTTTGGATAGAGGGGATAAGAAATGTAGCAAGTTCTTTAGTCATCACTTGGTCTTTCAAATACACGACTGTAATGTCGTGGCTACAAGTAAATTCGCTTGCTTGATAATATGCATGCCCAACAGAACCATTATTTGTAATAGCAATACAACCACCTGCATAAAAACGCTTATCTACATCGTTCATAGAGTTACCTCCCACTTTGTCGTGGACTTGTACACTATCCTTAGTGGTCATTCCTGTAACGCCATTGTTGTATTGAGTTGCTCCAAGGAAAGGCAATGTCCCATTCTCTTCCATTGGTGGCTTCTTATTGTAATAGCCATCTACAATATGGAAAACATCCTTAAATTGGAACTCTGCCCATTCTCTGTCAGTCAGTTTTAGCTTCTTACTCATCGCTTGGCGTATTTTCAAAGAGATAGCCTCTTCCATGGGTAATCATATTGAACTGGAAAGTGAGGTAGTCTGCCATTGTCTTGCGGAAGTCTTCCTCAGAGGGAATTTCATCATTGAAGTAATAAAACGAATGCAACCATTCATCCTCTGGATCAATTGTAGTCTCCACGCAGAACTTACTCACACTCTCTGTGCGTCCGTGCCATACATCCAAGAGATGTTGCTTGCGGTCTTCAGCTGTGCCATTGTCCACAAGTCCGACATGCTTAGCTACGACAAAGCCGTCATCCTCGAAGTTGATGAACTTACACTTCTTCTGTTTGGGATGAGGCACACCAGCCGTAAAGACAGCAATGCAAGGATTAGTGCCAACTCCATAAAAGGTATTATTGTTGAGTGTGATTACGCCCTCAAGCGTATGCTTCTTAAGAATACTCTTCTTAACAGCCTGCTCTACTTTCGTCTTGCCTGTCACCGAAGATTGAGGGACAATCACCACGGCACGTGCGTCTTCACACAGAGAATCTAAGAGATGCTCCGTAAAGGCTATCTCGTACTTCTCAGGATCCTCCTTTCCTCCCTGCGAGTAAGGCGGATTCATCATCCCGACGGTGCAAGGCATATCCTTCTGTATTTTAGACGCTGGTTGAGCGAGGAAGTCAAAGTTATGGAGGTTGCTCTTCCCATCGCCACGCAGAATCATGTTTGTGGTAGCGATGGTAAACATATAGTCCTGTAGCTCGATTCCCATAAGCCGCTGCTTGCGTATAGCTCGTTGTTCGGTCTCATCATCCGTTTGCTGAAGCATCGCATGCATCGCAGCTATAAGGAAGCCCCCCGTACCACAACAGGGGTCAAGCACCTTATCGGTAGGCTTGAGACTAATCAATTCACAAAACAGTTCTGTAATATGTTTCGGGGTGAGAACAATGCCAAGACTCTGGCCATCTTGCCCCGAGTAGGACATAAACTCGCCATAGAACATTCCCAGATAATCATCTGCTGACTGAGCATAACGAATAGAGTTATGAATACTCGTACGTAGAAACTCGGCATACTCTCTTAATAAGGTTCGTCCACTCTTGGGGTCTTTATCGTTAATCTTTCGATTATCCCGAATAACAGAGAACTGGGCAAGTATTTTATCACGCTTTGTCTCGGGCGAAACATCCGCACGAGTCAAATTAGCCTTGATAGCATCATAGACTTTCTGCCCATCGGACTTAATGTTATCTCCTGTTAGATCTTCTACAGAGAAACCCTTAAAACTCTCCTCACGAAGAGCAAGCAAGATGCCTGATACAACAAGGGGTTTCTCTTGATTGGTTAGTCCACCCTTCCATAGCATTTCGTGGAGTATCTGAGCATCCTTGAGTATCTCAGCTGTTGTTTTCTCTTCTGGACTCGTTTCCCCAAGTATCTCTCGATGATAATAATGGTCGATATTTGCTTCGTTGAAAGAAACAAAAGTTTCTACATCAGGAAGTTCTCTTGGATAAAGACTATCGTCAATAAAGATCGGAGTGATTAGGTGACGTTTCTCATCTCCTGATACCCCAACAGCAATAACCTTCTTATAGCTCGTGTTTTGTATGATATGACGTGCATAATGCAAGGCTCCATTAAGCGCATAGCCTTGTTTGCTTGTCGTATCTTCCAATAAATTGCCATCATAACCTCGATGTGCATGCAGAGAGACCTCCGCTTTGTTTTCTACTACTAGCACAAAGTCTTTAACCACTCCTATAAATTCAGGCTTCCCGACCTTACCCGTATCCGCCTTAGAGGCCGTCTTGAGAGCTTTCTCTAGCTCTGGCACATCTGAGCCTTGATAAGTCAGCTGTATCTTAGCGGACTTGAGTAGCTCATGTACCCATATATCTGTTTGCGCTTCCTTTTTCGCCATTTGCGCTTCCTTTTTCGCCATCAATAAAATCTTTTTACCTACAAAAATACGAACTAATAGGCAGGGAAAAGCATAAAAGGCTGGATATTTTACATATCACGAGGTAACATCTATGAAAATCATACGTTAATGACAGTCTATTTCACTGTTTTTTCTCTCTCAAGATGCTGGAGGACTTCACTATTTATCATTATTCACCATTCTTTATCACTAGGTATTGTAAGTCATCAGACTAGCCCATACTTTTGCAGTGTCAGAGCCTTTCAAAAGGGATCGCGAAGGCTCGAAAAACATCATAAAAAACAATGCGACATCAACGCACAAATAACAACTATATGCTATGACACTACATGAGTTACTCGACAAACCTGTGTGGCAGATGACAGGAGAAGAACTTCTATTTCTGGCACAACACGGAAAAACACACGACGAGGGAGAGGGCACAGTAAAATCTTCCGCCAAAGAACAAAAACATTTTGTCTATGGGCTTGCTGGACTCGCTCGCCTCTTTGGGTGCAGTTTGCCTACGGCTAATCGCATCAAACAAAGCGGAAAATCGATAGAGCCATCACACAAATAGGTCGAAAAATCATCATTGATGCAGAACTTGCTCTCGAACTCGCAGGGCGCAAAGTAGGAGGACGCAAATGAATCATCCAATCTCAACCATCCAACCACCGCTTGATCTAGAAGCAATGTGGAAAAACTCCTTGATTCGAGTGAGCGACCAACTGACCATTCCTCCTGTGGTGCTCCTGTGGTGCTCCGTGTCGATGAAGCCATCATTGGCACACTCGGCAATTTCAGCGTCTCCACGGGCAAGGCGAAAGCAAAGAAGACTTTCAATGTCTGTGCCCTTGTGGCAGCTGCGCTCATCAATGGACAAGTGTTAGAATATCGGGCGTCATTTCCAGAAAGCAAACGCGACATTCTCTATTTCGATACCGAACAAAGTCCTTATCACTGTCAGCTGGTGATGCAGCGCATCTTGTCCTTAGCAGGGCTTCCCCTAGACCAAGAACCCGAGCACCTCAAGTTTAGTCATCTCAGAGCCATCGCAGACCCCAATCAGCGGAGAGCGTTGATTCGCTATGCCATCTACAACAGCTCCAACCTAGGTCTAGTAATTATTGATGGAATAAGAGACTTGATGCACGACATCAACAATTCTGCCGAAGCCACCAACCTTGTGGGCGATTTGATGCAATGGACCGGTGAAAAGAACATCCACATTCAAACCGTGCTGCATCTCAATAAAGGCGACGACAATGCACGAGGACACATCGGCACCGAACTCAACAACAAAGCCGAAAGCGTTTTACTCATAGCCAAAGACACCAAGGACGCAGACCGAAGTGTGGTATCGCCAGCGGTGATTCGCTCCAAAGCCTTTGCACCCTTTGCCTTTAAATTGTCCGAAGATGATGGAATATGTCTTCCTGAGTTAGACACCGAATTTGCAGTTACCAACTCTCCTTCCTTTTCTTACCAAGAACTCAGTGGGGAGGAACATCGTAAAGCCTTGCAAGAAACATTCAAAACCGACACCGAACTAGGCTATGGAGCACTGCTCACTCGTTTGAGCACAGCCTATCAATCCATCTGTGGACGAACTTATGGTCAAACCAAACTCAAAGAACTCCTCCGTTTCCTGCTCAACAAACGAATAATTGTCAAAGCTGGGAGAAGGCAGTATTGTTTTCAGCCCGATTTTCATTATTAACCCCAAAAGTTTAGTCGGTCAGTCGCAGGAGCTATATATGCCTGACCATCTGATCAAACTAAAGAAGAGATTGGTCGGTCGGAATGCGTGCCTATAGAAAACGTCCGACTGACCAAAGAGTTTAACCTCCAAAGAAAAATGATATGACCCTACACAACATCAAACAACTGTCCATCGTGGATTATCTTCAACAACACGGATATAGTCCGCAACACATTATTGGTATTGTTCTCCACTTAGAAATGAACAATCAGCCTCCTTCAAAGTCAATACCGAACGCAATCAGTGGTATGACTTTGCCACTGGCGAACATGGCGACATCATAGACCTTGTCTGCATCCTCCAGCATTGCTCCATAGCAGAAGCGATGAAACACCTTTCGTCTGCAAGCAATACCTCCACTGTCAGATTCTCCACACCTGCTACGCCTTCTTTTTCTTTTGGCGGAACAAGTATTCTTGCAACATCTCCAGCGCATCACATGGAACTCGTAAGTGTGAAACCAATAACGCATCCCAAACTCCTGCAATATCTTGCTGAGAGAGGACTAAAAAAGTCCGACGTTTTTTCTTTTTTGTGGGAGATTTCTTACAAAACATCGGACAAAACTTTCTTCGCCTTGGGATTTGCAAATGACGCAGGAGGTTGGGAACTTCGCAATCCCTATTTCAAGGGCTGCAAGGCACCGAAGTCCATCAGTACAATCAAAGGAAAGGACGGACAGCGACTACAAATCTTTGAGGGCTTTATGGACTTTCTCTCTTGGCGCAAACTCCATCCCGAAATAAATGCAGACAGCATCGTGTTGAACTCACTGGCTTTGCTTCCCAAGGTTATTCCTCTAGTAACGAGCTACACCTCTATCGAATGTTTCCTTGATAATGATGAGGCAGGAAGAAAAGCATTAGACCAACTGAAGCGTTCGTGTCCACGTATCATTGATGGTTCTGTGCGTTATCAAGCTCACAAAGATTTGAATGAGTGGCTTGTTGCTCAATCCAAACTCAAAGAAAAACAGCCTTTGTTATCGTCCACGAAACGTGGCATCAGAAGATAGTCTTTCATTGGGAAGCAAGTTTGTGTTTTGAGTATCTCAAAACCTCCTTGCTCCCCTCTCTAGGGAGAGAAAATCCCGTTGGTCTCATGAAAAACAAGAAGTTATGGAACAGAAGAATAAGGGTGGACGACCCACCAAGACGTTGTCGGAAAAACGAAAATATCAAGTACTGCTTCGACTCAACACGATGGAGTATTACACCCTACAGGGATAAAGAGTTGTATCAAACCCGAAGATATGCAACTCATTCGCTGCGTTTCTGGGAAACAATCTCAATCAGATAGCCCATCGGCTCAATACTTTTGGCATCTCTGTAATCCATGAAGATTTGAATGCGCTAAAACAACTTATTCACGAACTCTTGAAACGATTGAAATCATGATTGCCAAGATTATCCAAGGAATAGACTTCAATGGTGTCATCAATTATATGCTCAATAAGCCGGATGATAAAGCGAAAGTCTTAGCTGCTACTGGCGTGCGGATTGCATCGGCAAATGATATTGCACACGACTTCAATTTGCAAGCATCTATGCGTCCGAATGTACAAAAAGCAGTTTGTCATACCATCCTCTTATTTTCCGCGAATGATGCCGAACGATTGACGGATGCTATGATGGTGAAGATTGCCAATGAGTATTTAGAGAAAATGGGCTATGCCGATACACAGAGTCTTATTGTAAGGCACAGT
>QWCL01000755.1_pt1 | contig 11351 bp, 10 predicted proteins | sample 1972551 | NCBI WGS metagenome assembly QWCL01 (sample SAMN09866709, study PRJNA288562) | Human oral metagenome isolate term2_saliva, whole genome shotgun sequencing... | isolation source: mouth | host: Homo sapiens | place: USA: California
ACCACCCGCTCCCTGATCACACGTGGCCCTGCCTCTGGGGCGCAGGGCCGACTAGGTCTGTGACTCGCTCACACGCCGCATCCAAGGCCTACCCGAAGGTGCGATGCGAACACTGACATGGGACCAAGGCCCAGAAATGGCCCGCCACCAGCACCTCACCCCAGGCACTGGCGTGGAGGTGTTTTTCGCTCACCCCCACAGAAGCATTCAACCAACTCATTGCTACCGCCCATTGACACCGCCCCCGCCAAATTGCCACAACAAGTCCAACAGTGAACTTGACACTGTTTCAGGGTTCGAAATTTCATGCGGACTTTGCATCGCGCCCGCGCTGCCTGGCATGCACTATCTCAAACTTTGGCAATTCAACAGACAACTTGACAGTTGGCCATGTCCCGATCGATCAAATGTGCTAGCGTCAGAGACGACAGCCACATGCGAGTGATGGGAGGCGCCGATGCCAGCATCCGTCTACGTCAGCTTTGACGCCCCCGAGGGGGTGCCAGCGACGCCACGAAGGCTACATGCCGCCCTGTCAGCAATTCTTGACCTCCCGCCAGGCATCAGCCCGGCGCGCGCCGCCCAGTTCCCGACGCTCGCGCACCGGCCGATTCACGGGTCGGGTGGCGTGAAACCCTATTCGCTGGGCGCACTGAGTCATTCGGAGTCAATGTTCGGCGTCGAAGTTCGCTTCCTGGACGACCGGCTGGTGGACACGCTGGATGCATGGCTGTCGTGGGGTGGAGTGATGCGGCTCGGCGCCGGCACTGAAGAAGACGCGGTGTTGATCGCGGCCGAGGGTCAGATCATCAGCCAGGCATCGTGGGAAGAGCTAGCGGAGCGAGACCAGGACACTGCGTGGGAAATACGCCTGATCACACCAACGACGTTTTCGTCGAAGGGGAATCACGTGCCGAGCCTGTCCCCGGCGACGATCGCAACGAGCTTGCAGCAGCGCTGGTGGGCATGGAATCGGAGGCTCGCTCCCCCACGGATTGATCGAAACGCCATGGCGAGCGTGTTGGCGACGCAGGATTTCACACGCTCGTCCATGGTGTCGCTGGCGATGCCGCGCGGCGGCGGCCAGGGCCGCCTGAGCTCCCAGCGCATCCCAGCCCACGAGGGCCACCTGCGCATCAGCGGCGTCGAAGGCGCCGAAGCGACCCGCATTTTCTCGCGCCTCATGGCACTGTCCGCATACACGAACGTCGGCTCACACACGAGCTACGGCATGGGCGTCATAGAGGCCGTGGCCGCATAAGCATTACAACCATGCACTAATGGAAAGCAGATGATAAACCATGCAAGACATCTTCAACAACACTGTCGCAGGTCTACTCTCCGGCGGGATATTATCTGTGATTGGCTTACTCTTCACCTACTTTAAGAACAAAAAGTGGACAAAGAACAACGTACTTGAGGCATTACAAACCGATAATCAAATCGAACAGCAGATCCGAAGAATCGCACGATCCTACACCAAGCGCAAAATCATGCTAATCGGAAATACTCCTCAGGGCAGACTCGTAAAACAGATCATTGAAACTATGCCACACCTAAGTGAACCAGAAGTCAAATTCGCAGAAAATACAAGCAACTTCGAGTCACTGGGAAACTACGATCTAATCATCATTACTGAAGACTACCTTCGAGACAAGGAGGATCGAGTTTCACAATTGCAGCAAATCAAGAGCAGAAAGACTGACAAACAGGCTCTCATTGCTTATGCACCCGATTTCGACTCAATCCAGCGAAAAAATGGTTTCCTCCCAAAAGAGCAATTAGAAATCAACCAAACAATGAATGCCACAATTACCACTGCCCAGGGAAGACTTCAGGCAGATATTCTCGCTCTGCTTCAGGTAATTCCCTCCTCAACGCAACACGACGCATAGTTTTAGGCAATCAGTAATGAAGTCTTTCCTCGTCATGCTGCAGACGAACAGCAATCAGCCGTTCATCTTTTCGTCGCCTCGCCTACGTGAGCAGATCGGCGCATCCTTCGAGATTACGTTGCTATCCCATTGGGTGGAGGAACGGGCAAAAGGACTACTCAGCCTTAATGAGCTTCCGAGTTCCTTCTGGGTCTCCGACTCGTCCGGCAAAGTGATCGTTCGCTTCACCGAGGCCGATGGTGATCCAAAGGAATTAGCGAAGCGACTGATCCGAGAGGTCACGCTCCGTGCGCTGACTGACGCCCCGGGCCTCGACGTCACGGGTGTCTTCGTTAAGGCGTCATCCAGCGCGGTAGATGTGGACGACCTGCAAGAGCTTGATCGCGTCTTTTTGGACTACTCGCTGAACCGCCGGCCAGCAGCTGCCCGCTTTCCCCAGTTCCCATTCCTAGAGAGAGCAGACGAATCGGCGCTCCCCGCCTCAGCACCACTCTCGGATGAGGAACTCGACAGGATCCACGAATACGCGAGTTGCTCACTCAAGGTTCCGATTCTTTCAGACGACGACGGTCAGGTCCCAACGCAGACGGGAAAAGACAAGGATCGGTCCCTGTCGCTTCCGTCGCGAGTCAAGCGCGCATGGTCGCGTTCAGCATGCCGATTGCAGCTCAGGGAAGTCATCGCGCGCCAGGATTCGAGTCTGAGTGACGAGGAAGTCAGAGATCGAATCGCGAACCTGAACGAGGACCCATCTCAGCTGGAGAGGGCCTTTCAGAATGTGTCTGACGAGAACGGGGCCACGAAGCCTCTCCCGGAGCTGTCCTCCGTCGGCGTGATCCACATCGACGGCAATGGCGTGGGTGCGATCATGCGCGACCTCGGCAGAGCCTTCGACACAGTCGACGCGCGCCTTGATTCGCTCAAAGACGCGGCGTATGAACGCAGAGACAACCCGTGCTCGATTAAAGACGATCGTTTCCAGTGGTTCGTCATGGAGGCCAACTACCGTCTAGACGGAGTCGTCAATCAAGCGGTGGCTAAGGCATGGCAAACCGTCGACAATATCGCTGGTGCCAATCGCCTTAAGACCCTTCCCGTGGTTCCCGTCCTGGTGGGCGGCGACGACGTCACGGTCTACACGGACGGGCGATATGCAATTCCCTTCGCTGAGGCTTACATCCGCCACTACGAGCGCCTCACCGGCAAGGACGATCTTCTTAAGGAACTCGCCGTCATCGCCGGTGCGCCAGAACCGGGATCTCTCACTGCCTCGGCGGGCGTGGCCATCGTCGGCCGTAACTTCCCGTTCCACATCGCCTACGACCTGGCGGAGGGCCTGGTGTCACGCGGAAAGCAGCTCGGCAAGAAGCCGGGTGCCTCTCCTTGTTCGACGATCGATTTCCACGTGCTGCGCGACGCGACTGTCCTAGACCCGGATGAAACGTTGGACGAGTACAAGGGCCGCGTCCAACGCCCCTTCTTGGTCGGCCACTACGCGCAGGAGCGGATCGGGGACGCGACCACGGCCTCGTCCGAGGAAACACCCACCACGACGTCGCAGACGTTGTCCTCCTGGGCGCGCATCCTTCAGGCGGTCGCAGCCTTCGACGGCAAGAAACCGGACGACCCCACGCAGACCACCGGTGATCCGTTCCCGCGTGCCCGCGCGAACCGCATTGTCAAACTCCTCGCAGAAGGCCATGCCGAGAAGGCCACAACAAAGTGGGGTGACGCGCTACAGAACGCACCCAGTGCTGGACTCCTTGCCAAACAGCTGAAACTTTTTCCCCCTAAATCGTCGAGTTACGATGAGGCTCGCGAATCTCTCGAGCAGATCAAGTGGCTCCTGGACCTCATCGACCTCTCCGAAAACCTGCCCGACACGTACCTCGCTTCACGGATTCGCGGGGACGCCGACATCTCTGGCTCCGCGGAAGCAGCAGACGATTCCCCCGGCGGCCACGTAACCATCGTGTTCACCTCCGACTGGGGCGTTTCCACGGGCGTGGGCCACGCGGGGCGCACGCACTCAAAAATTGAGCGTTGCGGCGACGACCCGGTCGTGCGCAGCACGGTCATCACGGGTGTTCTACGCGAGCAGGCGATGCTGGCGGCGCGGGCCCTCGACGGGCCAGACGAGGGCAAGTGGACCAACTTTGCCCTGTGGCTCTTCGGCCAGGACCCCAACAGCGAGCCGGGCTCAACCCCTCACCCGCGTCACGTTCTCTTCTCGGACGCCACCCCGGCCTCGAAAATCCCAATCCACGACACGGTGTCCCTGTCCATCGACCCACAGACCGGGACGGCACGCGACCAGTTCCTGCGCTTCACGGAGCGCGCGGCGGCCGGTATCCTCACGGGCACGTTCACGCTCATCGACGAGGCCGGGGCTGAGCTCTCCGATCAACGTACGATCGATGCCGCGCGCTTCCTCCTGGGGGTCGCGGGCCTCATGGTCCGAGGCATCGGCTCGGGCCGCAGCGGAGGCGACGGCGAGTGCACGCTCCTCGTGACCAACCACGAGGTTGAGGCGCGCGAGGGGCAGTCCACGTCCGCGTTCGTCACATACGCGTCAGACCAGGCAAAGTCTCTGAGGACGAACCTCAAGAACTTTGCGGCTTCGCTCACCGCAAAAGCTGCCAACAAGCTCCCCGCCCCGCAGCAGAGCGGTACACAACACCAGGTCGGGACCATCGACGGTTCCGCAGCTCAGCACAGCGGCGGACACCACCTGATCCTCGATCTCACGCTCGACTCCCCCATCGTGTCCTACGAGGTCCCCTTCTCGAACGAAATCCGATCCTTGGACTTCCTGCGCGGAACGGTGCTGCTCCCCTGGCTGCACCGGCTGGTGTCCTCGAAGAAGCAAGCAGGGAACGAAGCCGTCATTACCAATGCCGTGACCGGTGGCCACCTGATCGTCTCGGACGCGCTGCCCGTCATCAAGAAGATTGAGGGACTCCCCGTTCCCCTCACGCTCAAGACGAACAAGACGCCGACCTCGGACTCGACCATCACCCTGTACGGCGATTCCCCCAAGAATAAGGGGAAGATCCCCGTTCGCGGCGGGTACGTGTTCTACGACCCCAAGGGAGGCGACGGCAAAGAACCCGGCACTGACTCTCAGGGCTGGTACGGTAAGCCGCCGCTGCGCGGGCGACAGACGACCGCCATCAACCACGAGACGGGCGCGGCCAGCAAGGGCCAACTGGTCCTCGTCGACGCACTGCCCGAAGGCCTGAAAATGCGCGCGCACGTCTGGGTGTCGGATGAGCTCTGGGAGGCCGCCTCTGTCTCCGATCTTCTCGGTAAGACACGCGAGGCTCGGCTCGGGTCGCGCAAGCTGACGGGCACATTCGGGTCCGTCCACTGCACGCTGCGTGCAGAGACCGATGATGAGCGGGAGTCGCGCAGCCACTTCGGCAGCGCTGGTATCGCGCACCCCACAGGCGATGCATCCAAGTCTGCCAACGGGACGGCACTCGGAGAGTCCGCCCCAGCCTCGTCCGACGATCAAACAGTCTCCCTGTGGTTCACCTCCGATGTGATCGCCCATTCCGCTGGGCTTGGGGCCGGAGGGACCGTCGACGACCTCATTCGTGCATTCAAGCGCGAGGGCGTCGATCTCGGGTCGATAAAGGCCGCTTCAATCCGGCATCGCCGCGTCGACTCATGGTCTCCTGCGGACAACGGGCCACGCGCGAGTCGACTAGCGATCCAGGCGGGTTCCGTCATCCAGGTGAGCGCCAATGATGAGAACCACGCCAAGCTCCTGGAGCTCGCCCCCTTTGGAGTGGGCGAGCTGACGGCGCAGGGCTACGGCCGTTTCGTCGTCGCGCATCCCCTTCTCAGCATCGAATCCATTGAGGTCACGAAAGCAAAGCTCGAGCACTTTGTGCGCGAGGAGACGCCCGAAGGAGGCGAAGAGAAGTGACATTCACACGCTATGAGCTCACTATCCCAGTCGAGCTGACGTCAGAGCTCCACATCGGCGGTGTGGACGAGGTCCCCAACCGCGACGGAGAGGGAACCGTCATCCGCTTCTGCCGCAATGGCCTCGGCGAGCCAACCATCCCTGGCCGGTCCATCAGGGGTGCTGTGCGCGCGGCGTGCGACATCGCCCGCCAAGCGCTGGAGGACGCCGGGGATCCCGCGACTCAGAACGGAGGCGTATTCTCGAAGGCTAGCTGGGTGTCCCTGTGGGGCGATGACACGGACTACACTGGTAGATCCGCCAATGATCGCGGGCTGCCAAGTGATGCGTCGCTCCCTGTCAGGAAGAGTGCGCTCACATTCCACGCTGTCTCTTTCCCTGCGCGCCAGACGATGACCACACGTCACGGCGTGGGCATCGACCGTACGACGGGCGCTGCCTCGGACGGAGCTCTCTATGAGCATGAGTTCCTTCCCCGCGGCACAAGGTTCGACATTCGTATCACTGCCGAGGGACGCGACGACGAAACGATGGAACGCGACCAGTCGGAGGGGATTCCGGGGCCCGCGTCCTCCGACACCGCCAAGAAGCTCCTCGAGTTCATCGTTGACGTCCTGAATTCCGGTGCAATATGCCTCGGCGGGCGCACCGGTTCCGGACAAGGACATATTCGTGTTATTTCCTCCCAGTTGCGCCTCCTGTCGGCAACAACTGGTGCCGCCGCCTCGACGAGCCTCCAGCAAGCCGTGAGTTCGCTGATTGGCGACGATCCGAGAGGAACTGCGCTCCCCCTCGAACTGGGAGGCTGGACCCTGGAGGAACCCGCGCGCATCACCATCGACTGGTGGTCTCCCACCGGTATTTTCGTCGCTGAGGACGAAAAGCTGACGAAACAGCGCAAGGAAGAGGCTCAGAAGAAGGACCCCACCGCCAACAGAGTGACAGAGCCCCTCCGTGATCCGTCTGTCCCCTGGGACGAGGCCCAACTCCTTATCCCGGGAACCTCGATTCGCGGCGCATTGCGCTCACGGGCCTCACGCATCGCACGGACGGTCCTCACAGCGGAGGCAGAAAACAAGAACGCGGAAAACAAATTGACTCCGTTTACGTCGCATGATGTCCACGAACAGATCGCTGCGGAGCCGAACCTGGTCCGGTACATGTTCGGCTGCACGGAGTACCGTGGCGCAATCACCGTCCACGACTGTCTCTCGACTAATCGTGGGAATCGTATCGAGGTCACGCACAACGCGATCGACCGCTGGACGGGCGGCGTGGTCAACGGCGGGCTCTTCACCGAGGCTGTGTATCTGGGCACCGAATGGGAGCCAATCATAATCGACATTGACCTGCGGCGTCTGTTGAATAACATCGAGACGGAGAAGGGACCGGAAGCCAAACGCAACACTGCCAACGCCAACGAGGCAGAGATTGGTTCGGGCAACGGCAAGCAGTCGAAGGCTACTGACGCCGACTACGCTCACGCCGCCTTCGTGCTGCTTGGGTTGGCGCTCTCCGAGTTGACGGCGGGTACTCTCCCCCTGGGTAGCCGTTCGACGCGAGGCCTTGGCCAGGTCGTCGTCTCATTGATCGATATTCATGGCAGTGCCAACGAAGGTGCCAAGATTCCAACAAAGGAGCGCTTTGGCGACCGGGCGCTGGAGCACCCGGGCACCGCAGCGAGTCCCCCGACTCAGGATCGATGGGATGCGCAACGCAGGCTCGCTGGAGCTGTCCTTAGCTTCTTGAAGACGATTGATGGCGCGGAACAGTGGTCCGAGCGACTTGATGAAGCCCCTGCAAACAGCGGCGCACGATCGAAGGGCGAGGAGAATACTCATGAGTGAGCAAGTTCAGCCAGCAACGCTGACGTGCACGCCGATCCAGCCGGTCTCCGGAGGCGCGCTTAGCCTGGGTGATTTCTTGACGCACGTTTGCTCTAGTTCGAGCGGTGAGCTACAGGGCCTGGCGTTCGCGACCAACGGGACGTGGCCGGTGTTGGGTGTCAATAAGGGTTCCCCCGCCGAGACGCCGAAACTTTCTGTCACGCCAATCGATGGGCGACATTTCGAACCGACGAAGGTCTACGAACTACGTCTTTGGATACCTGTAAAACTGCCTGATGAACCCGCAGAGGGCGACGTTCTGGCTCGCGAGTACCGGTGGGTAAACGGCGTGGGTGCTGTTGAGCTGGGGGTCACCGCGGGCACCGGCAGTTCACAGCCGAGCGGAAGTAAGGGGTCTGGCGTCACAGGATGGGTGCACGTGGTGCAGTATCTGGAACACGTTCCTTCTAGCAGGAGCACAGCGAATCCCGGAACAGATTCGACCGATAACGAGTCGAACCAGACCGATGAAGGAAACGGGGTCAGCCACATAACGGCACTCGAGTTCATCCAAGCAGAAGATAAATACGAAAACACGGTCGTGGTCGACCAGCTATTTACGGGAAGGTGGAGCTAATCATGTCGAGCAACAATCAAAAGTCAAAATACACTTCGTTCCACTCATCAGTGAACTGCATTCCGGTACTACGCACATCCGTTCAAAAACCTGTACCTGACAGCACAAAAGGTGGCGCACAGAGCGACTCCGCCTACCCTAACCTTCCTGAAACGATCGCAACATTTCTGAGTGACAAACTCCCCGCCCCCCTTGACCACCTAGGGACTGATACATACAGCGGATCACTCCGCCTAACAATCGAGGTGATGACCGCCCTCATTTTCGGCAATCAAAAAAAACAAAAGGAAAACCGAGTGAAATCTCAATCCCTATCGACCCAACGACTGGAAACCCATTCATTCCCCCAACAATGATCAAAGGCATGATTTCGAACGCATACGAACGTTTGACCGCCTCACGTTTCCGCGTTTTTGGCGAACACAATGCAACTCTGACATACAGGGCTGATCCAGCTGCTGCTCTCGGACTTGTACCCGTAAGGCTAAATGACAACTACGAGCTCGGTACTCACCGGGGGACACTGCTGTACGGTCCGGGGCATGCTCTCTACGCAAAACTACTGACACATGAAATAGACGACGAGGATAACAAGAAGCCACTCTCGCTATTCAAGGACTCTCACACCTGGGACACGCTCCAACACGGCGAGCTCATTGACTTCATGGCCAAAAAGATTGAGGATGCCTATATCGTCACACAAATCAAAGCAAGAGGAGATAAAGCATACTCGCGACTCAAGGTTCCAGACTGGGTCTCCAATTCAAATAGTGAAGAAACCGCACATACTGGCTGGTTTTATTCCACCACACCTGACAACCTCCTCAAGGCGGGAAAATCTATATTCACTTCTAAACTATCCGAGCGAATTTTTTTCGATGACCCGCTTAGCAATCAAGAAATCAACATCGATCCCGTTGTAGCAGAGACCTACGATCGGATCCTCCACTCATATTCTTACGATTCCAAAGCCCCCAGGTCGAAGAAACCAACTACGCCTAACAGGTTCGTTATCGATCGAGCAGGAAACAAGGACATAGGTCCGATCAACCACTCCGGCCTGCTAGCATATGCCCGCCTTCAGGGCAAGAAGGTCGTTGAGCTCATGCCGACACAGGTTGGCAGGCGCAACTACTCGCGGAGTCCACGGCGTTTAGCACAGGCGCAGGGAGTACTCCCGGTTAGCGACGCGATCGAGGCCTCACCGGCGGACCACATCTTTGGCTTCATTCCCACGGCCCCTCAGGCACCCGGCAATCAGCCCAACAAACAATTGTCGAAGCTCAAAGGAAGGATCACGATCAGCGCTGTTGACACGAGCAGTGCACCGCATAATGATAAGAGATTCAATCTTCGCCCGCTTCTCACACCAAAGACTAGTTCTGCCCGCCGTTTTCTTACCGATACTTCAGGTCATACAATCAGCGGACGCCCCAGACCTGATTACTATGCCGAGGGAGACCAGCTCGGGGCGGCTTCATATGGCTTTCAACGTAAAGATGCAGAACAGAAGAAAGGTAAAGATGCAGAACAAACTAATGAGAGGAATCGACACCCATATTACGCAACCCTCGAGTCTTACGAGAAAGAGCAATTAGAAGAAAATCCCAGCAAACAAAAGAAGACAAATCCAGAAATCTATTCCACAGCAGACACCTGGATTCCTCGCAGCAGTACCTTCCATTGCACGATCCATTTTGAAGGATTACAAAAAGAGGAGCTATGGACGCTCCTTTGGATTTTGGATTCCAAGCTCCTCGGACGGTACGCACAGAAGGAACAACATCTGCCAGAATCTGATCAAGAGGAAAATGCAGCTCCAATTGAAGGTTACCTGCGAATGGGCATGGGTAAGCCTCTCGGCCTTGGGGTAGTTCGCACATCCTTTTCGGCACTTTCCTGTGTCAAAACAGCTTCTCCCGAAGACGGTGACGTATTTGGACTTGTTGACGACTACAAATCTCTCGAAGGATGCCTGGGAGTCATTGACCCCGAGAAAGATGAACTTAACGAGGATTGGAAAAAGGAATTCTTTAAGGATGCAGAGGACTTCTATCAGGTTCTTTCAAGCACACCATGGTGCAAAGCATTTCTTAGGTCATGCCTAGGCTATCCCGGCACAACAGATGTTCGCTACATGACACTGAGCGAAAATAAACAGAATAATAAGACCAAGTTTGACGGAAAGATTCAGTCTGGGCGCGGACACGCCCCACGCCCACTCGCTGCCGACAATTGGGACGAGGCTCTGAAAATACCGAAGAAACCAGACTGAGCACAACTACGGGCGCTGCCGCGAGTTCCAGTGTTGCCTCAAGATAACGGGCTTCAAGTCTAGTCTGGGTATGTGCCAACGCCACGCCCGCTAGCCCCTCACCACACTCCCCGGCACAACCCCACATCATCTAGCGCTATGGCTGCGCCGAGTATGTCGGCGCGGTCAGCGCAGGATGAGCAGATGGGGTAGATGTGGACGACGTCTTCGGCGTCTGAAATGAGGGTAGCGAGCCGAGCACGCACGCACGCGAGCGTGGCGGTGTCGAGGCGGAGTTGGAATACGGATTCTTGGATGCGGTAGCCCCAGGATTCCAGTGTTTTGGCGACGCGGAGCCTACGTTTGTTGTCGGCGATGTCGTAGGCGATGATGTAGATCATCGCCAGGCGACCCCGCTCCACTGGTAGTCGGGTTCGGCGATGGCGCGCGCCAGCATCTGCGCGGAGTGGGTGATGTGGCGGCGCCACGATCCCGAGTATCCGGGCAGGGCGCCAGTGACGGATCGCTGACAGGCGGCCTCGTACGCGTCGACGATGATGCGGCCCGCTTTGACATGGATGCGTGCGCCGTCTCGGCCGACGTAGAGGATGCGGTCGGCTTGGCCTGTGGGGTCGTCGCTGGGCCGGGTGGTCCACGGGTCGATGCCGACGCTGGCGAGTGCTTTCTCATCGTCAATCATATTGGGGGCTCTTCGCATTTGAGGGTGTAGGTGTTGTGGGCGGGGTTGGGCGTGTCGTGGCTGGGTAGGGGTCGAGGTCTTCCGATGATGGGGGTTCCGACACCG
>QWCL01001646.1_pt1 | contig 11302 bp, 9 predicted proteins | sample 1972551 | NCBI WGS metagenome assembly QWCL01 (sample SAMN09866709, study PRJNA288562) | Human oral metagenome isolate term2_saliva, whole genome shotgun sequencing... | isolation source: mouth | host: Homo sapiens | place: USA: California
TTTCAGCTAAAGACAGCTATCATTTTGTAAAGAATAACCGTTACCAAAGAGTTAATAACTCAATGATAACGGTTACTTTAATATTTATGAGGGAGTGAATCTATTAATATGAAAGGAAGCTTTTCTGAATTCTTAGTTTTGACACACCCCCTTTGCAATACGATAAGTTGATTTTAAAATATGTTGATAGTAAAGTGGTCAAGTCAAAAAGTATTTATGGGAACGCTATCACTTTTTTGTTAGATATGTATATATTTTATCAAAACTCTATAGATTTAGAAACCTACATTTTGTGTATAAAAATAGAATAAATCGCAATGTGAAGAAGCATATAGGAGCATTTTATTGTTATGTGAGTTCATTAATAAAGGGTTAAAATAGTGTTAAAGCGTGATTAAAATTTGACTTTGTTGTTACTATATCCTTTTTTTGCATAAAATAGTAAAGTATTACTTAAAGTTGTATGATGTTGTTATATTATCTGCGATGCAAGTAAAGCTAAAAACTTTTTAATAAAAATTCAGTATATAGTGTAAACGTTAACTTAAAAAAGAATCTATTGTACATATGATTATTTTTAGGGGATTATTATTTAAACCTTTGCATAATATAGAGGAAATGTCTATATTGTTGTGCCAAGCATTGCATATAAAATTAACAAAACGCCTATTATGTAAAGAATTGGAAGAACATCCCGACTTCCCTAGTTTAGGTGCAGTAAAAGATGTTTTTGGAAAATTCAATATTTCATCAATAGCTTTAAAGTTAGAAGATAAAAGTAATATAGAAAAGATTGAAGGTTGTTTCTTAGCACAAATAATAGATATAAAAAATAACTCCAATTTATTTGCAATCATCTATAGTCAAGATGAAGACAAGCTTAATTGGTATAACCCTATTAAGAAGAAAAAAGAGTTAATTGATAGAGATGTTTTTTTAGATCTATTCACTGGGTATATTTTTTATGCAAACCCAGATAAAAATTCAGGAGATAGAGAGTATTCATATACTCGAAAAAAAGAAAATCAAAGTAATATGTTTAGTATACTGCTTTCAGTTTCTATTTTTTCTTATCTTCTATTTTCTTTATTTTTAATAAAGACTAATTTTGTAAAAATCTATTTCGTTGTTTTTATATTATTTCTATTATTGGGTGGTGTTATTACTGCTTTAATGCTTTTGTATGAGTATGATAAGAATTCGCCTACGCTTCGGAAAATATGTAATTCAAGCCGTAGGGTTAATTGTTTAGCAGTCTTATCTTCTAAAGGTTCTAAAATATGGGGTGTTCCTTGGACTGTAATAGGATTTTCTTATTATTTAGGTTTACTTTTTTCTTTATTAATTAATTCGTTTAGTACTAATAATTTTGTAACAGTTAGTTACTTTAATTTATTATCGCTTCCTTATATTATTTATTCTGTTTATTACCAGAAATTTATAATTAAGCAATGGTGCATCTTATGTTTATTAGTTCAATTTATAAACTTAGCACTTTTCATTTTATCTGTTTTAGCTGGTTCTTTTTCTGATAGTTTTAAATTTGATATTTTTTCAACATTTAGCATATTTGGCTCTTTTATATTCTCTTTTGGAGTAGCTTATCTTTTATGGCTATATATTCAAGGGATGAAAGACAATAAAGATTCATCTAATCTTTTAAAAAAGCTAAAATATAACAGAGATGTTTTTCTCTCATTATTAAAAAATGAGAGGAAGATAGAAGGAATAACAAATGATTTTGGTGTAATTTTAGGAAATCCTAATGGCAGTATACATATTGTTAAGGTTTGTAATCCATATTGTTATTACTGCTCATTATCACATCCTATTTTGAGTCAGTTGGTAAAATCTAATGATGAGATAAAATTACAAATTATCTTTTTTGAAGATCCAACCTCTGAAGAATATAAGAATACCCCTATTGAAACATTCTTAAGTTCATATTATGAAGATAAAGATATGGAATCAATTCTATCTGATTGGTATAATAATGATAATAAAAACCTTGAAGAATTTATCCGATTACACCCTATAAGAGAAGATCATTCTTCTAAAAATAAATCAAATGCTATAAGTATGTTTGACTTTTGTGTGAAGAATAAAATATCATATACTCCAAGTATCTTTATAAATGGCTATGAATTGCCTGAAATATATAATTTCAGCGATTTATTATATTTTTTTATTAATTAAATTTTTATCAGTATGAAAAAAAATGATTTTAAAATGCTTGAAAGCATTGGTTCAGTTCTTTCTAAAGATGAACTAAGAGCAATTGTTGGTGGTGGTGAGAACCTAAAACTCAGGCCGAAAGAAGGTTCGCCAGTAAAAAGAATAATGAACGATTGCGAAAATAAACGTGAAGGGCAAGCCTGTACTGGAGGTGACCTAGACGATCCGATAATTGGCGTTTGTAAATCCAGCCCTTATAATAATGAGCTTGAATGTAGACCTAACAGTGTAGGTTAGTTAATATTTCAAGAGGGCAATTTATTGTCCTCTTGAAATCTACAAAATCTTAAATCATAATGATGATGGGTATCTGTGTTAAAAAGCACATTCTATGTTTTTGTCTGTTATTATTGTTTTTTGCTTTGCCTGCACAGGCGAATGATTACAAACATTCCGTTCAAGGTTCTGTTGTTGATAACATCACAGGCATGGGGGTTACAGCCAAAATAACCTTGATGACTGCCGACAGTGTTGTTATTGATACGATTACAGCGGATATAGAAGAGATGCCTTGGGATATTGGTTATCACAAGGCTTATTATGAATTTAAAGATGCTGTAACGTCGAAAGGAAAGTACATTATTAAGGCTGAGAAAGAGGGTTACGACGTTTGTTATATGAATTGCGAATTGCGAAGCTCTCGTGAAGACTATATTGGGGTGAAGCAAATACGTATGACAAAGATTTTAGAACACGAACTACAGGAAGTAACTGTGGTTGCTTCTAAAGTAAAAATGGTAATGAAAGGCGACACCATAGTCTACAATGCCGATGCCTTTAACTTAGCTGAAGGCAATATGCTCGATGCCTTAATAGCTCGATTGCCAGGTGCAAAGTTGGAAAAAGACGGAAGAATTTATGTGAATGGAAGGTTCATTCAGAGCCTTTTGGTAAATGGACAAGAATTCTTTGCCGGCAATCCTAAACAGGCTTTAGAGAACCTTCCTGCCTATACAGTTAATAAAATAAAGGTATATAATAAAGCAGGAATAAAGTCGAGACTGATGGAACGTAATATGGGAGATAATACCTACGTGATGGACGTTAGACTAAAACGAGAATATGCAACGGGATATATGGGCGATTTGGAAGCTGGCGGCGGTACACAGAAACGTTACAAACTTCGTGGTTTCGGTATGAAGTTCTCCGATAAAGAACGTATGGGAGCTTTCTTTAATATCAATAATCTGAACGATAATCAGCGTGCCGAACTCACTGGAGAATGGGAACCGCAAGATGTGGGCAATGGTTTGCTTACAGTAAAGAACGCAGGTGTATCGTATGTACGTTTCTTGAATAATGAAAGATCGTGGGTTTCAACCGGAAACACTTGGCAACATATCAGTACAGACAACGAGTCTATTACACATACGCAAACTTATTTGCCTGAAGGAAACTTATTCTTACACAGTCATAGCAAACAACTGAATAGTTCGGATAAGTGGGAAAGCATAAACCGTCTTTCTATTGATAAAACTAATTACTCTACATCTAACTCTCTTAGTATTTCCTATCTGCGCAATAATGGATTTGGAAGTACGAACAGCACCACTGCAAATGAAACAACAAAGCTGAATGCTTTGCTATCAAGAAATAGTTTCGAGTCAAGCGAATTCAACTTTGACTTCTCGACCCACAATTATGTTAAGTACATTACAGACTTAATACGAGGAGACTTTTCTGTAAGCTACAATCGTAATAAGCAAAAGCAGTTTATGCTGAATAGCATTCAATATTTTCAAGGAGGACAGCCTAACGACTATCGTAACAATTACTTTGATATGCCCAATCAGAAGTTGAAGCTATCTGCTAGTGTGGGCTATGATTTAAATATACGTAAAACAACGTTTGCTCCAGAATATTCTTATACTTACACATATAACAAGGCAAGTAATTTGCTTTACCGCCTTGATTGGATTGCAGGAAGAGATATAAATCAATTTAATGTCTTGCCTTCTGCATCAAATGTACTTCTTTCTGTATTGGATAATAACAATAGCTATCGCTTTAATGAGTATCGAAACGAACACAAATTTAATTTACAATACTTGAATATCAACAGTAAGTTGTTCAATGGAGAAGTTCATATAAACCTTCCGCTACGTTTATTAAATGCCGATTTCTATTATTACGGTGTCAGCGAACAACGTTTCTCTCGTCGTAAATTATTCTTTGAACCAAACATACGAATTAGTCATTGGGGCGATGATGTTTCGTGGGATTTTACTGCAGGTATGAAATCAGACATTCCAACTCTACTTGCCACAGCAGATTATCGCAACGACAGCGACCCTCTGAACATTCGATTGGGTAATAAAAACTTACGCAACCTGCATTATTATGATGTAGATGCCAATGTTACCATTAATGGAGAAAAGGAACAAACTATTAGTTTATCAGCCAATTATCACCAAACAGACAACCAAGTGGCATACGCGCTCATCTTCGATAATGCTACAGGAATTTCAACAATATATCCTACCAGTGTGAATGGCAATTGGAATACAAAGTTTGAAGTAGAGTTTAAACGTGCATTGGATAAAGCAAACAAAATCCTGTTCAGTAACAATTTCTCTACGAATTATAACCACAGTGTAGATATGGCTTCAATAGCAGGAAGCACTGAAAGCCAACGAAGCATTGTAAATAACTGGGAGTTTGGCGATGAACTGAAGGTTAATTATCGTCTGAACGACAACTATGAATTTACATTCCATACGGGTGGAAAATACTATCTTATAAATAGTGCGCGTATAGGCTTTGAGAATATCAAGGCATCTGACTACAACATAGGGCTGAATGCACAAATTGTATTGCCTTGGGAGTTGCAATTGACCACCGATATGACAATGTTTGCAAGGCGAGGCTATCAGCAATCTGAGATGAATACTACAGATTGGATTTGGAATATTCAGTTGGCACGTACCTTCTTAAAAGGACATCTTACCGCTAAACTACAAGGGTTTGACCTGCTGCAACAGCTGTCAAACATCCGCTACATAATTAATTCGCAAGGACGTACAGAATCTTGGAATAATAGTATACCTCGCTATGTAATGTTTTCTCTTGTATGGAAGTTCAACATTAATCCCAAAAAGAATTAATTAATTTTTTCCTAAAAGATGAATGTGTTGATTGATGTAAATAATAACAAAAGATAAGTAAAATATTCTCTTTCACTCATTATTGAAGTTATGTTAAACTCATTTCCTTTTTTAAAGCAACGTGATTCAATGCACTGTGGAATTACTTGTTTACAAATGATATGTAGGTATTTTGGAAAAGACCATATCTCTATATATCTGAGGAAACGAAGCTTTTGTACAAATGAAGGAATCTCACTATTTGCTATTACTCAGATAGCAAATGAAATAGGACTTAAGTCTCTTTCTTTGAAGACTTCTATAGGTGCATTAGAAAATTCAAAATTACCTTGTATTCTTCATTGGAATCAAAAACACTTTGTGGTGTTATACAAGGTTAAGAATAATAAAATGTTCTATGTCGCAGACCCTGCTAAAGGTCTTTTAAAATATAGCCTTGAGGATTTAAAAAAGCATTGGATTAGTATAAATTCTGAAGGTACAGAAGAAGGAATTGCGATGTTTTTAGAACCAACTCCTGAATTTTATAAGATAACAACTAATGACAAACACGAAAGTGAAAGGTCATTTAAATTTCTCTTTGGTTACATAAAAAAATATCGTAAATATTTTGGACAGATTGTTTTAGGGCTACTTGCTGGAAGCTTATTACAGCTTATTTTTCCTTTTCTTACCCAAGCGATTGTGGATGTGGGTATAAAAAAGCAAAATATAGGTTTTATTTGGTTGATATTATTAGGACAATTGGTGTTGACGATAAGCAGTACGGCTATCAACTTTATACGTAGTTGGTTGCTGCTTCATATATCAATGCGCATTAATATTTCATTATTGAGCGACTTCTTTATTAAACTCTTGAAACTACCGATGTCGTTTTTCGATACAAAGTTGATAGGTGATTTAATGCAACGTATGGGAGACCATGGTCGCGTGAATGATTTTCTAATGCACCAAACGCTCAGCATTGTCTTCTCGTTCTTTACATTTATAGTGTTTAGTATCGTACTATTATTTTATAATTGGGTGATATTTTCTATTTTTGTTTTGGGAGGTCTGTTCTATGGTGGTTGGCTTGTTCTCTTTCTTAGACGAAGAGAAGCACTTAATTATGAACTTTTTGAACAGCAAGCTATAAACAGCAACAAAACTTACGAATTTATTACTTCTATGCAAGAAATAAAACTTCAGAATTGTGAACAACGCCGTCGTTGGGAATGGGAAGATATTCAAGCAGATCTTTTTGGTGTACAGATGAAATCACTGAAACTTCAGCAAACACAAGAAGCTGGTAGTGTATTTATTAACGAACTCAAAAATATAGTCATAACAGTTGTTGCTGCTACAGCTGTAATACATGGACAACTTACTTTGGGTATGATGCTTGCTGTTCAATACATTATTGGTCAGCTCAATTCTCCTGTTGAACAACTGATGGGATTCTTTTATAATGTACAAGATGTAAAAATTAGCCTTGAACGTATAAATGAAATTCATCGCATGGATGATGAAAATGGAAAGAATGGTTTGAAAGAGGCTGTAAAAGAAGATAACAAAGGAATTGATTTAGAAGAAATTATTTTTAAATACGATCACTATGCTCCAAAAAATATTATCGACAATGTTAAACTTAGTGAATGGACGAATTTCTATTGGTGAAACCGATATAAATACATTAAATAAAAAATGGTGGCGTAGTCAGTGTGGCGTAGTAATGCAAGATGGTGTTATTTTTTCAGAATCAATTGAACGCAATATTGCTGTTGATGATAATGAAATTGATAAAGGACGATTGGAAAAAGCAGCTGAGATAGCTTGTATAAAGGAATATGTTATGGGGCTACCTTTAAAGTATAATACCAAGATAGGACGTGATGGAATTGGCTTGAGTCAAGGACAAAAGCAACGAGTCTTGATAGCAAGAGCTGTATATAAAAACCCTGATTACATATTTTTTGATGAGGCTACCAATTCGCTTGATGCTAACAATGAACGTATGATAGTAGAAAACCTTAATGATTTTTATAAAGGTAAAACTGTAATTATTGTGGCACACCGACTTAGTACGGTTAAGAATGCTGACCAAATAGTGGTTTTAGATAAAGGAAGAGTTATGGAAGTTGGAAATCATGAACAACTTACTAAGAAGCGTGGTGCATACTACAATCTTGTGAAAAACCAATTGGAGTTGGGTTCTTAATAAAAAAGATTATGGCAGATGATAAAATAGATTATCGAAGTGAGAAAATTCGTAATATAATAAACGAACCTCCTTCAAAAATTATTTGTTATGGAATAACGATAATTAGTATTGTGCTTTCGGTACTTATAGCTCTTGTTTATTTAATAATAAGAAATACTTCATACATTGTCATTTAAAGACGAGGTCAATGTTATATAGTATCGAATTTGGAAATAAAAAATGAGGGATAAATCTAATTTCGAAGGTTGTATATTTCGTTGTGGTTTATATTTCCTATTGAATATTTAATATATCCCTCCGAATCTTCAATAAAAACAATAATATAACTTGTTGAATTTATTGTTATTAGAAGGCAGTAATTACAAACCTCAAAAATTATAATAATAAATTTTTATTTTATAATTATAATTTCAAAATTTATAATTAAATTTTTCGTGTTTTATAATAATAAAATTTTCGAACTACTTTTTAGTAAGAAACTCACGTTATATAAAAGGAGGGTGTGTCAAAATGCAAATTAATAACTTGACAACTTTCAATCTATAAGTAGGGCTCTTCTAAAGGCAAAGAAAAGACCATTTCTTTACTCAAAATCGATTGTTTCAAACTGTAAGATTATCAAAATGGTATTTGCATTTTGACACACCCTCTTCATAAAAACATAATTGCTAATATTGCAACGGTACACATTACCAATTGCATAATCTTAAGATAATTGAAAAGCAATGTCTGCTTTTTATTTATCTTCTCATCGTAATTCTCTGGCAGCTGAACCCCATTTTTTAATGCTTGTTTCTTCATAAGAGAAAATGTATAAGGGAATACGGTTGTTAGCACGAGTATCATTAGATTGGATAAACTGATGATTACTATAGTACCTATACTCATAATGTAAAGCTCCCTATTGTCCATTGTAGGGAAGCAATTAGCCATAACAGCGGTAAGGACAGCCAGAATACATGCACCTACAGTCCATTTAAGATAAAGAAATAACAACTTCTTGCCTTGATATTTCTTATAAGTTTTTATAGATAAAAAGTAATGTATAAAGAATAAGATAATAAGCAAAATAATTTTCATTTGTTCTGTCCTTTTTATTGTTGTTGTTAAACTTCCTGTCTTGTCACACTTAGAAACGACATTTGTTTTTAATAATTGACGATAATCTATAAACCTTTGCAAAGGTAAATATTAATATTTACTTGAATAGTTTTTTAGTATCTTTTTACTTCCTCATTATTGCAGCTTCGTTGATAGAAAGGATTGCACAAACACAATGTGCAATTCTTTTTAGTGTAACCTTGCATTAATTTTATGTTTTTATAACCACCTTAACTCCGCAACACAATTTCTCACAAGAAATTGTACGGCAGAATTAAGGACATAGTAAATCAAGCCACTCAGCCGTGGTGACACCTATATCACCACAGCTATATTCTCCGTTTGTATTTATTGTCGTATATAATGTCTTTACAGCCATAAACTAAGCAGTCTTCAGTTATAATGCTCCACTAATATTATCACAAACTTACTTTTATTTTTATTTGCTGTCATTTTAACATTTGCATAGAGTTCGTTGTAAATCAGAAAGTTAAATATCCACGAATGATGACAGCAGTGACAGGAAAGTTTGTTTTGAAGTGCCGAATTAAGGAATATGATAAATTCCAGCGAAAGAAGTGATATTCTCGTTTTTAATTACTACCTTTGTCATATCAGTTTTTTGCTTACTTGTTATGTTTGCAGCACCAAGATAGGTGAAAATTCTGACATATCCAAGTATTGTGAGAACTTTGTTTCTCAGGCACTTGGAGTTCTTACAAGAATTTATGCTGCGGAATTAAGGTAACCAGTATGTTTCAGCACAGTTATTCGTATGTGCAACGTTGCTGTATAGGTAGAGTAGTAAATGCCACTTATCATAATTTTTTATTACTTCTTCTCTCTGTTAGTAAAATATGCTATCTTTGCGCACAAATAAAAAGTTTAGTTATATAATATATATATGCTGAAGAGTGCTTATTATACAGATAAGGTAGAAGCTGGTTGTGATGAGGCTGGACGTGGCTGTTTGGCTGGTAGTGTTTATGCAGCTGCAGTTATTCTACCGCCAAACTATGAGAACGAATTGTTGAACGATTCTAAACAATTGTCTGAGAGAAAACGCTACTTGTTACGTTCTATAATAGAGAACGATGCAGTTGCATGGGCAGTTGGAGTGGTAACAGCAGACGAGATAGATAAGATAAATATTCTCAATGCCAGTATTCTAGCTATGCACCGTGCATTAGATGCGCTTAAGGTTCAACCAGAAGCAATTATTGTAGATGGTAACCGTTTTAAACCTTATAACGATGTGCCATATACAACCATTGTGAAAGGCGATGGCAAATATCTATCAATTGCTGCAGCCTCTATTCTTGCAAAAACTTATCGTGATGATTATATGAAGACCATCGCTGAAGAATATCCGCAATACGATTGGAAATCGAATAAAGGATATCCAACTAATAAACATCGTGCCGCAATAAAAAAATATGGCATTTCGCCTTATCATCGAAAATCATTTACGTTGCTTCCTCCTGAAGAACTAAGTATCGATTTTAAAATATAATCTTTAAACCTTATGCGTTATTCTAAATTAGAAAACGAACTTCAGCTTATTATGTTACTTGCCGATTCAGTAGGTTATACAGCCATTGAGTTGAGCAAACTAATGAATATATCTCGTCGTCAAATCTACTATTTGCTCGATTTTATTAAGTCGGCAGGCTTTATTCTTTTTAAAAAAGATAATAAGTTTCATATAGATAGACGTTCTCTCTTCTTTACCAAATTATCGCAAACACTACAGTTTACCGACGACGAGCTACACACCATATATAATATATTGCTTATGGCAGATAATAGCAGCGATATGGTAAGCCAATTGCGCACAAAGCTAGATCGCACTTATAACTTCTCGGAAAGTGTAAACTCTACTACATGGAAAAATCATATTAATAAGGTGAAGATTATAACTAATGCCATTAAAAATAAAAAGATGCTTCGTTTTGTAGATTATTCTAGTCCACACAGTCATTCTGTAACAAATCGTGTAGTAGAACCGTTTCTCCTTATGAATAACAATCAAGATGTACGTTGCCATGAAATAGAAACAAGAACAAACAAAACTTTTCGTCTTAACAGAATACAGCATATAGAAACACTGAATACACAATGGATATACGAATGCTATCACCGACAAGTGTTTACAGATATTTTTATGTTTAGTAGCGAAACACATTATAACGTTAAATTGCGACTTGGTCAGCTTGCTTATAATATATTTGTAGAGGAATATCCGCATGGAGCGAAATATCTCTCACCAATTAGCGAACAAGATTGGTTGCTCAATATAGAAGTTTGCGACTTTAGAGGGCTCGGACGATTTGTACTTGGCTTATATTTGGATATAGATATCCTGGAAAACGATGCATTCAAAGCCTACATACAAAAAATGCTAAAAGCATATTCTATGAAGAAGTGAGACAACTTCTACTCTTATTTATGGCATACACTTTTTGGATAATATATCTTTATTTCTACTTCATAAGCACTACAAGCTTAACACCTTAACGACCAACATAACACGCATTTCAGCTCATCTTTTGTAGGGGTTTAATTTATTTAGTCCTCCCTTATAAACCTAATATTTCTCTGATTCATAGCATATTATACAATAAATTATTTGCTTATATCTGCAAGTTTTTGTACCTTTACA
>QWCL01002826.1_pt1 | contig 11267 bp, 12 predicted proteins | sample 1972551 | NCBI WGS metagenome assembly QWCL01 (sample SAMN09866709, study PRJNA288562) | Human oral metagenome isolate term2_saliva, whole genome shotgun sequencing... | isolation source: mouth | host: Homo sapiens | place: USA: California
CCAAGCACATATGTATATGGTACATTCACTAAAAACTTTGGTGCTACTATAGACAATACATGGCGTATTGATGCGGGAGTACGGCATAACTTCTAATTAAATCTTGTACTAATAGTCCTTATAGCGTATGCTGTAAGGGCTATTAGTATTTAAGGAGGATAGTATGGTAAAAGTCTTATTCATCTGTCATGGTAACATTTGTCGCTCTACGATGGCAGAGTTTTATATGAAGCATATCGTTAACAAGGCAGGTTTAACTGATTCTATTTATATTGAGTCCGCAGCTACATCTCGTGAGGAGATAGGAAATGATACCCATTATGGAACTAAACAAAAATTAGATGAAATGGATATTCCTTATACTCGTCGCAAGGCCCGCCAAGTAACGATGGATGATTACCGTAACTTTGATTACCTCATCATCATGGATGAAAATAATGCAAGAAACTTGCGCCTCATTATTGATGATGACGTTGACCATAAGGTGTATAAGGCTATGATGTTTGTTGGAGAAAGTCGAGATGTAAAAGACCCTTGGTATACGGGAAATTTTGACGAAACCTATGACGATATAAGTCGTAGCTGTGATGCCCTATTAGAGTTGATCAAAGAACAATTATTATAAGTAAAAGTATAATGTAATAAGCCCCCAGTGTTATCTGAAGTAGATATAACATGGGGGTGGTACTTTTTATGAAAACTTAAATTGGGCTCAAATGCAAAAAATGGACTCTCAACAATGGTGAGAATCTAATTATATCAATGGTGCGCCTAGCAGGAATCGAACCTGCGCACCCGGTTCCGGAGACCGGCGCTCTATCCCCTGAGCTATAGGCGCATGTATACCGTTAAAGTATACCATGAAATAATGGTCAGTACAATAGTGAACCTCATGGTGAAGGATTGAAACATATAGTGCTCTATCATACTTTGATATACAAACCGATGCCCAGTGTGATATAATATACTAATTCGCATAATACATAACAAGATTTTAAAGGAGGACCCTTTCATATATGCAAATTAAATTTGAAGATTTACAAATTAGCGAACCCATTTTACGAGCTTTAAACGACATGGGATTTGAAGAGCCAACACCGATTCAACGTGAAGCCATTCCAGCGGCGAAGTCCGGTCAAGACATGATTGGTCAAGCACAAACTGGTACTGGTAAAACAGCTGCCTTCGGTATCCCAGCGTTAGAGCAAGTGGATCCAACAATCCAAGATCCACAAGTATTGATTCTTTCACCCACACGCGAATTAGCAATTCAAGTGGCGGAAGAGTTAAATAAAATGGCTCAACATACTAACATTCAAGCCTTACCAATCTATGGTGGACAAGATATTGGACGTCAATTCCGTATGTTGAAAAAACATCCACAAGTGATTGTAGCGACACCTGGTCGTTTAATGGATCACATGGAGCGAAAATCTATTTCTTTTGACTATGTAAAAGTTGTCATTTTGGATGAAGCGGATGAAATGTTAAACATGGGCTTCGTAGATGATATCAATAAAATTTTGACAGCTGTTCCAGAAGAGCGTCAAACATTATTGTTCTCTGCTACAATGCCAAAAGCAATCCAAGAGTTGGCAGAAACATACTTAACAGAGCCAACATTAATCCGTATGAAACCAACACAAGTAACAATGGATTTAATCGAACAATATTATATCGAAGTACAAGATCGTCAAAAATTTGATGTGTTGTGCCGTTTACTAGATATCCAAGCGCCAGAATTGGCTATCGTGTTCGGTCGTACAAAACGTCGTGTAGACGAAGTAACAGAAGCATTAAAAAAACGTGGTTACATGGCAGAAGGTATTCATGGTGACTTGTCTCAACAAAAACGTGACTCTGTGATTCGTCAATTCCGTGAAGGTACTATCGATATCTTAGTAGCTACAGACGTAGCGGCTCGTGGTTTAGATATTAGTGGCGTTACGCATGTGTATAACTACGATTTGCCACAAGATCCTGAAAGCTATGTACACCGTGTCGGTCGTACAGGTCGTGCTGGTAAAGCAGGCGTGGCGATGACATTCGTTATTCCACGTGAAATTGAGCATTTACATGCCATTGAACGTTTGACAAAACGCAAAATTGCTCGCCGTAAGGCTCCATCCTTGGGAGAAGTATTAGAAGGACAACAAAAAATTGCCGTAGAGAAATTGATTGCTTTAGCAGATAATCGTGAAGAATTAGCAAGTTATCGTTCTAGTGCAGAAGAATTATTGAATGATATCGATTCTGTTACATTATTAGCAGCTGCTTTGAAATTGTTGACAAAAGAGCCAGATACAACTCCTGTTAGCATTACAGAAGAAGCGCCACTTCGCATACGTCGTCGCCGTGACAGTGGACGTCGAGATGGCCGTCGCCGTGATGATCGTCGTAGAGATGGTCGTCGTCGTGATGATCGTCGTGACGCAGATAGAAGACGTTCCTCTCGCGATCGTAGTCAACGTTCCAATAGTGGTGAGCGCCGTTCTCGTGATGGACAAAAACAACAAAAGCATCAAGGTAGCGGTTTCAAGCCGTATTTTAAAGAATAATTTCGTTAAGTAACGATATTTAAAATTAAACAATTCTGATTATTGTTTGGGAATGAACTTTCTGATATAATATAGATAGAGTAATAGTATTTTAATCTCACAGTTAAGCTTCCAAGTGGAAAGGATGTGCTTTATGGATATTGCACAAAAATTGCGAGAAGAAGGTTATAAAGTGACACCACAGCGTATTGCCATTTATAATGTTCTTTACGCAGAAAACAACCATCCCACTGCGGAAATGATCTACCAAAGTTTGCGGGAAGACCATCCAAGTATGAGCTTGGCGACTGTATATAAAACGATGGAGATTTTTGAACGCATTGGTTTAGTTCGCGTCTTAGACTTGGGCGATGATTGTAGCCGTTATGACTGGGATACAAGAAATCATCCGCATGTACGCTGTACAATGTGTAATCGTATTAATGATTTACATGATGTACAAGTAAACTGTCTAAGAGAAGAAGTGGCACGCCACAGTGAATATGAAATTACAGGACTTCATGTGTCTTTTGAAGGCATTTGTCCAGAATGTTTGCGTAAAAGCTCACATTAATTAGTCATGTAAAAGAAATAGAGGATAATTGCTTATATAAACAATTGTCCTCTATTTTTATGCCTGTAAAGAGATAGTCATAACATGATATACTTACAAGTAAGATAGTGAATCATCAAGAGAAGGAGTTATACATGAGTCAATTAACAATCGGATGTCATTTATCCATCAGCAAAGGCTATTTACATATGGGAAAGGAAGCATTATCCATTGGTGCCAATACATTTCAATATTTTACGAGAAATCCACGTGGTGGAAAGGCACGTGCCTTTGATGAAGCAGATATGAAAGCCTTAGATGCGTTCCTGAAAGAACATCAATTTGGCAAATTGCTAGGCCATGCACCGTATACATTGAATGCATGTGCGGCGGATCCAGGCTTGCGTGAGTTTGCGAAAAATTCTATGAGAGAAGATTTGGAGCGACTAGAATATTTACCAGGACATTTATATAACTTTCACCCTGGTAGCCATGTGAAACAAGGCGTAGACCAAGGCATTGAATACATCGTAGATATGTTGAATGAAGTGATTTTTCCAGGTATGAAGACGACAGTTTTATTAGAAGCCATGGCGGGAAAAGGAACAGAAGTAGGTCGTAATTTTGAAGAACTAGCGCGCATCATTGACGGCGTAAAATATAAAGAATATATCGGAGTTTGTGTAGATACGTGCCATATCCACGAAGGTGGTTACGACATCATTGAAAATTTAGATGGCGTTTTGGAGGAGTTTGACCATTTCGTAGGCTTAGACAGAATCCATGCGGTGCATTTGAACGATTCCAAAAATCCGAGGGGAGCCCATAAAGATCGACATGAGAAAATTGGGGAAGGCCATATTGGCATTGAGGCCATTGCTAATTTCATTACCCATCCAAAATTACGTCATTTACCATTTTATCTAGAAACGCCAAATGAACTAGATGGATATGCGAAAGAAATTTCTATCTTACGGGAGATTTACGCAAACGAGGTGTAAGTATGCGCATACTACATACAGCAGACTGGCATTTAGGACGACTATTTTATAACGAACATTTAACAATGGACCAAGCCCATGTATTGGATCATCAATTTTTCCCTTTACTGAAAGAAGAACAGATTGATCTGGTGGTCCTCAGTGGGGACGTCTTTGATCGCTCAGTGCCACCTATTGAGGCCATTGAATTATGGGATTCACGCTTAGCGATGGGTCACAGTGCTTGGGAAACTCATGGTATCCATTTGTTAGGCCATGCTCACCAAGGGATAAATCCCATCTCTTTCCAAGATGCGTATGGTCAACTCGATGTATGGGCATTGCCCTACGGAGAGGTGCGTGATATGCAAAGTGCTCTGAATCGGCAAGGTGTTGGAAATGAAAAGATAGAAATAACAGAGCATATCGAATCTGTTAAGGCATCTAAAAAACATAGAACGCAATGCGAATCAGCAGATTTATTTGCCTCTTTAAGTAATGAAGATATTGTAAATTTAGACAACTCTTCGTATAAAGGTAATGATGAGATTTCTGTTGTCGGTACTGCGGAATGTGCGTTAGGTGTTGATACAAATAAATATAATTGGACTATCGCAGCGTTGCTCTAAAGGACACCGCAGTCTTTGTATGGCTCATGCTTTTGTGGCAGGTGGTGCTGAAAGTGAGTCGGAACGGCCTCTGTTAGTAGGAGGTTCTGGGCAAGTTCCAACAACGGTATTCAAAGGTTTTACATATACTGCCTTAGGTCACTTGCATAGACCACAACGGATTGGGGTGGACCATATTCGCTACAGTGGATCTTTGTTGACCTATTCCTTTGACGAGGTAGGGTATAGTAAAAGTTTCACTATCGTTGATATAGACGGCAAAGGAGCTACAACAATCAGTGAGATTCCTATTGTAGGACTCCGCCAATTTGTGAGCCTGACGGGATATTTTGACGATTTGCTAGCAGATGAAAGTCTTCATACACGGCATCATAATGATTATGTGGAAGTACGATTGTTAGATACGGCACCTGTAGTGGACGGAATGCGCCGCTTGCGAAAGGTATTTCCATATTGTATGCGGTTAGAATTAGTAGGTCGCATGGAAGTCGTTCAAGATATCACGGGGGCAAAGCGTTTTAAAGAGTTAAATGAACGAGATTTATTTGCCCAATTTGCTAAGGAAGCTCGTAATGAAGAACTTTCACAAGAAGAATTAGAGTATATGGAAGGTTTGTGGCATCGTGTATTAAGGGAGGAAGAAGCATGAGACCCTTACGATTAGATATGACTGCCTTTGGCCCGTATCCTAAGAAAGTAATCCTTGATTTTGCCGTATTGGCAAATCAATCCATGTTTTTAATTACGGGTCCTACAGGGGCTGGAAAAACGAGCATATTGGATGCCATGGTATATGCTCTGTATGGTCAAACTAGTGGTGGTCTTCGTGATGGCTCAGATATGCGTAGTGATTATGCAGACTCTACCACACCTACATCAGTGGTGTTTGAGTTTCAAGTAGGTAATCATCAATATCGGATGGAGCGAACTCCAAAACAAGAATTGAAGAAAAAGCGTGGTACTGGTACAAGAGTGGTCTTAGCTACGGCGGCTATCAGCGAATGGATTGATGAAGAATGGAAATTACTAACTACGAAAGCCCAAGAAATTCGTGACTATGTACAACAGATCATTGGATTTCGTGTAGATCAATTTTTGCAAGTTGTCCTATTACCGCAAGGTGATTTTAGAAAATTGTTAGTAGCCCCCACATCAGAACGGGAAGTATTGCTACATACGATTTTTAAAACCTCTGTGTATAAACGCATGCAAGATGTATTGAAGGAAGAATTGACTAAATCTACCGTAGGGATTCAAGATACATTGCAAAAGGTTGAGTTTTTATTGAGTACCTACACAGTAGATACGTTACAGGACTTAGTGGCATTGACGGAAGAAGAACGTGCTGTATTAGGGATTCGTGAAAAAGAACGTAAGGAGAAACAGGAGCAGTGCGATGTTTTGCAAACAGCCTATGCTAAGTACGAAACCTATGCCAACCTAGTATCGCGCAAAGATCAATACAGTCAAGCCTTGGCTACTCATCAAGAAGGAGAGTCGGCGCATCTTGCATTAGGGGAGGCTATTAGCCGTTGGGAACGGTTGCAAGAAGTTCGGAGGTCTATGAAAGACTATGAGAAATTGCAAGATATTTTCAGAACGGACAAAGAAAAATTAGAAGCCTTGAAAACATCGTTGCAGTCCGTGGAAGGAAGTTTACAAACCTTAGAGTCTAAGTGGAAACAGCTAATAGCTCAAGAGGAAACGTATGCAAAGCAACAAGAGCAATACCACCAATTACAGGCCTTGCAACAAGAGGTGGAGCGGTATGGCGAACTTGTGATAAAAAGGACTGATATAGAGGCTTCGAAAGCACAGCAAGTGGAGCAACAACAGGCTCTACAACAGGAGATAACTACAAGTCAGGCAGAGCTGGAGTTGCATCGTAAAACATTAGAAGGTATAAAGACAGAGTTACAAAATTATGCTTCCTTAGGTGAGGAAAAATTATGTACCAGTGAACTGCGGAGTTGGTGGGATTCCTTAAAGGGGGTTGTTAACAAACTCCAAACTGCTTGGGATGCTAGAAATCTTCATAGTCAACAGTTGGAGGAAGAACGACAGGTCTGCAAGACGCGTGAAGGTCTATATCATCATAATGAGCAATTATTACGACAACACCAAGCCTATGAAGTGAGTTTGCAAGTGGAAGATGATTCGCCGTGTCCTGTTTGTGGTTCCTTAGAACATCCACAACTAGCACAAGCCCCGTCGGAAGACATTGTTAGAGAAACGGTAGATAGATTCCGCAGAGAGTTCCAAGCTAGTCAAACACAGGTGGCAACGATAGAAACCAAGCTAAGCCACAGTGAAGAAGAAGTAGAACGATATAGTAAAGAATGGAATCGTTTATGTGAAAGCTATCCAAATGTAACAGAAGGTGTGCAAAGAAAAGCTATTATTCACTTGGGGAATATGTTGGAATCGGCTATACAAGTCAAGGACATAGATAGGGTAGCTGAACGCCTCCAATGGTGGAAGGTATCTGCAGATATAGAAACTATAGACCAAGCGTTTAAAACGATACAAAATGAGTTAGTTGTTGCTGAAACCACTAAAGTAGAATTGGAAGAAAGATTAGAAACATTACATAAGGCAATACAAGTAGAAGAAGCTAACTTTCATACAAAACAACTGGAATTGACTACTTTAGCTGGTCAGATAGAGACGATTAAACAAGATGTTCACCACATGACAACAGAAATGCATCGTATTGAAAAGAGTATAGCTCCTTTTACGGTGGAAACGTATACGGCTGAGGTGAAAGATCTCGCAGATTCTCTGAAACGGTATGAAGCGGACCGTAAAGAGGTAGAAGCCGCGCGTCAAGCTAGCCAAGAACAAAAGGTGGCGCTCATCACAGAAATAGGGACTATTAAAGAACAACAGGATCGCATGGCGCAGGATATAGAATTCTTGGACAAGGAAATCGAGCAAGTGTTAGCAGCGGAATCTCTTACCATTGATGCATTTAAACAGGAATCTCATGCATTTGATAAATTGCCAGCATGGAAAGAAACCTTTAGTGTCTATAACAACGAAACATTGCGACTAAGCTCTCTGTTAGAAGAAGTGCGAAGTGATTTAGCCAACTATACTACAGTGCCAGAGGAAATAGCCAAGGGTGCTGTGGAAACAATAGAACAGGAATTAAAAGAATTGGGGGAAACTATTGGTACCCTGAAATCTCAAGTTCTAGCTAAAGAAAAGACAATACAAGAAATTACTGGGTTGGAAGAGTCCACTAAAGTATTGTCGGACCGTCGGGCATTTATCTTCGGCTTAGCCGATTTAGCCAATGGCGGTGATTCAGGTATGAAAGGGGTCAGCTTTGAACGCTATGTACTAGGTGCTATCCTGGAAGAAGTGTTGTGTGCGGCGAACTTACGACTTCATGATATGAGTCGTGGTCGCTATCGATTGGAACGATCGGTAGAAGAAGGAGGTCGTGGCGCACGGGGGTTGGATATTGCTGTCTTTGATGCCTATACAGGGGCAAGCCGCCCTGCCAATACGTTGTCTGGAGGAGAAACCTTTTTAGCGTCCTTAGGTTTAGCTATGGGATTGGCGGATGTCATTCAATCTTATGCGGGAGGTATTCATTTGGATACCATGTTTATTGATGAAGGGTTTGGAACTTTGGATCCAGATACCTTAGATGTGGCAATGGAAACACTAGTAGCATTGCAATCCCAAGGACGATTGGTAGGCATCATATCTCATGTGCCAGAATTACAACAACAAATTGGTGCACACTTGGTGGTGACAAAAACGGATGAGGGAAGCAGGGCCTACTTTCAAGTGCAGTGATTGTATTCCCGTAGTACCTATGTTAGAATAATACTGTTATTTACTAGGAATTAAGGAGGAAGTATGAAATTTAGCTTTGCTCATAATAATATTAACGTGAAAGATTTGGATACAAGTTTATCCTTTTATAAAGACGCATTAGGGTTAGAAGAAGTCGGTCATATCGATGGAGAAGATGGATCTTTTAAAATCGTCTATTTAGGAGATGGTACCAATCCGCATCGATTAGAATTGACATGGCTACGTGATTGGGATCGTCCTTATAATTTAGGGGATAATGAATTCCATGTGGCATTTTATGTAGATGATTATGCAGGAGCGTTAGCAAAACATAAGGCTATGAACTGCGTTGTCTATGAGAATGAAGCGATGGGCATTTATTTTATTGCTGATCCAGATGGATATTGGACTGAAATTATCCCAGCAGGAGCCTATTAATATGGAACATATGTTAACGCGCTTACAATGGTTGGTAGGAGAAGAAAAAATTAAAACCTTGCAAGGTAAAAAAGTCCTTCTTTTTGGATGCGGTGGTGTAGGCTCCTTTGCCCTAGAAGCATTGGTTCGTTCTGGCGTAGGGCATATAATTATTGTCGATGGTGACCAAGTGACGGTGAGCAATATTAATCGTCAGCTTATTGCTTTGCCTAGCACGGTAGGTCAACGTAAAGTAGAGGCCGCAAAAGAGAGAGCCTTAGCAATCAATCCTAATCTACATATTGAGGCTTATGATATGGTATATACCGGTGAAAGTCATCCTACTTTCATTGCCGATATTAATCCGGATTTTGTCATTGATGCCATTGATATGGTAAGTGCTAAACTATCTATCATCGAAACGTGTTATAATAGAAATATACCTTGTATATCTTCTATGGGAACAGGCAATAAAATGTGGCCTGATCAATTGAAGATTACAGATATTAGTAAGACCCATACATGCCCATTGGCGAAAGTTATGCGTAAAGAATTGCGTCGTCGTGGCATTAAAAAGCAAACTGTATTATTCTCTACAGAACAACCGATGACACCGAACATGCGAAACTAAAGGTAACCCACATAAACATGTTCGTGGTGCTTTATCCATGGCACATCGTGGACCTAACACAGGGGGTAGCCAATTCTTTATCGTGTATGAACCACAACCTCATTTAGATGGCGTTCATACTGTATTCGGTCAAGTCATCGAAGGCATGGATGTAGTAGATAAAATTCAACAAGGTGACCGCATGCAAACTGTTGAGGTAGTAGAAGACTAATGGCAGGAATCAAACGCTATCGTATTGAACATCCTGAATGGTTACAAGTGAAAAAGGATGGAAACTTTTCCTATGGGTATGACCAAGAATGGTACGAAGATGCTTGGAAACGGTTAGCAGGTTGTGGCCCTACAACGGCGACACAAGTGATTTCCTATGTCCTTTTTCGCGATGGTCATTTACCACTAGAAACTGTAGCAGACGGAGACCAAGCTTTGGTACGTATGAATCAAGTATGGGAATACGTGCGCCCTCGCTATGGTGGGGGGCTCTATAAAAGTACTTGGTGGGAACAAGGTGTCAACCAATATATGGCAGATAACAACTTGTCTTATAATGTGAAACGATTGCCGATTTTCCCTCTGAAAGGAAGCGTTTATACGGTGGAAGAAGTAACGGCTTTCATACAACGTGGACTGGAACAAAATTGTCCTGTTGCTTTTTTAAATCGTCATCGTGGACAGGAAGAAGGCCTATCTACATGGCATTGGGTTCCTATCGTATCTATGCAAGTTAATCATGATGACACACGATGTGTTGTCTATGATGAAGGTATGGAACGAACTTTTTCACTACGCCGTTGGTTACGAGATAATTTACTGGGTGGAGCTTTTTTATACATCCAGTCACAATGTGAGGAGTAAGAAATGACACAATGGATTAAAGAATTACAGTCCCCTCATCTTGCATTATGCGCAGAAGTGGATGAAATTTTATATTCTGGAAAATCCGACTTTCAAACCATAGAAGTCGCTCATAGTTTAGAATATGGTAATATGCTTGTGTTGGATGGTGTGTTTCAAACGTCAGAACGAGAAGAATTTGTGTATCATGAAATGATGAGCCACATTCCGTTATTCTTGCACCCAAACCCTAAGCATGTATTGATCATCGGTGGCGGTGATGGCGGTGTAGCTAGAGAATGTGTACGTCATAGCTGTGTAGAAACAGTGACAATGGTAGAAATTGATGGTAAAGTAGTGGAATTGGCAAAACAATATTTGCCATCTATTGCTGACGCTATGATTCGCCAAGATCCAAAATTGACGGTAACCATTGGTGATGGTATTGGTCATGTAGCGGAAAAAGAAAACTTCTATGATGTGATTATCGTAGATTGCTCTGACCCAATCGGACCTGGTGAAGGTTTATTTACAGAAGAATTCTACAAAAATACATATCGTGCCTTGAAGGAAGATGGTTTATTTGTACAACAAACAGAATCTCCAGTAATGCATCAACAACTAGTATCTGATGTATTCTACTATGTAAATAAACATTTCCCTGTGACTCGCCTATATACAGCATTCATTCCGTTATATCCAACAGGTATGCATTGCTTTACTATGGGATCTAAGAAACATGACCCATTAGAATGGGATCCAAATCGTGCCCAAGATTTTACAACTAAATACTATAACTATGGCATCCAAAAATCTGCATTCGTATTGCCAACATTTGTAAAACAATATTTACAAGCTCGAATTGCAGAATAAACT